>Ga0307928_10001489_pt1 | contig 17755 bp, 21 predicted proteins | sample AceLakmetagen232_FD_201815 | JGI IMG/M metagenome (GOLD analysis project Ga0307928, IMG submission 201815) | Saline water microbial communities from Ace Lake, Antarctica - #232 | ecosystem: Environmental > Aquatic > Non-marine Saline and Alkaline > Saline | place: Antarctica: Ace Lake... | reverse complement strand
TGACACCAATCATTTATTGAATTATACTTTAATCAATCGGGAATAACAATCTAACAAGGAGAAGAAAAAATGAACAACGATGTAATGATATGGGAAGACGTTCAAACACAAGTGAACGCAATTCAAGAAGTAATGAAGCACGTAATGAAGAATAACACTCATTACGGTACTATTAAAGGGTGCGGAGATAAGCCTACCTTATTAAAGCCGGGTGCTGAAAAAATTATGATGACTTTTAAACTTGCGTGTGATCCTCAGGTAGAAGATTTATCAACTCCTGATGCCCCACTCACAAGCTAATCCGTCAAATTTTGCATTGAGAGGACATGGATCAAAGTCAAAATTAAACTCATTGTTCAATTCATCATATAACTTTTTAGGTGTCGCCCAATCATCATTATTTTCTGATCCATCTCTATTCTTCATCCTCTCTCCTTTGGCGGTTCTGGTTCAATCTTTTTATACCCACAAGCATCAAAAATATCTGGTATTGATTTACATTTATCTAGCTTGTCTTTCTCCACAATAAACCACTCAGCTAAACATGACTCGCACTCTGGCTCACACAATCTTGAGTTTATATATTCCTTTGCATCTTTCCTTGTTTTACATAGTCTCGAAGGATTGTCTCCATCTGTTGCTGGCATATAATATGCTACCCATTCACTCATGCTTCCTCCTTGTTGGTGGGGGAGTTAATTACTGTTACACTTTTTAACTCAATACTTCCTTTCCAATCAGATGGATTTATTAAGTATTTTGCTTTCTTCCTTCTCCTATAGTTGTTATGAACAAACTTGCTAATATCCATAACGGATTTACGTATTCCGGGATTCACTCCATAAAGTAAAATATTATCTTTAATCATCTCGTCGAAATCTTCATTCCATTTAATTCGTTTTGCCATTTGCCACCTCTACCCTCCCTTACCTTTTATCCAATATGAAGGTTTACAATAATACCTACTGCGTTTAAAGATCCGTGCATTATTTCCGACCAAACATCTTTCCTAAATTTCCACCAAAGAACGTGGATAATTCCATCTTTATCATCATCTATCCAAACCTTGATGAACGCCACAAGTGTTCCCCACCCGATAGCAAACATTATGTTCATAGGAGTATTCTTATATGGTAAGACCGCGCATTGAATACAGATATTCTCACACATAAAATTCCACCAGTATTCACGTTCCATTTCAAGATCAGCGAATAATCGAACAATGTAGTTTACCCACCCGAAGTATGATGTACACCCCCATACGATAAGACCTATGCTGAACAGAAACCAATGAAACTCAACAGTATGGTATAGTATTGGTATTGGTATTATCATACATAAAGACGAACCAATCCTTCTCCAGAGCTTGTCATATCCTTCTGCTCCACCCATTCGGAAAAAGATTCCAGAAGCAATACATAATATGATTAGGAATATATATATCATTTTATCTCCCCTTGTATTCTGTGTATTTACCTTGAATTTTAAGACACGCACTGCACTTTACTGCATAATTCACACAAGTCCGGGCCTCTTTTACGCAACAGGAAGGTGGGGATTTCTCCGTCTTTACCCCACCAACCCTTTGATTTGATTGCGATTTATAACTCATGCGAAGTTATACTCCTCTTTTGGATTAAGCCAACGAGCAACCTTTAACCTTAATTCATCAATTGGATCATCAAGCTTATCTTCGCCTTCTTCTACAAGCTCATTAACTCGAAAAAACCTTAGCATCTTTTTAGCAGAACGCATGACGCCTCGTGACATAGACTCTTTCATCTTCCGAATCATATCACCATCCAGGTCTTCACCGCCAATGTTAACCGTGCCAGAGGATGTGGCAAAATCGTTCCACCCGGTTAACGTGGTCGTTGAATCTGTCCCATTGTAAGCATACAACGGATTATTAGACAACGAGGCTTGTTGTTGAAGTGACCGTTGCCCGGCGGCATAACCAAGCGCATCACCAAAATGACTATCTGATACTGTTGCCATAAAAATACTCCTTGTTTCTTTCTACTTTCCTACCACCCTCTAAAGGTGGTGGTGTTTGTGGTGTTTCTACTTGTGAAACTCCAGACTCAGAACAATCACACTCCGAACCATCACACGCTTCTGGTTGAAGTTGATCGATACGTTGCTCCAGTAGGTTAAGGTTCTGCTGCATACGAGCAATACTCTTAATTGTCTCATAAGCCATTGCTTGTACTTCTCGTAATCCTAAATTGCTGATATTCATTGACTGATTCATCTTTTCTCCTTTTTAATTAGTAAATTCTTCTTTAAAAAAGTCACAGATTGCCTTAAAGATTTTTCATTTCTTCTCCTTTCCTAATTTGTCCCTAATTAATAATAATCTATCCCTTTGTTCTTCAAGCCACCGCACCTTATTCCAATCACTGTTAGCTGACTTCTTCATATCACACGCTAACATTTCCTTATACCTTTCTTCCCCCTCCCGATCCATAACAATCATATCAATAGCGCGCTTAACACTCTTATTATCGTAATGCTTGTTCATATTACACCCAGAGCACACCATCGTTCCATTTGAAACCTCAAAGAAAAGGAACTTATTTGCTCTAGTAAAACAATGATCAGCTTGATATACTTTGTCATGATTTACTGCTATCTCCGGAAACAATACTTCGACCATACATCTTCTACCATCGCGAAGCTCAATAATCTCTTTCCACAGATCCCCACATTCTTCTTGAAGCAACTTATTTCTTGGCTTTTTCTTTCTTTTCATAGACCCCCACTATTTCACCATCAAACAGGTTTATAATGTGTTCAATTAACCCATACTCGCTTCTTGTTAGTGTTGTTGGCAACCACTTGCTTCTTAATAGCAGGGTATGTGGCCAATACCACTTCAATCTTTTGCTGTCTGACTGAGTCAACTTCCGAGTGAACTTCTCTAAGGAAGGCATGGTTTCTTGAGTTTTCTGTGTCCACTCTTTTCTGCTCTTTTGCATATTCGACCATTTCAATAGAATCGCTCCAATCTTTATTCTCTGTATTAAACCGCTGTCGCTCAACTTCTCCCCTCAATCCTTTATACTTCCTAAGGATATTAGGTGTTTTCTTGTTGAAAACTTGAGGTTTATAAAGATAAAGCCATTCATCAACAACTTTTATGTTTATTTTCTCAGCTAAAGTATGACCTGTGTACCTATTAAACATACGCACACACTCCTTCCCTACTTCACAAGTTGGTTGTGGAAGTTGCATTTAACATCCTTTCTACTTTCTTGTCTATTTCTTTTGTTTTGTTTTTAAGAGCATTAGTATCAGCATTCGGGTCCACTACCCAATCTCCCCAATTATTAAACCAAGTTGAAGCGTTCTGCACATATCCCTCTTTGACTTCCTTGCACTCTAAGTAGTTGGCAAGTGCTATCTGAATTTGCGCGAAATCCCCTTCATTCAAAACCGAACCTTTAAAGTATCTAAAGGATTCTTTTCGTTTAATTCTTTTTGGGTATTGGTTGTAAATCTCTTCAAACTTTTTCTCTATAAGATGCTCTTTTTCTTTTTTTTCTTCTTTATTAACTCTTATCTTATCTCCTCTTATCTTATCTCCTCTTATCTGAGACGTGACGTCACGCGTGACATTTGTTTCACGCTCCCTTCTTTTTCTTACTTTATTGCCATCTCTAACTCTTTTTACAGCATCTACATCTTCCATAACCTTTTGTATTATAATGTCTAACGAAATAACGTCGCTCCCAAGCTCATTTTGTTTGCCTTCAATATACTTCATAAGACTTTGAACCTTTCTTCGACCAAGTTTGGTGGAAAGTTGGTTCAAGTTTGGTGCAAACTCCATTGAACTTACGAGCAACATTACTCTAATGTATGTCCGAAAAACACTATCAGAGGCATCTGCAAAGATTAGTTCTGCGTATTTACTTGTGACTTTTGTCCACTGCATTTGCTCTCCTTAAGAACATATCCCGAACAGATTGTACTATTACCATACTTGCCCAATATGGCTCTTCTATAGTAAGATATCCTTCTATAACATCTTCAAAAGCCTGTTCTATCTGGACCTCTTCTAATTCTAATGGCATAAGATTATCTTTCATTACTTATCCTTTTTAGTTTCTTCTTTATCTTCCGTTATCCAGCCTGGTCCAGAAGTTTCATCTTCAACTTCGACAGTAGGTTGATCTTCGTCTTTAGCATAACCTTTAACTTCATTAACAACGTTTCCAGTTTCTAAAGTCTTCTCCTCAACTCTCCAGAAAGAAGTGCGGCCGACTGCCGTTTGACAAATTAGGTCAAAAAACGCTGAATCCGTATCAACATCAACTGGAAACGTAAGACCACACGCGCCTAAAAGGTTCGCTACTCTCCACAATGAGTTCTCTGTCATCATTGTTCTGTCCCAAATGGTCTGACCTTCACAATCTCCTTTAGCAACTCTTGCTGTCCATGTAATCTGCGGTGTACCCTTGTTCTTAGAGTGACCATGCTCATACTTGCTGATTTGAACCTTGTATGTTCCTGCTGGTACTGGTTCACTACTTGTTGGTTGTGGTAACTTTGGCATTATTTTTCTCCTTAGGTTGTGCATAATCATATGCTTTGATTTTATTGAATATTGTTGGTAAATCTGCTACTTCTCCGCTTTCATCAAGACCTTTGAACTGACATTTAGTTATATACTGCTTTGAAGGAGATGTCCTTAACCACCTAGTTGATGTCTTGCTTTCTTTTTCAAGTCTTGCAACTATATCTACAATTCCACAAACCTTTTTGCAGGCTGTAGCACCAACCAATGGACCAGTTTTTGTAATAGTTGTACCGTTATCTTGCTGTATCTCATAAGGATATTCCCAAGCATTAAACACAACATTTATACCCAACTCCCTTAAATCACGCCATTCATGAAGCCATGCAAGTAACTTAAAAGCAGCATCACCATATTCTCTAATTTCTGGAAGCTTTTTACTGCGAGTTTCTGTGTAGTGCATTCTAAGTTGATCAAGTAATTCGCTTACATTATCAAGACAAACATTTTTAACTTTTATCGTACCAGTTCTTATCTCTCGATAAATTGTTGTCATAGCATCTTCAACGTTCATGCCATTAGCAATAGCAGCGCGAACATCAAAAGCAATATGACCTGTTCCGAGCAAAGGACCCTCTCCTGCCTCTGTATTGATGATAATGGTATCATCTACTGGCAAAGTAGAACTAAGCGTTGTCTTACCTATGCCAGGATCGCTATACACGACAATAGCAATGCCTCGTTCTAGCTTATCTGGGTACTTCTTTAAGTATTTTTCGTATTCTTTCATAAAAGCTCCTTTCACATTACACATCAATGATGCCCCGCTTGAAACCATCGCTTACTTTCTGTTGTATTTTCTCCTACAACCTTCGTCAACTCCCGCAAAGCCTCTGTTTGATCATTAATAGCTTCCGTCTGAGTGTTTAACGTTTCAAGTAACGTTTCATTTGTTACACCTTTAACTTGTTTTTTTACCACTTCTTTTGCTTCCACCTTGGCTTTTGCCATGACGTTCTCCTTTCATAAAGAACAGTTTGATTGTTTGTTCATCCGGGTTCTTCTGGAAACAGATAGGCATATAAGGACAAGGAGAGTTGAAATTCCAACATCCATCGGTATTCCTGTTCCACCCGACTTTACTGTTTTTCCTTCTTCTTGACTTAATATCCCTAACCGTATCGCGTAAATCTTCTTCAAACAAATCCAAATGCTCTTGTGATCTGTATGAGTAATGTCTTTTGTAATAAAAGTCCGGCCGCACTTGATAATCCTTTGAAATCCTACGACCAAAATCCTCTTTACTTTCCCTAACATGACGTCTTAGCATAGGTTTCTTAATAAAATCATAGATGACCCCATAGACTGGAATGCCATGTTTTCTAACAGCTGATGTGTATGTAGAACACTGAGAAGATACCTCACAACGCTTCTCAAACTGAGAAAACGCTAATCCCGTAGTCTTTAGCTCACGAATCCAAAACTTCCCATCGATCTTCACAATACCATCAACTCTTAAAACTTGTTTAACCCCCCGATCAAACTTAGTTTCAATATACAACTCAGGCTGAATGTCATCAAACATGCTCAAATCCTTCGGGCAGTTAGTCCACATAGCCAGCGCGGTATACTTAGCGACAACTAAATCCTCTGCTATCTGAGGGTCTGCACTTGCTATTTGTTCGTCTGAGACCTTCCTGATGTGCTCTGTAACGTCATCAATAGATGAGCCGGTGTAGTACATATCAAAAGCGTTATGTACCATAGAACCGAGTGTGAGAGCAGTTGACTTCTTGTATGGAGTGAGTTCTTCTAAGTATCTCCACCAATATTTTTTTGGGCATGATCTAAACATACTGATTGAACTATTGCTAATTTCTAAGATAATTCTCCCCTTTCGAATAAAATCTGTTGATAAATTCCTTCAACATCACCCGACAATGTATCTCCATCAATTCCACAAACTCCATAATCAATACAATACTGTATTTTCTCTACAAAACTGATTAACTCTTTGCTCTGAATAAACAAAGAAATAACAGCTTTAACAACTTTCTCCTGGTCCTCGTTCATATTTCTCCTTTTGTTTTGCCTGTGGTGGAGATTACTTACACGAAAGGACAAGTAACCTATAAGCAAGAGCTCCACAGCATCAGGCATATTTCTTTCTTCTATTGTTACAATTTACTTTTCTCGTAACAAATCGGCAATTTGATGGTTCGTAGTTTTCATCATTTTCTTCTCTGTCAATTTGTAACCCTTCTTTTCATCCATTAGCCATGGCGAAATTAAAGAACGACATGAAGTCATTGAGCCATTCATCACATATTTTTATTCCTCTGCCACCATATCTCTTAAATGCTTCATGTTTTTTATAGTAGCACCTTTGCTTCATTCCGGCATAAACACGATATAGTGGGTGATAATATTTTCCATGCTTTTTAGATTTTTTAGATGCAATTTCACTGTTAAGACACCCACAACTTTTCGTGTATCCAGCTACCAACGAGCCACTTCTAATTTTAACTATTTTTCCGCAATCACATTTACAAATCCACGAAACTAAACTATTAATACTTCTACCTTGAGCGATTACATGTAACCTCCCAAATACTTGACCTTTTAAATCTTTTATATTAGCCATTCCAACCTCCAAAGAAAAAGCCTCGCCGGAGAGAAAATGCAGACACAGAAGTGCCTAGATTTGGGCGTCACACCCGAACTCCGACGAGACTTTATTAATTTATTGATTACTTTATCCATAGCATTTTCTTTTATCCACCGTGACGTATTTATTTACTTATTCAGTATCCATCTTTTTTTAAAAAAGTCAACACATTTTTTTTAATAGGTCTGAACTCCAACACCAAATATACCTAACATTCCAACTGGGAATTTATCTGGGTCATCTTCGATGACGTCAAACATGTCCTGTAAAAACATATAAGTAAAACGTGATGCTAAAGGTTCTGGAATGTCGATACCAAACATTTCTGCGAACATCTTATTAGGTTTATTAAACCGATAATCTCCATACTTTGGCTTAGACAAATAATCAGTAAGAAGTGAAAGCATAGGGGATTCTTTATAACTAACATACTGTAATAAAATGTCTGCTCTAGTTTTTGCCTTGTACCCTTCATTAAGAAAAGTTACTACTCCTGTCTTAGAACTTGTCGTCTTACCCATCATCATCTGTGCCATTAATCTAGCTGGTTGCTGATACCCTGCGAATAGATCGATACGAGTATTGCCAAACTTAATCTTACCGAAGTCAGAACTTAATGGATCTGTGCCCGCTTCACCGCCAGCTAACGCAAGCATAAACATCATTGTTGAACCAAAGGCAACAAAAGTAGCAAGGTTCTTGTTCGCTTCTTTTCTAACGAATGAAGGAACTTCTGTGTAGAACCATGGATTTTTAATGTGATATAAAGGGTTGATCATCTGAATACGCCCTGCCCATAGTCGAGGGGAAAAGAACATTGTATTTAACAACTCTGACGCTCTCTCTAAGTCACCAGGAAGTTTTGCTCTACCAGAAGCAGCATTAACAAAGTCAGCGATCGCTTTAGACACAAACTCTGCATTTGTTAGCTTATCTGTCTTTTGTGCCTTTATGTATTCTTCATCAGTTTCAAAGTTTTCTCTAATACTTTCAGCTTTATACCTTGAGTCTCCCATGGCCTTGTCCATCCCCATAGCTTCGGCTTGTTTCATCATCTTAACAAATACCTCAAATCTAATATAATTTAACGTACCTACATAAGCGCGCTCTGATCTAGCAACCAAAGGAACCCACTTATCTGCAAGGTTTGACCTAAATTGCTCTTCTCTTTCTGACATAATTGCACCAACATCAGTCAAAGCTAACCCTGCTCTACGAGCCTTTTCATAATAAGGATGCTCAACAATGTAGTCTTGTAAGGCATTGAATTTTTCTTTGCTATTAAAATATCCAAACTGCTTTGCAAAAGCCTTTAAAGCAATTCCAGGATGTCTTGTGCCAAGAAAGATACCCTGTCGGCCACTAGCAGAAAGGTCACCAGATGCCATGACTGCTCTAGGTAAGTTTAATACTTCCTTAGATTTTCTCCAAAACTTCTCCATCTTCTTCTGATTCTCAAGCATAGCTTGAGTAAAACTTGCACCAAAAACTTTACTCATATATAGGATTTCTTTAGCCTGAGGTAACGTACTTCCAGAAATAGGCTTAAGTGTTTCAAAGTCAACTCCAAGTATCTTAGAAAGACCTTTAGCGGCCGTTAGCTTTTCTGTATCCAGTAAGAACCTGTTATCAGTGATCATTCTGTACAAGTCCTCTAAATTCTCTTGTGTAAACTCTTTCGCAATAGATTCGAACTCAACCTTTGTCAACTCTCCGCTAAGAGCCTCTTTAAAAGCTATAAGACCCTTATGCCCACCCTTCTTGTTAAGTTTATCTGAACCAATCGCAAACCTTTTAGAACGCTCTGCGCTATAAATACCTTCCTGTTTACCTCTTAACCTTTTAAAACTCTTTAGGGCCTTAACCATCTTTTTAATAAGAGGGCTTTCTTCAGGGTCAAATGATTCAGCAACCTTCTTATCAACTTTCTTAATCTGCTTCCTCTGTTCTTCCACAGTAGGCTTAACAAAGTCTTGCTTTTCAGGTGGAGATTGCTGAATGGCTAAGTTTAAAATGTCATCAATCTGCTCTTTTGTAAGTCTGCCTAAATGCTCAAGATAAGCTTTAAGCTCCATGCCTAAGCGTTTAGCTTCTGCTTTAAGGGCCGGAAGATGTTTCTCAAATATCCTACGTTGAGCTTCTTTAGCCTTTTTAGATTGACCAATATTACCTAGACCAGAACCAAGTCCACCAGGAAGAAAAGCATCACCAGCATCTTTAATAATCTCTCCTAAGTCTATTCCTTTAGGTTCTGCTACTTTATTTTTACTTATCCATTTAGGAGTTAACTTAGTTGTTCCATCAGATAAAACCTCGCTGTTAAACATATTTTTTATGGTTCTTGCTGTCGTCCTGTTAGTATCTGTTATGTCACCTTTTACTGTTATACTTTTTGCTGACGCAGGAGTATGAGTACCACCAATCAACCTAAACTCTTTACCAACAAACGTAGAGCCAGGCTTCTTTAATCCTTGAAGATGCCCTCTATCTCCTTTTAAAGAATCTGTACCAAATTCAACGATTGCTCCTTTTCCTGTCTGACCAAGCGCAAAGTCAACATCAGAAGCTACGTTTAATCCACTCTTGTCCTGATGAGCAGTCGCAAAAGATACGGCTTCTTTTAAAGATGTTTCATGATATAAGCTATCTTCTTTAAGCAAATTAGATACTTTCTCTGCTACCTTATCTACCTTAGCTTTGTTGTAGATGTCGGTCCCCTTTGGATCCATATACTTCTCAAGAGGATTAGTTCTTTCTTGAACAATACCTTTAGGCTTTGGAGTCATAAATTTAGCTTTAACAGCCTTTTCATTTACTTCACTTAACCTTAATGTATGCGTACTTCCTGAAGGGTCGTTGTACCAAACTGTCGGTTCATCTACGCCATACATACTATCTTCGCCCTCTGTGATTCCCTTAAACTTAGCGCCTGCTTTTTCTATAATCTTTTGTGACGTTATTTTAGGATCGTCCATATACTTTGACAAAGGATTGGCTCTTTCTTCTTTAACCTGAACACCCGGAGCGCTTATTTCCTCTTTAATAAACTTCTCAGCTTTCTTCTTAGTAACCTTGTCCTCTTTACCAAAAATATTCTTAGGGGATCTATTCACGCGCTTACGAAAAAACTCAAGAGCTGGCTTATTATTCTGTATCTTAACTCCACCATCAATCTTAAAATCAATACCACCACTATTGCCTTCTTCTGGAGCAGTAGCCAACGCTTTATCAATCTTAAACAAAATCTGTGCCTTAGTTAAAGGCTTACCTTGCATTTCTGTTTTTAACACCTTTTCTTCAACCTTTTGTGCTTCAGCCAATGGGTCTACAACGTCCTGTACAATGCCCTTAGGACCCTCTAAGCTCTCGTTTCCAGGCGTAACTTCTTCATCTAGGGCAATCCCTTGCATTTCTGGAGTTAGGGCCGTAGCAGGGCTCTGAGTGGCCTGTTCTACGCTTGCAGGGGTACCTAGGTCAATGCCTTGAGGTCCCTGAGGTTCTTCTTCTAACACAATTCCTTGAGGACCTTTCTCACTCTCAAACTGCTTGAGTATAATATCTTCAACTTTTTGTCCATACAACTCAGCCTGATCATCAAGCTGTTCACCAAAATCTTTAGTTTCATCAAGCTCAGAAAAAAGTTCCTCTATCTCACTAGCATTCTCTTTTCCAACTTCTTTTTCTAATGAAGCAAATATCCTGTTCTTAGCCGCCATAACAGAAACACCAGTACCACCAAGAATAGTTGATAGTAAAAATGTTTGAGGAGCAACTTCTTTCATTGCCTGCCACCAAGTAAGCTGTCCTGTTCCCGGAGCACGAAGTCCAGCAGTTTCTTCAATACGTGCTTGATTGTATTGAGCAATCGTTTCAGTAGCTATTTCTTCGCCATACATTGAAGCCGCACCACCTAAAACCTTTGAAAACGCACCTTTCATACCCATACCAGTCATAACTTTAGCCAAAGGACCACCAATGATCGATGCGAATGCTAAATTACTCATCGCTTCAGGGATAGCTTCCCATAATCCATATTGAATAGCTAATTTATTAAATGCTTTCTTTAAGTCATCTTGCTCTTTTTCATTAATTGGCCTGCCTCTTGTCGCAATAGAACCCTCATTAGCATTCTCTAAGAAGGATTGCATGATAGAAAACGTAGACATATTATATGCAGCAAGACCAGACGCACTTGTACCAGCCGCCAACGCAACAGGAATGGCGCCAGTCAATCCAATGGGAACACCAACAGCAAGTCCAGCACCCATAGAGGCAATAGAGTACGCCATACTTTCAGGTAATTGAGAAACATCACTAACTGTAATTGGGATAAAGGGGGCAATGTTTCCACCTTCCATCTGTGAAACATCATTATTATAGTCTTGAGAGCTTCTTTTAGCATATTCCAATACTTCAGCAGTAAGCGTGTCCTTATTAACATCAGCACCGTCCATACCTTGAGCACCTTGAAGGATTGTTGAGGCTAATTGTGATGGTAATTGTTGTAGCGCGCCACCAAGAACCTTACCAGTAACAAGAGGATTGGCTGTATCTTTAATAGCTAGCTTTGTTTGTCTAGCACTATCTTGAATAACATGACCAAGCATTGGCCGAGCACTTTTGTTTAAAGACTTATTCAACAACTGTATCATCGGGTCATTAGCAAAATGAGCATCTTCTTTCTTCTGTTGCTGAAGTTTAGATGGAGTAAAATTCTCCCCTTCCCAATAACCTGCCCACTCAGGAGCGTCTTTAGCATACTTAGAATCAGTTGAGAACGTAGGATGTGTAGGCTTCTTGAACGTATCAGGCCAATGCTTCTCATCATCTGCCGTAGCACCTTGTTGCCACGCACCACGATAATCATAATCTTGTCCTGAATCTAAAGGAGCGTTAATAGACTTCCATTGACCAAACTCCTTCTCTTCTTCAGAGGTTAACATAGTTTCATAATCAGATCCATAAGTGCTAGCACCTGGCTTGTCCATATATTCAGCTAACGGATTTGTCCTTTTTGGCGCTTGTAACGGAGAAGCTGGGGCTTCTTCAGGCTTATCCATATATCTTGCTAAAGGATTCTTCCGTATATTGTTTATCAAAGAATTAAAAGCCATTTAAAGTCCTTTTTTTTGTTCCTCTTGATCTGATAATGCTTGTCTTTCTGAAGAAGTTGCACTGTCCCAAGCAGATTGGCTTACAAATGAAGGCTTCTTTTGATTAGCTTTTTCATTAGCTTTATTAAAAAAACTCTTTGCAACTGACCCTGCCCCTCTGACAGCCATTCCAGCAGGCGACCATTTATGTCCTTGACCAATAAGATTCTTAGTACCTTCTAAAAAAGCATTAGGACCTTTTGGAGGTATAGCACCAAAATTACCCAACTTCATTTGTACTGCATTTTCAAACATTTGGCTTGCTTCCATAGCAGCTTCACGTGTATTCTTACCTAATAATACTTGATAATCATTATTATTCTTCATATCATTAGTTACTGTTTCTATTGCTTGTTGTACTTTATACTTTTCAGGAATATTTCCAAGACCCATATCATATTGTCTTTTTTGGCTTGCACTAACTCCTCCGTCACCCTTATTAGTATTTATTGCAAATCCTTCAGGAAGTCCAGAAGGACCTCCACCCTTTGCCTTTGGGCCGGGAACAATATAACCTTGATTCGCTAAAGCAACCAACAAGTTCTGCGTATTCTTAGCCTGTTGCTGTTTCTCATCATAGGCTCTTTGCTCATTCTGAGTATTAGTTTTGTTAATTGAATTAACCGCACCACCAAACCCTCGCATCGCACCACCTAAGATGGATTGTTTTGGCGCTGGAACGTTTTGTCTTACCGATCTAATTTCTACCATTATATTCTCCTTTTAAGCCCATTTATCCCAGCTGGAATTAGGCGCCATTGGTTTATATTGTGATGCTTGAGGTGTTACAACTTGATAAGGATTAGTTGTTGATGTTGTTTTCTTATCAAACCACCCAGTATTATTCATAGCCTTCATCCAATCAACGTTCTGCAAACCTGTATCCATTCCTGGTTGACCCGGAGTGCTCATATTAACAATTTGCCCTTGATATGGAATCTCATTACTTCTAGGCATTGATTGCATTTGTTGAATAGCTTGACTTTGAGAATTTTGAAGTCCCGAAAACTTAAGACTATCAATATAATTCTGTATTTGAGCATTACGGCCAGCGTAGTCATTCATCGCTTTGCTACCTTGTGCCATCATAGCCTTAGGACCAACCCCACCTTGAGCACCCATAGCCATAGTGTTGTTCATAATTGACCCGCCACGATTACCAGCAGTGCCATACATTTGCTCTTGAGCCTGTCTCATCTGCTCTTTTTTCATATTGTTAAGGAGAATCTGTTGCCCGGGTGGAAGCCTACCAATTTGAGCGTTCCTTAATTGATCTTGTGCAGCTTGAGCAGTCATCTGTTGATTTGTATAATCCCAAGGAGAATTTGTCAACATAGGCATATCATATCCCATAGAACCATCTTGAGCAGATTCATTAGCCATATAGCTACTTGCCGCGCCAGCGCCGACAGAAACAACTGCTCCCGCGACTGCTCCCCAAGTTCCTCTATTGTTCTTTAGCATTCTAAACATTTTGTATCCTCCTCTAATTCGTCATAACTTTTAGCTATAACCTGTTCTTCTATTTTATCTAAATCCGTTTCATTTGTAACGTGTACGGTAACCCATATAACTTCCGTATAAGTCCTCAGAACTCTCTTAGTCCCGGCTTTAGTGATACCTTTATACGGTGCTTTAATTCTTTTCATACCATGTTCAGTTAAAACATCAACCTCGCCCTTCATAATAAAGTAAGGATGAGTTTTTTTATGTATCTTGCTAGTCATCATCATGTCTGCTGGTATTGTTATAGTTCTTACATACGCACCATCAACAAACACATGATCCAAAGGAAAACAATTCTCAAACATAGCACCAGGAGTTTTGCTTAACTTCTCTTCAAAATCCGTAACAGCGCCACGAAACTGCTCCTTAAATAAAGGATCAAGTAAGCGTGATGTACGCGAGGTTCTTTTTTCCTGTAACAACATAGATTCTTTTTGTTCCATCATCAACTCCTGCGACTGCAGCACTGTCATAGATAATAATTTGTCCTTCTGACACTGAGTCTACTGTTGGTAATTTTGATGTATGTTTAACTGTCATAGCTTGAATACGAATTCCATCTAAAATACTATTCAAGATTGGTAACTGTGAATCATTCATGCTTGTCATGTCTGCTGTTTTATCGATCATAATATCACCTGATAAGGTGAATAAATCCCCTTTATTTCTGATATCCTAAAAGAATTAAGGTCGTTCTTAGATATTGTAAAATCGATATCCTTTCCCATAGCGTCATCTTGAAAGTAACTATCCCAATACTCAGGGTAATCATCTAAAGAAACAACGAACGACCCTGTCGAGTTCTCTGTTTCCCATGATACTGTAAACGAACCAGTATCGCCCTCATGCTTAGTGATTATCTTTTTGAACACTTTATCTAAACTAGGCTCATCAAAGTTTCTAAACCCTATTCCATACTGACAGTTCACAGAGGTTTCAGCAGTGGTAACCCCACCATGATATTCATACTTCACAACATATCCGTTAGTGAAATAGACTTTAGGAATAGAAACCGTTGAATCATCACACGTAAATTCTAATAGATATTGAAGCCAATTATTAGCACTAGATGTAATCTGGCTTCCATTGGAATCTGTTAGGGCCCCTTCCCACTCTTTAAATGTAACAGCCGTACCTGAACTTGATAAAGCAACTGCGGAACCACCAGAGGTCAAAGATACAGAAAAGGTATCATCAGTTAATTTTAAAACATAATACATTATAGTAGTAACCGTTCCAGTAGGTACAGTTGTTCCTCCAAGAATAATCCTATTTGTATTTACCAATCCATGATCGATAAGAGTAAAGACATTTCCTGCTACAGATGTAATCGCCGTAGCATCTTCTACAGCAGACTGAGTTGCTCCTGTTCGCGTATGAATAACAACATTATCAGTTCCTGTCAAACTTTCATTCCAATACATCTTAAGGAGTGTGTCTGCATTAATTTGAGCAGAAAGAGAAGTCCATGTTCCTGATGTAAATGTTGTACCAATACCTTCATTATAGTCTTTCATCGTGCCTAAGACCTTTTTAAAGAGTCTAAACGTAATAGATGGTGGATCTTCGGCATCTTCTGAACTTGCTGTTAATACAACGCTATGAGTATGAGGGTCAGCATATCCACTTGCATGATATCCACCATTTCCCCAAGAAGCGCTACCTGTACTTGTTTCAAACGTTCCAGCAGTATGTGTATGCTCATAGTTAGCGGCAGAACCTGTACTTGGCTCACCTTCTCCTATTTTAAGGAACATAGTATCATAAGTTGAATCTTCCGCCCAACCGTTGCTAGCAGCTGTTGATTCAGCAAATAAAGCATAACAATATTTATTTACTCCATCCCAAGTAGAAGTTTCTCCAACCTTCTTAATAAAAGTAAAATCAGCATATGCAACTTCCCATGTATCTAATGTTTCTGTACTCAAAGCACCGGTTAATGTATGAGTGTGACCAAACCGAGGACCATTTGTTCCACCATCAGATTCGCTAACACTTCCAGCAGCAGTACCAGTAGGAATAGAAAACGAATGACTATGTGTAGAGGAATTTTCGACACCCAAATCCTCTATATCTTGCATAGGATAATATCCAACATGACTAACTAATTGATACCCTTCTGGTGGAGTTGCCTGATCCCACATAATAATCGCTCCAACTGGGAACTCTGTATCTGTATTACTTGAAGATTTAAACATTCTATATTTGATATTTCTAGGTATTGGCGTAGCTACGTTACTATTAGCGGCCACTTCATGCGTGTGCGCAGAAACACAATTAGCGTTTCCATCACCATAATTAACATTGGTACCACTCCAAGAAGGAATAGAACCAGTCAAAGTATGCAAATGAGACGTACCAGCATCAGAAGTTCCAGCTGTTGTGCTTAATTTAATAAGAGTATCTTCATTCCCTGTAATCTCAACCCAACTTGAACCTGGCGTAGTTTCTTCATTATCCCAAAAAATAATAATATCATCTGGTATTGCACTTGCAGATACGGTATCTCCTACTTCAATACTCGGAGAATTTTCAGTACCACCAACAAAAACATCATTCTCTGTTCCAGCCTCACATTCTGTCTTTGTTCTAAGCCGATAAGAACTGTTTGTATCCTTTGCTTTTAATATAAATCCAGCAGCAGAATCTCCGAAATATAAATCTCCAACTTCATCGTCTCCTGTCCTTGCTCCAAAGCAGTTAGGGCCTGTGATAGAACTACCTGTCCATAAATCATACGACAAAGTTTGACGCTTAATATTATAAACCATAAGTCTATTATGCTTTTGTGCAGCAGACTCTTTATCTGTATAAGCAGCTAAAAAGTTCTCATTATGAAAATACCCGACAATATCATTATATGTTGCTTCAAGAATATCTCCTGTGTCAAACTCATCAAAAACAGGTTGAGCACTCGCGCCATCAAATATATACCAATGATCCCAACCTAAGAACACAACACCATTAGGTGTCTGCGTAATTGACCAAGGTGCCGGACTTCCTATCCAAGCAATAGGGTCATCAGCATACCAAGTCTCAGGGTCAGCACCAGAGATAGCAGAAGTAACATGGACCTTTCGAATAGAGTTTTTCTTAACACAGACCATAACCCCTAGCTGTATAGGTATGCCCATGATTTCGTCTCCGTCATCAGGACTAATCTCCATATAATCGAGGTTGGTAGTCTGCTGTATATAGTGAGGTAAATAAGGATTTGAGTAATAAATCTTACTTGGAAAGCTAGGGTCTCTTGTAATAAACATTTTTTCTCTATGTATGTTAATTTCAGCACCCTTAGGCATATCATCTGTGACAGAAGCATAAGCTGTAGTTAAAGAAGCATCAGCTATGCTATCTGAGTAAACAGTGGTTGTATTGTCCGCTAAGGTAGCTACAAGCTTCAAGGCAGAACCATCGCCCTCTGTTCTATATATCTTCCTGTTCGTCGTTCCTATAGGCCCTAGAGGGATTTGTGTAAGCTCTATCTGCTTCTTGCTGGCATCAGTTGTTACTGTATTAGAAAAAGCACCGTTAACAACAGCATCATCATCAAAGGTAATAGCATAATAATAAGATTCACTCGCTTCTAAAGACCCACCGGCCGCACCTAAAACAGCCTTACACGAACCTAACTCCCATGTGACACTGTTTGTAGTATCGCCATCCCATACCCATATATTATCGAATCCGTTTGATACATACAGAAGATCACGGTATGTTTTTAATGAGCACCTTTTGCCATCAGTAAGACTTGCGCGTATTTCTGTCTTAACCCCTGCATCAGTAACAGAATAAGCTGACGTTCCACTAACTCCTACCCAAGTTGCCAATCCTGTTGAAGTATAGTATCTGTAAAGACCAACTGTAGGATTAGCACCAAGAGAAGCAGTGTTTAGATAAGACAAA
>Ga0307928_10001486_pt1 | contig 17760 bp, 13 predicted proteins | sample AceLakmetagen232_FD_201815 | JGI IMG/M metagenome (GOLD analysis project Ga0307928, IMG submission 201815) | Saline water microbial communities from Ace Lake, Antarctica - #232 | ecosystem: Environmental > Aquatic > Non-marine Saline and Alkaline > Saline | place: Antarctica: Ace Lake... | reverse complement strand
ACTTATTAAACCGCCTACACACTCTTTACGCCCAATAAATCCGGATAACGCTTGTCGCCTTCGTATTACCGCAGCTGCTGGCACGAAGTTTGCGGCGACTTATTCCTAAAGTACACTCAGTCGTGTTGCAAAACAACACGATTTGTTCCTTTAGAAAAGTAGTTTACACTCCGAAGAGATTCATCCTACACGCGGCGTCGCTCCTTCAGCCTTTCGGCCATTGAGGAAGATTCTTGACTGCAGTCCCCCGTAGGAGATTGAGCAGTGTCTCAGTCTCAATGAGGCGGGTCATGCTCTCACACCCGCTATCCGTCATTGGCTTGGTGGGCCATTACCTCACCAACTACCTGATGGAACATAGGCTCCTCCCTGTCCGGAATCTTGCGAAACCTTTATTGTTTTTACTTAAATAAAAACAAACCATTGACTATTAGCTCAAATTTCTTTGAGTTATGGTCATGACAGGGGTAGATTACCAATGTGTTACTCTCCCGTTTGCCACTTACCTTGTGAAATTCACAAGGTTCGTTCGACTTGCATGCCTTAAACACGCCGCCAGCGTTCATCCTGAGCCAGGATCAAACTCTCTAAAAAAGATATTTGATATAACTCTTTTGAAAAACAAAAGAATTTTTTGTTTTTTGTGATCAAAAAATGATCAATTCTCTGTCTTCGCTGAACCTTTCATTTATTTAATTATAAAGAACGAAGTTTCCACTCTGCGATTTTTTTGTGATTTCCCGACAATAAAACTTTCGGTACTTTTAACCTTTTAATCTTAGCAGATTTGGTTTTATATGTAAAGACCTCAGGTCTAGTATATTGGGGATATTCGCCAATCTGCTCAAAATTTCTGATTTTGTTAGCAGATTGAGTGCCCAGCCCTCGTGGCTGGGCCATCAAATTAAAACTTTCTTCTTCTAATGATTCTTTATTTATGACTCCTGGAAACAATCTAGTTATAGCATCTATCATAATCATAGCTGGCAATTCTCCTCCAGTTAAAACATAATCTCCTACTGATATTTTTTTGTCAACTAATTTTTCTACCCTAGCGTCTACTCCTTCATACCGACCACAAATAAAAATAATTTTATCTAATTTGGAAAATTGACGAGCCATTTTCTGATTAAATTTTTGACCTTGAGGGGTTAGAAGAATAATCTTTTGTTTTTTTCGCGCCCCGTGGGAGCATGGCGACTTTACGGGGTTTTTTCTTTTGTTTAAAAATTTTAAAGCTTTATAAATCGGTTCTATTTTTAAAATCATTCCCGGCCCACCGCCATAAGGAGTATCATCTACTGTTTTATGTTTATCTTTTGTCCAAAATCTTAAATCGTGAACTTTAATTTTAATAAATTTTTTTTCTTGGGCCCTCTTCAGAATAGATGTCTGGAAATAAGAATCAAAAATATGAGGAAAAATTGTAATAATATCAAATTGCATAATAGGTTATTAAAATTAAATTACATTAATTTATATACAATATTTTATTTAATTTCAAGGTTCTGCGAGCAAAGCGAGCATGGTTCTTAAAATTAAATTACATTAATTTATATACAATATTTTATTTAATTTCAAGGTTCTGCGAGCAAAGCGAGCATGGTTCTTAAAATTAAATTACATTAATTTATATACAATATTTTATTTAATTTCAAGGTTCTGCGAGCAAAGCGAGCATGGTTCTTAAAATTAAATTACATTAATTTATATACAATAAATATTTAATTTCAAGGTTCTGCGAACGCAGTGAGTAGGTCCTTCTAACACAAAAGTTATCACCCGAAGAATGATAACTTCCGTGTTCCTTTTATTGGAAAAATTTTTACAGCTTTAAATCGTCGACGCTATCATCAACCTTTTTTTCAACTTCATCAACCCTTTTTTCAACTTCTGGCTTTTTAGGAATTCTAGTCGAACCTTCAGGCTCTTCAATCTTAAGGTTAACACGAGCATTGTTGCGTAAACCTACGATTCTGAGAAGACTCCTAATGGCACGAGCAGTTGATCCTTGACGTCCGATAACTTGTCCCATATCCTCAGCGTTAAGTTTTAAAGAGAGTAATACTCCCATTTCATCAACATTTCTGGTAATTTTAACATCTTCTGGATGGGCAACAAGCGCTTTAATGATCTGTCCTAAAAATTCTTGATCTTGATATTTATCTGCCATATAACTTTAGATTACTTACCTCTAATTCATTCATTAATGAACTAGTGAATATCCAGCCTTACGACCTTTGAATAAACGAATAAACTACCTCAATAGACTGGAACTTCTATTATTTTAATATATCAATATATAAATAAATGTCAAGGATGCAACATCCCTAAAGAGAAATATCAAAATCTAAATGTCAAATGTCAAATCAAATCCAAAGTCTAAATGTCAAAAAAATAATTTGGCATTTAGTCATTTGGCATTCATTTGTTATTTGAAATTTGAAATTCGTCATTTATTTTTCTTTCTTCTTCTCTTCTACTGTCTCCTTAACAGGTGGTTCTTTCTTCTCTTCTTTAACTGGCGCAGGCTTTGTTTTCTTTTTCTCATCAGCTAATTGTTTCTTTTTTTCTATCTTTTTCTGGTTTACCTTAGTAACTTTAACTTTTTTATCTTTAATTATCCCCTGAGCAATTAATAAATTATGCACTGATCCAGTAGGTTGAGCGCCTTTTGATAACCAATGCTTAATTCTTTCAGCTTTCAGAGATGTTTCTTTACTAAATGGGTTATAAAAACCCAAATCTTCTAAAAAATCTCCTTGAGGGTCTTTTGCTTTTTCCAAAACGATAATCCTAAAAAATGGTTGTTTCTTTCTTCCTTTACGGCTTAATTTAATAGCTAACATAAACAAATTTTAATTAATTTTATCAATTTATAACTTACAATTCAATGATTGAATTTTCTCCTATTATCAGCTTATGTCCCCCTGGCAATGTTTTGTGAGTAGGGGCAATATTAACGTTCGCTCCTAAAATACTATCTACAATCCGAACTCCACAATTAATATCAACATAGTCTAAAAGGATAGAATTTTCTATTTCCGCGTTATAAATTTCCACGTCATTGCCAATCGAAGTATAGGGACCAATATAGGCATTTTTAATAACACAATTTTTTCCAATTATTACTGGACCACGAATTATAGTTCTTTCTGAAACATCTGTATTTTCTCCTATAATAACATTACCCTGAATTTCCACTGAGTCAGGGATATCAATATCTATTTTACGTTTAATCCCAGAAAGTATTAACTGGTTTGCCTCTAATAAATCATTGGGTTTGCCTGTATCTTTCCACCAACCAGTAATTTCATTATACCCCACTTTATAACCTTTATCAATCAAATAACTATGAGTGTCTGAAATTTCCAATTCTCCTCTCCCGCTAGGTTTAATGTTCTTGACAGCTTCAAAAACATGATAATCGTAAAAATAAATTCCAGTTACTGCGAAATTACTTTTCGGATATAATGGTTTTTCTTCTACCCTTATAATCCTTCTATCTTTAATCTCTGGAACGCCAAATCTTTGTGGGTCACGCACCTTAGAAAGAGCCAACAAACAATTATAATCTCCTGTCTTAAATTGTTTAACGAATTTTTTAATTTCTCCCAAAATAATATTATCACCCAAATAGAACAAAAATGGTTCCTTTCCTATAAACGGCTCACTAATTTTGATAACATGAGCCAATCCTAACGCTCCTCCAGTTTGCTCAATATAAGTAATTTTTGCCTTCCATTTTTCTCCCGTGCCTAATGCTTTCAAGATTTCTTTATCTCCAGGGTTAATAACAATACCAATGTCCTTAATGCCAGCATTAACAATTTTCTCTATAGCGTAAATAAGCATTGGCTTATTGGCGATAGGAATAAGATGTTTGTTAAGCGCGTTTGTAATAGGCCTTAAGCGCGTGCCATGACCTCCGGCTGTAATCAAAGCTTTCATAAATTTTTAGGTTAAAACTCACTGTTAATATAATCTCTAAGGGCTTTTTTCCATGTTCTTCCCTTAGAAAGTTTTGTATTTATTAAAACTGTATAATGAGGTCTCTCTGCTGGTAAAGGATATTCTTCAGATGTGCATGGAATAATTTTTGCTACAGGTTTTTTGATAAGCCCTTGTTTTAGTCCTTGCTTAACAATCTGCTTTGCAAACAAATACCATGTTGTTTTGCCTCTATTAGTAAAATGATAAATACCAAAAGGAAGATTATCATCTAAAATTTCTTTTGTTTTTTGAGCTAAATCTAAAGCATAAGATGGCGAGCCATATTGATCATTCACAACTTTGAGCAATGAACGTTTCTGTGCTAAATCCAAAATAGTATTAACAAAGTTCTTGCAAGGAACAGCCACTGAAGGACCAAAAAGCCATGCGCTTCTAATAATATAATATTTATCCAATGCTGATTTCAAAATATTTTTTTCTCCTAAGGCCTTAGACCTACTATATGCATTAATTGGACTTGGCTCAGTGCTTTCAAAATAACCACTTTTATTTTGTCCATTAAAAACATAATCAGTGCTATAATGAACCAAAGTGGCATTTAAATTATAACATATTTCTGAAAGATAATTAAGAGCATAACCATTAACTTGATTTGCGAGGTCTTGGTTATCCTCTGCGGCATCAACATTAGTATAGCCAGCAGCATTAATAATAATATCTGGTCTCAATAAATTTATTTTTTTTTTCAATGCTTCTCTCATCGTAATGTCAATTTCATCTCTATCCCACGTTGTTACGTTCGCGCCATTAAAAATTTTTTTCAGGTCAGACCCCAACATTCCCTTGGCTCCTAATATTAAAATTTTTGATTTGTCTTTTGACATATATTAATCGCTAAATCCCAATTATCTGCCTTGCCAGCAGGCAAACCCAATCTCTAAACACCCAACGATTTATGCTTTCGGTAAACACTTAATCTCTTGATAAATTTCTAAAATATCATTTTTCTCAATTTTCGTTTTGCCAGAAAGTTTTAGCCCACATTCTGCGCCGACTAAAACTTCTTTAACATCCTGTTTGTTAACTTGAATTTGGAGCAACTTAGATTCTCCCTCTATTTCTTTTTCTCCTTCTGAATTTAAACGCCAAACACGAGCAATGCTTTCTGGAAAAATTTTCCCCTCTAAAACTTTTCCTCCCAAAATTGCCTCTTTTACTGTCTGACGAAAAATTTCTAAAATCTCAATTTTGCCTAATTTTTTCTCCGTAATTTCTGGATTGATTAAAGATTTCATAAAATCCTGAACATCTTCTATGAGCTTATAAATAACCTCATATAAATCCATTTTTATCTTTGATTCCTTGATTAATTGCTTTACTGAATTATTGACCTTGATATTAAAACCAATTAACCATGATTGAGTAGTCTTTGCTAATTCTACATCAGCTTCTGTCAAACCGCCTAATCCAGATTTAACAATTTTTATTTCTATATTAGGACAAACCAAACTCTTCAAACTCCCAATTATAGCTTCTAAAGAACCGAGCACGTCAGCACGAACAATAATATTGACATATTTTATTTCTTTTTTGAACTGAGGGAGTGATTGTTCGATAGATAAACCTTGGTCAAAGTGAGCTGAACTTATCTGCTTAATTTGGGACTTAAATTCTTTGTTCTCGTTAACCACTTCTATTAAATCACCAACCTGCGGAATTCCCTTTAATCCAAATATTTGCGCTGGAAAGCTAGGCTTAATATTTTCTATAAATTCACCATATTGATCTTTAGCAAATTTTAATCGGCCATAAGTTTGCCCTACGACAATATTGTCCCCCTTTCTAAGGGTTCCATTGTATACAATAATCGTTGCTACGGGCCCTAACCCTAAATCCAAATGACTTTCAATAACTGCGCCCATTAAACTTCCTTGAGGATTAGCTAACAACTTATCCTTTTCTAAATCTGCCACCAAATTAATCATTTCTAATAAATTATCTAAGCCTTCTTTACTCTCAGCTGACACTGGCACACAGATGACTTTACCTCCCCAATCTTCAGAAAGAAGATTTATTTCGGATAAACCTTTTTTAATTTTTTTCACATCCGCTTCAGCTCTATCAATCTTATTGATTGCAACAACAAAAGGTAATTCTTCTTTCTGAATAACCCTAATAGATTCTAAAGTTTGTGGCTGTATCTTATCATCAGCAGCTATTACTAAAATCGCAATGTCGGCAACAGCTCCACCACGGGCACGCATAGCCTCAAATGCTTCATGTCCAGGAGTATCAATAAAAGTAATTAACCTATTTTTGTGTTTTACTTGATATGCCCCAATATGTTGAGTAATACCACCTTTTTCTTTTGCTACAATTTGACTTTTCCTGATGGCGTCTAAGATTGAGCTCTTGCCATGGTCAACATGTCCCATAATCACCACGATTGGTGGTCGTAAGACCATTTTTTTCTTATCCTCTGTCTTTAGAATATCTTTTGCTTTCTCTTTAGCGGAAACAGACACTATTTTTTTGCCTTCTTCTTTGTTTACCTCAAACCCTAAATTTTCAGCTATAATAGCGGCTACTTCATAATCCAAATTTTCATTAATACTAGAAAGAACTCCATTTTTTATCAATTCATTCATTACCTTCATAACTGATAAATTGAGTTTTTCTGCTAAATCATAAACTCTTATTGAAGATGGAATATTAACTAATTTAGGCTTTTCTTTGCTCTTTTCTTCGTTTAGAGATTCCTCTTTTTTGGTTTTACTTATTTTGTCTTCTATTTTTTTAATTTCTTTTTCTTTCTTTCTATTTTCTTGCCATACCTCAACTACTTGCATAGCTTGTTTCTCTGGAATTTGAATAGCCCTTGCGCCAATATGAAAACCGAGCTTAGGCAATGCTATTTTAAGCTCTTTTGGAGTAATTTTTAATCGTCTGGCTAATTCTGTTATATTCATAATATTTTAATGTTCTAATTGTTCTAATTGTTCTAATTGTTCTAATTGTTCTAACTCCTTCCCCACCAACCATACTTCTGGCCAAGCCTTATAATGGCTTCTCCAAACTTCTCGACGAACAATGCCATTTGGAAAAGTTATAATATTTTCAAATTTAGTGTCAGCTCCAGCATGCGCTGATTCAATCCTCTTTTTCTCTCCGGGCGCCAACTCTTCTGTCTCTATAAACTGCACTGGGCCGGGTTGAGTGATATTAGAAATTTCTGGCCTCTCACTAAACACCTGTCGACCATCAGAAGTCCCATAAAATTCAAAAATTAAATCATCGTCTTTAATTTTAGTCTGGAGCAATAAATAATAACCAGTGTCATTGATAAACCTAAGGTCAGGATGAGGATTATAAATAGTAGCATCTGTTCCCGCTGGTTCATAATAAAATACGCGATAAGAATGCGAAGACCGTTCAGTAATCGGCAATCCAGCATTAAAGGCTAAGCGAAACATGGTAGTGCCAATTTGACACAAACCTCCTCCATATTCTGGCACAGTCCTATCGCCCTTAATAACAAGCTCCGGTAAAAATCCCGCTTCTGCATTTATCTCTCCTAAGGCCTGAATCAAAGAAAATTCTTGGTCTGGAGCAATAAGAATTCCATGCAAAATTTCAGAACCAATGCGAATATTATATCTACGGTTTTTTGGACTTCCCCTAAAATTAGAAGAACCCTGAGCTATAAATTCTTGAATACCTAAGTTATCTAAATCATCGGGCAAAGGCACGGGGTCGATTTTGTCTACTCTCAATATCATTTCTTTGTCCTCTCCAAATAAGATACTGCGGGTAACCATATCCCCATTAACATCTATATTCAATATTATCCCTGATTGTCCTTCTTGAAATTCAGTAACCCTCTTTTCTAAACCGTCCTCATTTATCTCTAAACGTGTCTCTATAGGAGCGACATTTAATTCTTCGGCAATTTCTTCTAAATATGACTTTAATTTCTCTTGATTTAAAAATAAATTAACCTGACCTTGAATACCTTTTTGAAAAACAAACCATTTGCTTATTTGTTCAGGAAGACAAGCCCATTCTTTGTCTTCATGTTTTAGTATATATGGCGCTTTGTTAAAAATTTTCTGAGCTTTATTAAAAGCCAAGATTGAATCTTTCGCGTTTATATCTGCTTTATCAACAAGAGAATTTATGACAATCTCTGAACTATCAAAATTCTCCAAATTTTCAATTAATTCTTTTAAGGCCTGGTCATAATCCAAAATAAATCCATTTATTTCCGAATTTAATTTAAGTTCCTTGTTTTCTAAGACAATTCTTGCGTTTTGAGAAGGTTTTTCTAATTCTCTAAATTTTTCTTCCAAAATTTCTCTTAATTCTTCTTGGTTAACATAAACTGAAGAAACTACTACTTGCGATTTTGCTAAAACGATAAATTTTTTAAAAAATCTTTGCCAGACATTGCCAGTCCTCCCCACTAATAAAGCTTTAGTTAAAACCTCTTGAATATCAAAACGAATAATTTGACGGCTTAAATCTGGGTCAGAAACAGCAATTAAAGATGACGGAATTGTGATGCTATCTTCACCCAAATCAGTTTGAGCTTGGAAAGAAACCCCTTTTCTTTCCATCTTTTCAGTAGCAATATTCAAAAAAACTTTCGCTTCCTCCGCTTTCAAGCCACCAATATCTAAATTTTGACAATAAACGTTGGGATAAATAGTTTGTCCATAAATTTTTTGAAAAATCAGAGAATAAACAACAATAATAATTAAAATTAATAGTGGGTAAAAAAGAACTCTATAATATATTTTCTTTTTCGAGTTAAGACTCATTCTGAAACTTTAATATTTTTTTGGTTATCAATTTCTTCTGCCTTGGGCAAAATTATTTTTAAAATGCCATTTTTAAAATTGGCCTTAACCTCATTCGGTTTAATCGGAGAAGGCAAAATTAAAGTTCGAGAAAACTTTCCCCAAAAACATTCTTGATAATAATAATTCAAATCTTCTTTTTCTTCCTTGATTCGCGACCTAACTCCGCGGATAATAATTAAATCTGGTTCGGTAATAATATCTATATCCTTGGCTTGCACGCCGGCAATCATCGATTCAATAATTAAACAATCATCGTCCTCATAAATATCAACTGACAATTGACCCTGACTTTCTTCAGGCAACCAATCTTCCGAGCTCTTTTCTTCTTTCTTGCGGGGTTTCTTCATTTTCTTGGTTTTTAATTCTTCAGTTGCGGTAATAATACTAACCTCTTCTCCTTGTTGGTTGAGAATATCTTGATCTAATCCTGATATTTTATTCCAAAAACTCATAAAATAAATATTAAATATAAATAATGTTCTAATGTTCTAATGTTCTCATAGTCGCAACGCTAACGCCTCCGTGGAAATGGCGGGAATAAGAATAAAATTGGGAAATAGGATCGCCAGAGGGTGCAAAAATATTAATTTGTGGTTCCTTGGAAGAATTAGGAGCCACAATAATTTCTGCTTTATTGTCTTCATCAAAATCAGCAGTTGCTAAATTAGAACCATGATAAAAATCTTTAGAATAAGCTAAAAATTGTAAACGTAATAATAGTAGTTTAGAATCAAAAACTCTGATATAAGCAGACGCCTCCGAAGCAACACTAGCCAAGATTTCATTTTGGCCATCACCGTCCACATCGCCCACAGCTACATTAACACCACCTAAAAAATTTTTATTAAACGCAAAAAAATGAAATTTAATATTGCCTTGTCCATCAAAAATTCTCACATGAGGACCTCCTCCTGGGCCAGCGCCAGTAATAATTTCATCTATGCCGTCTCCATCTATATCACCAACGGTTATATTAACTTTACCATGAAAATTTTTCTCATATGCAAAAAAATTGACTTTTAGTTTTCCGTTAATATCAAAAACTTTAATGAGTGAATCACCATTAGGACCGGGGGCCGTAACAATTTCATCTACTCCATTTCCATCAACGTCACCAGCCGCAACTTGAACGCCTCCCCTAAAATTTTCGTTATAGGCAAAAAACCCGCCCTCAGGATAACCATTCACATTGAAAACTCTGACATGAGGACCTCCTCCTGGGCCAGCGCCAGTAATAATTTCATCTTCGCCATCTCCGCTAACATCACCAGCCGCAACATTAACGCCTCCCCTAAAATTTTCGTTATAGGCAAAAAATCCACTAATAGATAACCCGGCTGAATCAAAAATCCTAACATGTGGTCCTCCTCCTGGACCAGCGCCAGTAATAATATAATAAGATTGATGCAATGTCCCTAATTGACTATAGGCGTAATCAATAGTAGCGTAAGCATTTACCCTTCCTTTGCCTAATTGTCCTTCCATTCCTGGATTAAAAGCGTCAATATTATCCGCTTGATTTAAAATAAAATCTTGAACCTGTTTCTGACTAAAAAGGGGATTTACAGACCAAGTTAAAGCAGCTAAACCGGAAACTATTGGAGCAGCAATTGAGGTTCCCGACCAATAACCACCATAATATTCTCTATAATCGGTATAATTAGGATTATAAGCCAATGCCCCATAAATTCTAGTTCCAGGCGCTGAGACATCAACACATTTACTCCCAAAATCAGAAAAAAGCGCTTTATGGTCAGTGTCATCCACTGCCGCTACTCCAATGATAAAATTATCATCATCATCCTCGTCTAAACAAATTGGGTAATTAGGATTTTCATTAAGGTTTAACGGTTGATTTACTGTTTCATTTCCGGCAGCCGCTACCACAAGTACTCCGTTTCTCCACGCCTCTTTAAGTGCTTCTGCTAGAAAAAAACTCTTATTAGTTCCAACAAAGCTTAAATTAATAATTTTAGCTCCGTTATCAACCGCATAACGAACCGCTCTAATAACATGCTCCACGCTTCCCGTTCCTTGACTATTTAAAACCCTAAGGGGCATAATCTTGCTCCCCCACGCCAAACCAGCAATTCCTTCATTGTTATTTCCGACTGCTGAGGCAATCCCCGCTACTAAAGTTCCGTGATGGATTCCGCTTTCGTTATAATCCTCATCAAATTTAGGATTAGGGTCGAGAGTGTTCCTCACAAAATCCCAACCATGTAAATCATCTATATAACCATTATCATCATTATCTAATCCGTCTCCCCTAATTTCATTTTTGTTTAACCAGATATTTTCTTTTAAATCTGGATGGTCAATATCAACTCCTGTATCTAAAATAGCAATAACAATATCTGGATTACCTCCTCTGGTAAAATCCCAAGCCTGAGAGGCTTTAATTTTGCCTAAATACCATTGTTTGTCATATAACAAATCTGCAGGGACAAATGCTGCCTTAATAGAATAATTCGGTTCAACATAATCAACCAAAGGAAAAGAAGAAAATATTTTCTCCATTATTCTAGAGCACAATGGATTAACTGGAATCTTATAAATTTCTTGTTTATTTTTTAATCTAACCAAAAGCTCATTGTGTCCTGATTTAGAAAAATTAAATGGAATAAACAAAAATAAAGCAAGTAAAAAAATACTCAACAAAGAAATAATTAGAATTTTCTTTTTCTTTAAAAATATCATCTTGGATTTTATTCTATAAGACCCCAGTGGTCAGCAGAATGCGGACCTCTGGGGTCAACATTAATTACTCTCTAATCTCTGGGGTCCGACATTCATATAATAATCAAATCAATGTGAACGAGCCCACCTTATCTTCCTTGTTTTTAAATCTCATCAATCTTACTCCCTGGGTAGCTCGAGCTAAAATAGGAACGCTGGATAATGGCAAACGAATAGTTTGTCCAGATTGAGAAATTAACAATAAATCAGTAAATTCTGTTTTGTTTGATATAAGTCTTGAACCAATAATTTTTCCTGTTTTTTCATTTATCTTTGCGGTCTTTAATCCTGACCCTCCACGTCCCTGGACATGATAACTATCAATCATCGTTGTTTTCCCAAAGCCATGCTCGGCCACAATTAACAATCTAGAATTTTTCCTCTTTAGTTGGGTAATGATTTCAGCGCCCACCACTAAATCATCTGTCTTTAATCTAATGCCCCGAACGCCTGACGCTGTTCTTCCCATAGGCCTTAAAACTTTTTCCTGAAATCTAATCGCTTGTCCTTTCTCTGACACAAGAATTATTTCGTCTTCGCCAGAAGTAGGTTTAGTCCAAGTTAAAATATCATCACCTTTTAATTTTAAAGCTATCAATCCTGAACGTCGAACATTCTCAAAAGCGCTAATTTCTACCTTCTTTGCCATGCCCTTTTTGGTCGCGAAAAATAAATAACTATAATTTTTTAAATCTGAAACTGGCAAAACAGTTGATATTTTTTCATTTTCCTGAACTTCCAAAAAATTAACTATTGCTTTTCCTTTGGCTGTTCTAGATACTTGAGGGACGTCATATGCCTTAAGTTGGAAAACTCTTCCCTTGGTTGTGAAAAATAAAATATCAGCATGAGTAGTAGTAGTTATTAATTGTTCCACCGAATCCTCGTCTTTAACAGAGAAACCCATCACTCCTTTTCCTCCACGAGCTTGAGTTTTAAAATCCTCTGGCGATACTCTCTTAACATATCCTCCCTGAGTAATCATTAATACTGTAGGCTCATTAGGAATTAAATCTTCTTCTCTGAATTTTTCAATACCACGGTGGACAACCTTGGTACGCCGTTCATCTCCATGAGCTTCTTTCACCTCTCTAAGTTCTTTTTTAATAATATCTAAAATCATTTTCGGTTTAGCCAAAATTTTTTCCAATTCTTCGGCAAATTTTTTCTTTTCTTTTAATTCATCTTTATTTTTTTGTCTTTCTAAATGAGCTAATTGGTGTAGACGTATTTCTAAAATAGCTTGAGCTTGTCTGTCAGTTAACTTAAATTTCTTTATTAAACCCTTTTTAGCTTCTTCTTTATTTTCGGATTTTTTAATTAACTCAATAACTTGGTTGATATTATCAATAGCTATTTGCAACCCTTCTAAAATATGAATTCTTTCTTTAGTTTTCGTTAAATTATATTGAGTGCGTCTTTTAACAACAACTTGTCTGTGCTTTATATATTCTTCTAAAATCCTTTTTAAACCTAAAATCTTAGGCTGAACTTCATCGACTAAACAAACCATGTTAACATGAAAAGTTTGTTGACAATCAGTTAATTTATAAAGACGATTCAAAATTTTCTGTGGAAATGCTCCCTTTTTTAATTCAATAACAACACGAACTCCATGTTTATCTGATTCATCGCGAATATCTTTAATGTTTTGCAATCTTTTCGTCTTAACCAATTCCGCCATCTTCTGTAATAAGGAAGCTTTATTAACTTGATAAGGTATTTCGCTAATAATAATTTGAAAAAATCCTAACTTTTTTTCTACAATTTCTGTTTTAGCCCGCATCACAATCGGACCTTTGCCTGAAGCATAAACTTGCTTAATTTGATTGTCATCAAAAATAAGACCGCCTGTTGGAAAGTCAGGGCCTTTAATATATCGGAGCAATTCTTCTATATCACAATCTGGATTATCTATCTTATGAATTGTGGCATCGCAAACTTCAATTAAATTATGAGGAGGAATGTTAGTGGCCATACCAACAGCAATTCCCATGGAACCATTAAGAAGTAAATTTGGAATTTTAGCCGGCAAAACTGATGGTTCTTGGGTAGTGCCATCATAATTAGGAACAAAATTGACTGTATCTTGGTCAATATCAACTAACATTTCCGCAGTAATCTTAGCCATTCTGCACTCTGTATATCTATGTGCCGCAGCCTTATCTCCATCGATTGAATTATGTACAAAAATTCCACTCGCTAAAGCAAAATTATGCCAAGGGGCAACAGTTATATCATATACATCTTCAGTTTTTGAAAGAATCCTCGTCTTAATTACCTTATGATTATATTTTTTCGCTTCTAAAGGCATTAAAGAATCTCCTGGCTTTAAATTTTCTGCGCGTTTGTATTTCCCACTTCTTAACATGAAACGATGGTCTAGCGTACATTTAATCTTTTCTGCATTATCTATTGTAATTTCAATAATCTGCTCATTCTTTCGCGTCAATCTTGGATTTTTAATCTCAGTAATTTCTATTTTCTTAGCATCTGGGTTAAAAGTATATGTATAATTTCTTTTTCCCTTTTTTGATTCTTTTATTAACTCGCCAAAATTAAGGCTCCTTCCGTCTGTAAGCTGAACCTTTGTGTCTTTAGTAAAACAGCCAAAATTGCCTTGCCCATCTACCAAAGGATAGCGCAATGAAAAATCTTGAGCCAACCTAACCATAGAATCATAAATCGCTTGGTCTCCATGCGGATGGAAACTTCCCAATGTGCGTCCAACAACCGTAGCTGATTTTCTATGCTTAGAGCTATGCCTTAATCCCATATCATGCATAGCATAAAGAATACGACGATGAACAGGTTTCAAACCATCTCTCACATCTGGTAATGCTCGAGCAACAATAACGCTCATAGCATAATCTATATATGAAGACTTAACCTCTTCTTCCAAACTAACAACTTTCACGCCTGTTTCCTCTTCGTTATTTTCTTCTTTAATTTCTTTTTCTTTTTTTTCTTCCATTTTATTCATTTTTTATTTTTTAGTTATTTTCCAATACCACAATCCTAGATTCCCCCTGACTCAATAAATCTTTCTTTTTAATAGACAATTTAGGTAATTTTTCACCAACCTTTGCTCCCATTTCTTTCAAAAACTTTTCTAAAGAATCCAATTCTTCATTAAGCCCAGGAAGGTTATAACAACAGGGGATAATAATCTGAGGCTCAAGAGAATTGATTAATTCCACTGCTTTCTCCGCATTAAGAGTATTCTTGCCTCCTATTGGAACAAATAAAACATCAACTCCATCTAATTTATCTAATTCTTCTCCAGAAGGCAAAAACTTAAGTTGCCCCAAAACTCCATATCTGATTTCATCCATGGTCATTTGATAAACGACTGATTTGGTCTGTCCGTCTTTTTTAATGGGCACTCCATAAAGAAAAATTTTATTCTTTTCATACTCTCCGGGACCAGAAATTAAAAAACTATTATCCTTTTCTAAAACTTTTTTGTCTATAGATTCCCCCATATCAGTTAAAACAAAAATATTAGCTTTAAAATTAGGGCCCTTGAGCCCTGCTTTGCGCGGATCAGATGGATTAACCAATACGGTCTGTTCATTGTTTTGCAGTTTAAAACATGACTGCCCATACCAACTTATATACATAATGTAAATAAATTATTCTAATAAAAATAAACTGGATAAATTTTTCTACAATCTATAATTTTTTTACTAATATCTTGATAACTTAAATAGACATCTATATTCTGATATTTCTTTTTAAAAAATTTTATTGAACTGAATTTTTCGTTTTTTAAATAGGCCTTTGATTCTATTGCTATTATTTTGCCATTGCCCAAAAAAATAATAAAATCAATCTCATTTTTTTTCTTATCACGCCAAAAATTAAATTTATAATCACTTTTAATAAATTGTTGCGCTAATCCATTTTCCAATAATAACCCTTTGTCTGTCCTTGTGTCTAATTTCCTAAAATCATCAACAATAAAATTTCTCAATCCTGTGTCCAAAAAGTAAACCTTAGGATTTTTAACAATTTCTGTTCTTTTGTTCTTAAAATATGGCCTCAAAAAAGAACAAATATAAGTTTTCTCCAAAAAATTTAAATATTTTTTTAAGGAAGGATAGGAATAACCCGACACTTGACACAATTCTTGATAATCCAATAAATTCCCTATTTGTAAAGCAAGCGCTTTAGTCAAATTATTCAGCTTATAGTCGTCAATCAACCCTAATATATCTCGCACTTCTCTTAAAAAATAAGTGTTATAAATATTACGCAAAAGTTCTTTTTTGGCCTCGCGACTGTCTTCTAAAACAACTCGCGGATAGCCTCCAAAGAGCAAATACTCTTCATAATAATATAATAATTTTTTATGAGCCTGCTCTCCTATATTTATTTGAACACCCTTAAATTGCTTAACTAATTTTCTATTCTTTTTATATATTTTCAGATAATTCTTATCCTTGGCTAACAAGAACTCCTGAAAGTCAAACGGATAAAGATTGAAAATTAATACCCTTCCAACTAAATATTTTACCGCCCGAACGCTTAGATCAATTGCCGAAGACCCTGAAATTATAATTTTTATTTTTTGAGAATCAAAAATATATTTTAGAATCTTGCCTCCATTCCTTGCGTACTGAAATTCATCAATGAATAAATATTTATTTCCTTTTATGTATATGTTTATAAAATCATCTGTTTGACTTTCAAACATCCTTAATATATTCTGGTCATCAAAAGAAACAGAAACAGCATTGCTAAGATTTTTGATTAAATGATTAATCATTGTTGTTTTTCCTGTTTGACGAGTGCCCGTTACAGCAATTATCTCTCTCGCGTCTAAATATTTCAAAATGGTACTCTCTAAATTGCGCTTAATATACATAAAATTTGCATACCGTTACTATAATTAAACTATGCTTCAATTATAGTTCTATATTTATATCTTGTCAACTTCTATAAGGCCCAATGGTCAGTAAAACCCCAGTGGTCGGCAGAATGCAGACCTCTGGGGTCAACATTCATAGGATCAACGTCAATAATAGTTATCCACAAGACAAATTGACAAAACAATATATTTAATGTAATATTACTAATGGAATTAATACAGTTCTGATTAGTGGCTTTCATAGTCGCGTCCCTTCGGGGTAGGAACTGTATTTATTTTGGCCATATTTGTACATACATTTCTTTGGGCGCTATTAATTTACGGTAATCTTTACTGTATTTTTTATTTTGGACATATCTATTAATAACACCCGCAATATAATCAGCTAATTGCAAAAGATTATTGCCTTGCGACCGCTCCATTTTGACTTTTTTAATACAATCTCCCGCGCCAGTATTAATTTTGCTTTTTAAATATTTGGCTATATTATAATATTACGGCATTTACTCAAATCTGAGTAAACCATTTTTCTAAGACCCAGTGGTCAGTAAGACCCCAGTGGTCGGCAGAATGCAGACCTCTGGGGTCAACATTCATATGTTCATATATTCCAATATTCTAATAATCAATAATTAGTGATCAATAATTAACGCCCCTTATCATACAACAATTTCGCCTCCGCTCCTGACAACGATCTATTATATATTTTGATATTGGAGATATTTCCATTAAACATTTCGTTAATATAAATGTCTCCTCGCGTACCAATATAAAAATAAGGACTTGAATCACTTCTTATATCCCCGCTACATGCTGTACTGCCAGCAGATTCCCCGTTCAAGTAAAAATGTACATAAGATTCGTCATAGGTAAAAACGATATGTTCCCATGTGCCCGCAGAGTAAGATAAACTAGACTGCGCATCACAAAAATATCCAGAAGAATCCTTTAACTGAACCCTTAATTTTGAACCGGTCAAAAATAATGCGTATTGAGGTTGACTACTCCCTTGCGATTCAAATACTCCAGCTACTCTATCCTGTGATGCTGTCGTTTGATAGACCCACGCAACAACAGTCTTATGCTCTCCATTTCCATTGAGAACAAGATTATTGTCGGGGCTCTCTACATAATCCCCATCCCCATCAAAACTCGTATAATCATCCCCAACTGTAGCCCCATAAATCGTCCCGTGATTCCCATAAGGCGTAGAATCCGCGGTTTTGAGTTCTTTGACAGAAAACTCATCAACTTCTATCCAATCTCCTGCTTGAGCATCTCCAGCAGTACTTCTAACATAAAAACGAATTTGGCCAGCATATTGTTGAGTAA
>Ga0307928_10001484_pt1 | contig 17785 bp, 26 predicted proteins | sample AceLakmetagen232_FD_201815 | JGI IMG/M metagenome (GOLD analysis project Ga0307928, IMG submission 201815) | Saline water microbial communities from Ace Lake, Antarctica - #232 | ecosystem: Environmental > Aquatic > Non-marine Saline and Alkaline > Saline | place: Antarctica: Ace Lake... | reverse complement strand
ATTTGGAATTCACTCGGGAGATTTTAGAGCAAAGAATTTCGTAGGCGCATTTATGGCAGACGCAACGGATGGTAACGGTGACGGTAGCGATACGATAACATTCGGACAAATGTTCAGAAACAAACCATTAATATTCACTATGATTCAGTCTCCAGTTAACGATACAACTGGAATTCCATACGCTTCAACGATAACTATAAATAGTGCAATAGTTGGAGTAAATAACTCAGTAACAACTACCGCTACAGCTTATTTTGGTGTGTTGGCAATAGATGCTGAATGGCTACCAACAAAAGCACCAGAAAGTGAAATGGTTACATAAAAAGGTGATGATGAAATGGAAAAAAAGATAGCACCAGTAAGAGGACAGTTAGGTCATTGGAGATACAGGAAAGACAGGGCTTCCGGAAATCGTTTTGACGAAAAGGGGAGAATGGTTGAAATAGGTCCTCCAATAGAGGGGAATACAACAATAGCAACCCTTGACAAAGCAAAATCATTAACGCCACCGCCAGGCGTGAATTATAATGAGGACACCGCTATTAGTTTTAATAGAGAAGAGCAGGAAAATCTACTCGTTGCAAGGAAGGTCGGCTTTAAATCAAGTGACAAAGAAGCTACTTTAGTTAAAAGGATTCTTGAATCGAATCCTGATAACCAACCTGCAGATGAAAATACTGCAGATGGAGAACAAGAAGCTAAAACTGATGTAGACCAAATTCCTATGAATACCGATGAAAATAATGGTCAGGGTGAAGAAGAAAAAGATAAAATTCCTCTATACACAAAAGAGGAACTTGAAGATTTCAGCTCAAAAAAGCTAGCCTGGATTATAAAAGATGAATTGAAAATCAAAGGAAGTATGCCAATGTCAGACAATGGCAAGATAAAAAAGATACTTGATAATCAAAAATAAATGGCAAGAATTCAGACACTTAGTGGTGAGACTGTTACTATAACAGAAGTAAAATCCACAGACGCTCACAATAGACATTGGTGGATGGTTTCAGGAACAGCACAAGGAGTCATAGACTACCTGGAGGAAAATAGAATCGGCAAAAATAACATATCACACCTTTCATTCGTGAGTTCAGTATGGTACTGTTGGTTTTATAAAAATTAAAAATGGACGGAAAAAAATCCATTGTAGGGCTATTCATTGGAGTTGTGTTACTTCTTGGGGGTACATTCTCAGCAAAAGTCTTAGATGATAGTATTACTGTTTCTATGCAATCAGATATCTGCCCATCTGCTACGCTCAAAGTTACGAAGGATGATTGGACTCTTAAATGCGGAAGTAGGATCGCATTTAAAGCAGATACCATTCTTGAATATTACAAAACATACGGCACAGATGAATGGGTAAGGGATTTCCGTTATGTTGGATTTAACAAAAAAGAAATTACATTATATCTCGAAGATAACGGCGATTCGTTCGATATTTTCAAAATAACAAAATTCAGAAAAGGAAGGCAATATGTCGGTGATGGCATACTAACTGAAATATTCACATTCACTAAAGATAAATTAAAAATCTCATATGATTTTGAACCATACAATAAAGCTAATCACAGAATTTCTATGCGAGTAAAAAAGCAATATAATTCATATCTTGATATCTCAGATGTGTTCGGACATACTGCAATACAAACCGGAAACCTAGTTTATTATGAAGGTGTTGGGAATCTAAAGATTGATCCAACCATAACACTAACCGCCCCAACAAGCGGAAATACTACTCATTATGAAGGGCAAACTGTCTCTTTTATATGTTCAAGTGTAGGTGATGGAAATTTCTCAAATCCATCAGGATATAATCAGGAAAACGTAACTTTCTACTGGAGTGCAAACGGAACATGGCTTCAAAACGGAACAACAGCGATAAGCGGTTCACCATTTAATGCAACTGTATCACACACAAGAGTTATTCCGCATCAGGATAGTGCTGACGATGGATATACAAACAATTTCACCTGGAATTGTTATTTTTGTGCTGTAAATGGTTCTGGAACAGCAAATTGCTCATGGGGAACAAATAGTTCGGTTGTGCCATATTACAAACCAAACACAATATCAATTTCAAGCCCATCAAATGATGATAATTTAAACGTATTAAATTATACTGGATGGGGAATGTGTAGCGAAGCAGCATATTCAAAATACTGCCAAGCAACAGATGGTCAAGGACTTTGGATAAATTGGTCTTATCCTGGTCTAAGTGATAACAGAAATATCACATGGAATGTTTCGTATTATGGTGTAACTACATCTACAAGACTATATGGGAATCTCGTTTACACAACAGCAAACACCACAGAAGCAGCACTGTTCAATGCTTCGCATTTAGCAGTTGACGATTATTTCGTTACAATTCAGGCGTGCAATACAGAAGCACTCGCCTCGGGAATTAGTTTGTGTGTAACAGATACTATGAATGTGTCAATTGAAGTCTTTGATTACACCCTAAGATTTTCACATCCTAGTATAAACAAAATAAGATTTTCACCACAACCTACATACACAAACGGCCCTGCAATTGGGCAGCAATTAGAAACAGGAATAATAGCGCTAGATTTCCATGGTAACTCATATCCAACAGGAGAAATAAATATAACTCTGAATTATTCTAATACAGATACAAGCTGTATAACCTTAACTGCAAATGATGAAAATAATGTATCATCTGGTGTATCGCTAACAAACAATACAAAAGTCGTGGTTTCAAATACGGCTTCATCTGCAACACAATATATTTGGCTTTGGGCAACCAAGACAAGCTGTTCTACAACTACAAGCGACTTTGAACTGTCGGCTGAGGTTTTAAATTAGGTGGTGTGAATGGCTTACGCCACATTAGGCAAATTCAGAAAGTTAACAAACATCAGCAAAGACATAGTGTCAGATGGTGTTCTACAAGCAATTTTCCTTATTGCAGACAGGCTAGTAAACAAAATAATTTCTACTCCAGTTAAACTTGAAAATCTCGAAGGTCCGATAAACGGAACAAACAAGGATTTTCGAACAAACCACTCACCACTTGCAGATACAACTTTAGGAAATACAACTCTTCTTGATTCATGTGATGTGATTACAGATTGGACTAAAGGTGGGGATGCAGCAGAACCAACAGCGATTTACAGATTGGTCTATGGCTCAAATGCAGTTTCCCTAGCTAAAAGTGGAAGTTCAACTGTAACTGCAACCTGGACTAAAACAAAATCAGCAACAGTGGATGGAACAGGAAGAAAATTGAGATTAACAATTTATATAAAAGATATAAGTGTCCTTTCAATAACTGATGCAATGGAAATAAGGATAGGTAATGATGATTCAAATTACTATTCTATTACGTTTGCAAGAAAACAACTTAAAAACGGAATTAATGAATTTGATTTAAATCTTGATACTTCTGATATGGGAGAAACTGGAACTCTTGCAATTACAACTCTTGACTATATGTATATTGAATATAGCACAATTGCAACAACAACAACAGTTGCAGCAGGAGAAATTATTATGGATTACTGGAGACTTGAAGATATTGACTCTCCAGACACATCAGACTTACAGGTTTTCTATTCAACATATGACGATTCAACTGGATTTCGTGAACTAGGGAGCGCACAAACAATAACCTCACTCCAGGAACAAGAGGGGATAATCACAATGACAACTGCTCCAACTACTACAACAGCAGAAGCAGGAGTCTATGGAACATATGCCTATACATCAGATAACATGGATTTCGAATTGGTAAACTCTGCTTCATGTTACATGGCTGCTCATATTGCAGGCCTGATAATTTCTGGCGAATCGCCAAATTATTCAAGTATTGCAGAAGGATGGCTAAGGAAAGAAGTAAGTGGAAGAAGAACATTTGGAATGAGAGAAAAATCCTGGATAAATCTTTGTTACTTTATCTTGGAAGAAGCGGTGGGTCATGGTGCAACAGGAATTGGAATGCGCTCACCAAAAACTAGGGATGTGGCATAATGACAAGCACTTTTAAATATACTACTGCTGCAAAAGTCAAAGAAAGAATCAAGAATTATAATACTGATGCAACAGACAGTCAAATTGACACATTCATAAGTCATTCAGAGGGACTTATAAACGTAACAACAAAAAACACATGGGTAACATCAATCCCTGAATTAATCGAATCGATAGCAACTGACCTTGCTGCTATATATTTGCTCGTAAATGATCCTTCGGGATTTACTTCTTCAGCCGAAGCGGCTTTCATGGCAGATGTTTTATGGGCTACAGCAAAAAGAAATTTAAAATTAGCAAATGACCCAACAGTAATAAGATACATGAAAGGTGACAGTGACAATGCCTAGTGAAACTGACGAGTCAAGAACTGAAATTGATGGGATTCCATCAATACAAGCTGCTGATGCTTTTTTCGATAAACAACTAAGGAGACAATACCTCTCAGACGTTCCAACCGCTCTTCGGGGAGGGATTGCGCCAAACGGAACAGAGTTCCCTGCCGCACCCTCATTGTATCAATTATTTTTCCGGACAGACACAAATAAATTATATCTTTGGAATGGTTCAAGTTGGCTTCAAGCACCATTGATTGACAGTTCAGGAAACCTATCGATTCCAGGGAGATTTCTTAAAGAATGAAATCTATGCTAATTATATTAATTCTTTGTATCATCCCCTTAGTCTTGGCGACTAGTGATCCTGCGGAGTTCGGTGATGCTACAAAAACAACGTGCATGATTGGTGGGACTGTTGGAAATCTAAATTGCACAAATAACATAACTTCTGAAAACGGCTATTTTATCGGTGATGGTTCAAAACTTTCAGGACTTGCAGCAGCTTCCGGAATATGGGGAGCAGATAATTTCTCAACTGCATATAATACAAGAACAGGAAGGTGGAGCAGTCTTAACGCTTCCTCATGGTATAATGTAAATGGTTGGGGATTAACAAATTTCACTTCTGCAAGTTCTGCATATATCCAAAACACAAATACTTCGTGGGTTACATCAAATCAAAATGTTTATGGTAATTGTTCAATAGACCAATCATGCGATAATGTAATTTACACAACAGATAAACTTGGAAATACCTCTTTAGAAATTCAGGGAGTTTGTTGGGCAAATGTTACATCTTCTGCATGGATTACACCATCCCATGTTCTTGACATAGATGATGAAGATATTGAATCTGATTTAAACACTTACGTTGATATTGCTGGAGATACTATGACAGGAAGTCTACTACTTGGGGGTTATCTCGATGCAAATGGTCAAAACATTGGATCAACATCAGACGAAATTGAAAACGTCTATGTTGGTGTAAATACAAAAATTTATCTTGGTGACGGACAGGAGGGAGAGGTTTATTTCGATGGTTCAAAACTCATTATCAAAGTTAGCTAGTATAATAGTATTTATACTATTTATCTCGCCAGTATTTGCAGACACTCTATCTATTGAAGATTTCGAAGCTGTTAACGATTGGACTTTTGGTGATGATATAGGAGTTTTTGGAACTACAAGCGCAAAGAAAACTGAGGGGACTTATTCTGGAATTGCTACAGTTGATGCAACAGGAACAGGAACAGGTTTTATAAAAAAAACGTATGGCTCAGACCAGGACTTTTCATCATACGCATTTGTAAACTTTTCTATATGGCTTGATGAATCTGAAATCGCATATGATGATACAATGAGAATAACAATGCACTCATCAGATTCGGGTGATTGTAATAAAGATTATGTAAAAGCAGACACAACAAGTCAGGCATGGAACACATTTCAATTAAACATTACAAAATCTACAGATTGGGACACTTTTACTTGTGACTTCTCAAAAATTGATTATATTGATATTTTAATATACACAGAAGATTCAACACCAGATTGGTATGTGTATTTTGATAATTTTGTTTTAGAATCAATTATCACCGATTCTTGTACTCCACCAACATCAGGTGACTGGAAAATAATTGACGGTGATGAATGTATCTTTAATTCCACTAAAACAATAACAGGGAATCTAAACATTTCAAGTGGTGCTTTACAAATTCAAGATAGCGGAACACTGACAATATCTGGAGGATATATTTACATTTATTCAGGCTCAAATATTACAATGCTATCAGGAGGTCAAATCAATGGCTAATTCAATAGAAAACATAAAGACGACACTCAGATGGCACAGTACAATGATATTAGCATTATATGGCTTATTGGGAGTAATGCTCGTCAATCTAGTAGGTAAATTAAACTTCTCAGTAATTACTGGGAATGCAGTAGCATACACAGGAGGTGCAAACATGGATTTAACAATATTACAACCTGCATTGGTGGTTCTAGCCGCTTTTGCAAGAAGTGTCTTTGGATGGGCGGAAGCAAGTTTCAGGGACGGAATTATACAAGACTATGAGTGGAGAAAATTAGGGGAAACAATGATTAGAGTTTTATTATTTGGGCTAGTAGCAGCATATTTCCCTGGCTTAGACCTTTCATGGTTACAAGTTTCTGCGTGTGCTTTAGCAGGAGATTTATTGCTTTCAACTTTAAAAAAGAAGAAAGAGCCAATTTCTAGTTAATTTTATTTTTTTCTTTGTTTTTGCTTATGCACAGTCACCTTTTAAATTTATGTTTCTTATGGTTTTAATCATAATCCACGATAACTTTCATAGCTGGTGAATGATAATATTTTCGATAAATCGATGCTCCAAAGTCGCCAAATAATATCTATTCACTGACGCTATTTCAGTTTTTATCGAGGTGATGAAAACCATGTAACAGAAACATAAAAAAATCAAAAGGCACAGGGCAAACGCTCACAAAAAACAAAGAGGGTTTATAAAATGGAACAAGAAATGGAGCAGTCTATAGTAAAATTGAAAGTAGGTGAAACTTACAAAATATATAGTATATCTGGTATAGCAAGCACAGTAACTAACATAATTAAGATAGTTGGATTCTGCCTAGAAAAAGGTAAATACATCTTCTCTGAGCCTAGAAAAAGAAAAAAATATTATCTAACAATCGATTCCTCAACAATGATTCTACCTTTGAACGATAAGGTATTAACTGCTGATTCTGAAACGAGTAGTTTTTGTGGAAACGCACTGATTAATCTAATGGGAAAACCAAACGATATCCGAAAAGTGATTGACGAGTACAACCTGAATCCCGAACTCGACAAAAGCATAATCGTGGCTTGTGAGCGAACCGCTGGAAATTATCCAGAAAACACAAAAGAAACTCCAGTTTACCTGGAGGAAGCAAAAAAAAGCAGAGAAAATCATGCAGTGATGGACAGTATAATTGAAAAAATTGAAGCCCTGGAGGTGGCTTAAATGAAACAAACAATCGACATCATAATCGAAGAGGGACATCATTATACTGCTGGTGGAGAATTCACATCTGTAGATGCGAGTGCTTCAACATACGGCTCGGTTTCACCGTGCAATAACGAAAAAGAGATATCAAACGCTATAATAAACGCCAAAGAAATGATACTCAGAGAAAACGACCAGTGGAAAATTGTAGATAAGCGAGAAAAAGCACTCCTCACAAATTGGATTGGAACATAAAGTTTTTATATTCCTTTTCTTTTTTGGTATAAATGCCAGACAGAAACAAACAAGGACCTAGGAAAAGAAGTCCTAGAGAAAGCAAACCCAAGGGTGGCAAACGTAAAGGCAACTGTTAAATGAAATTAACGGATATCCTGATTTTCTCAACTGTGATTGTGTTAGATTTTATTGCTTTCTGCTTCTTCATCAGCGAAAACTTTTAACTAAATTAGAAACATTTATATAGTTAAGGTATTTACTAAAGTTACAATGACAAACATTAATATTAAAATAAGTGATGAATTGCATACTGCTCTAAAGCATTCTGCAATCGACAAAGGCATACCTCTTAAGGAATTTGTAAGGGAAGCAATAAAAGAAAAAATCGACAAAGAAAGAAAGTGAGAAATTTTCCAACACTCAACATCACCGTTCCGGCGGATGTTAAAAAAGACATGAAAGAAAGAAATAATTTCATGCCATCTAAATATCTTGTTGAGAAATATCGGGGAGAATTTATGACAACGAAAGCCATCAAGGAAGAAATCAAAAGACTAACAGAAAGATTAATTATGCTACATAGTCAATTAACAGGAGAAAGAGAATCGAATCCTGCCAAAATCCAAAATGCTGAGAATAGGTGTGCATTGTGTTCAATGTTCTTCCACGATAAAATATCGTTTAGAAAAAAAATAAGTTACAAAAACATAAATTTCTGCTATGGCTGTTACTCAAACAGACGTGACGAGTGTGACATATTGTCGGAGGAAAACTGCAATGTTGAAGAATCGGATTGAAGGCTTCCTGATAAAGACATTTGGGAAAAAGGTTATGGGTGTTGATTTGGGAATTGTGGATGAATCATACCTTATTGAAGGCAGACGATTCTGTGGTAAAACCTACATTACAAAAATTGAGAAAAAATGACAGAAAAAAACTTAGTTAAAGGGGAAATTGAAGGTTGGGGAGCAGAACCTAATGTATTCAAAGGTGCGCGTGGCTCACTCGGACTCAAAATTGAGGGTGAATGGCACAACCTAATCGACAAACTTTCAGAACTTGAAAGACTACAAAATCTTCATCCAAAGGGAACTTACGTTCAATTCGAGGAAGAGGAAAATAAACGGGGTTATCTTGATATTGTTCCTGGTACACTAAAAGCTATTGAAAAATCTGTAGCTTATGAAAAACCAAAGACTAAAGGAAACGACTATGGAAAGGATATGGATTTCTCAGTATGCTTCAAAAGGTCATGTGATTTACATAAAGCACTTTTAAACAATTTCCTTACTGAAAGTGATCCCCCTTTCATCAAAGCTAAAGCTATGGCTCAGGAGATTTTAGATTTTACAAAACAATTATACTTAGATTTCCAAAAGGCTAAGAATGACTTACAAAAAGAGGGTAAATGGTGAAAACTAAACAATGCCACATGAGCCTAGATGGAATTCATGTAAGCGATAAGCTGAAATCAAAAGATGCTGTTGAAAGTTTGCAATGGACTTTCAACGAAAGCACCCTGAAAATTTGGGGTAAAGGTGAAGAATCAAACTAACGAGGTAAAAACAAATGGAAAAAACAGAAACTAAGGAAGAAGAGTACAAACTAGCACCTGGCAATGAGCCATGGCCTGAAATGGATATTGCTCATATGCAGCTAGGAGTTAACCAAATAGTTGTGAAAACTCTAGGTCTGAAAAAAGAACTAGAAATGACTGAGTTTGGGATTAAAGACATTGAGGAAGAAATCCAGACGAGTATCGATAATCAAGCAATGGTTATTAAATCTGAAACAATGAAGCTGAACTCAATGATGTTTGACAGAGACAACAGATTAACGATTCTCAAAAATAGAAATCGTATTGATGAACTACGTTCTGAAACTGCAACAAATGAGCGAAACATCAAAGCCTTTAAAATGCAAATTGCAGCAGGTCGCCCAATTCGTAAAAAGAAAGAAGAAAAAGAAAAATTGGATTGTGAACCAAAGGAAAATGGAACAAAAAATAATACATGAGTTTGCAGGGATCATGTGCTGTGAAAAGCACATGAACCTCATCAACGGAACAACAACCAAAGTTGGAAGTCAGGGAATATATGTCATTCGCAATGTATGTTTCTATCAATGTAAGGAGTGCGGAAAAGTTAGGACAGTTACAAAATGACAATATACTGCTTTCACGAAATAGGATATCAGGATAACGAATGGTGCGTAACGCCAGAAGAATTCATTGCGTTTGCAAAAAAGCACACAAACGATTGGGTACACTTCGATGATGGGCGTAAGGGAATTTATACATATTGGCCCGTAATAGCCGAGAATCTTCGTTATTTACCGATGCTATTCATAGTGCCTAATTTTTTAAATGGTGATGTTCCAGAGCATGAAGCGTATTCTGATTTTATGTCTGTTGAAGATATCAAGACTTTAATAAATTTTGGATTCAGAATTGGTAGTCATGGTCTAAGTCATGTCTCACTTGCAAAACTAGAAGATGACGAACTATTCAACGAATTGTTCGTATCAAAGAATAATCTTGAAAATCTATTTAATATTGAGATAAAAAATCTAAGTTTACCATATGGTCACTCAACAGACAAGGCATACCAAACTGCCTTAGATAATGGTTACACCAAAATCTACAAGTTAAAGGGCAGTCCTGGGCCAGGTATTGAACGAACACTCGTGACCAAGGCAAATGTGAGAACTATATAAAGAAACAAAAACAGGGGTATCTAACATGAAAGAAATAGAAATAGGAAAAATAATTGTCAAAGACAATGTAAGAATAGACTATGGCAATCTAGAAGAACTTGCTGCATCAATAAAACAATTTGGAATCCGCAGACCATTGGAAATATTCGCCAATGGTGAACTCATTGACGGCCATAGACGCTTGAAAGCGGCAAAACTTGCAGGACTAACAAAAGTCCCATACTTTGTGAATGAAAAAGAAATCGAAAAAAGGACTGAACAAATAATAACTGCAATTCACACTAAAAGTCTCGATGCAATCGAACAAGGCAGAGCCTTTAAAGAATTTCTTGATAACAATAAGCAGGAAATAAAAACAGCAGAACAACTTGCAGCAAGACTTTCAAAACCTACTGAGTATGTTGAAAGGAGATTAATCATTGTTGATCTGCCAGAGGAAGTCCGGCAGGCAATGATTAACAAAAAAATATCAATCGGTCATGCGCTAGTACTTGCAAGACTAGATAAAAAATCAGTCCTTCCATTCCTAAAGGAGATTCGCCGACAAAATTACAGTGTAGAATCGGCACAAGCGGCACTTGAATACTGCGAACTAGCATCAAAACTATCACAGATGGATTTTGACAAATCACAATGTAAGGGCTGCAAATATAACGGCTCAGAGCAAATGTCTCTTTTTGATACTGGAAGTAAACTAAAAGACCTTTGCTTAAACAAAACCTGTTTCTCAAAAAAGGTTGGTGAATTTGTAAAATCAAAACGTGAACTACTACGACCAGTGCTATTCGAGGGGAAAGACGAATACGAAGAACCTAGGGGGTACATAAAAGGCGGTTCGTATGGTGAAAGTGAAGCAAAAATAACTCCTGCATACAAAACAAAATTAAGAAAAGAAATGAATGCAGAAAAATATCTGGTAAAAATCTCACCTGCAGGTAACATAAACGAATACTTCAAACCAAAAGAAACAAAAAAAGAGCGTGTAAAGACTGAAAAGAACACTACTATAGACAACAGTAGAAAACTTCTTGAAAAGATTGAAGAATTCAAATCTGAATTAATGGTAGAAATAGGTGGAACACTCACAAAACAAAATAGCACTACATTAAATGCAATGGTGCTACTGCACTTCATGAATGGGTACAGTTACGAAAGAACAGACGAATTTGAAAAAATACTTGAAACACATGCAAAGGATAAAATGTGTCACCAAGAAGAGCAGATTTTTTCGATGGGTTCGGATATGTTAGACAAATGTTTACATACATTTGCAAAACAAATGTTCGAAGAAACCGCATCAGAAGATGAAGATATCCTAGAGATTGCTGCAAAGCAGGTTGGATTTGACTTAAACAAGCATTTCGTTATGAATGATAAATATCTATCACTCCATAAAAAAGATGATTTGAAAGCACTTGCAACAGAATTAAAAATAAATATTAATGGTATTGAAAAAAATCCAGATATCATTGAAGCAATAAAAAAAGGCTGGAAGCCAGGGCAAGTGCCAAAGGCACTAGCGGTGAAAAATGGCTAATCGCCTAATTATGAGGGATTCTGTACCTGTTAGGCAGATTGATCTAACAGGGCAGGATTACGTCATGCTTCGTCAATGTTGCAACTGCAATACAAATAACGAAGAGTCTGCAGTAGCTTGTAAATCGTGCGGTTTACTTTTAACACATAAACTCACGTTTGACGAATGGTGCGACTTAAACGGTGAATTAGCGAGAAAGGCAGAAGCGAAAGAGAAAGTTAAAAAGGACAAAACGAAGGAATTGCCGGAAATAGTATCACCACCAAAAGACAACGAGACTTTATAATGTTCAAACAAATGAAGACAATAACACAGAAAGAAGCACTCAAAGTATTAGATAAGACACCTTATCCACGAAATCGGGGGGTTAATCGTGAGAGATTATTCTTTCTGAGGTTCATGTTCAACGTAAATAAGTTGGCAAAGGGTAGGGGATATAGGCTTTTCACAGCTTTTGAAATAGTAACTTCCCCTGAAACATGGATAGCTGGAAGTTGGCTACTTTCAAATATTGAAGTATTGAGTCAAAATATCATCACTGAGAAAAAGCAAAAAATGTCCCTTTAATTTCGGGTATTCCTTTAGGTTATACCTGAAATTAAACGGGTGGGACGAGTATCTAACACTCAAGAAGAGCATTATACTCGTTCTATATAAACATTATGTTTTAGTTAGTTTTAAATCTAGGTAATACCTAGAATTAATCTACCTTATAGACGAGAAAAAGCGTCTATAAGAAAATAATTACAGGTCATACTTTTGGGCATACCCCAAATTAATTTAACAAAAAAGAGGTAAAAAAGAACATGAAAAACCCAACAAAGAAATTATTAGAACTAAGTGAGTTTGTAAAGAACGCTGCAATGCTAGATAATCCAGAGAATTATGCAATTAGCATACAACACCTACAGATAAAATCAAAAAGTGACTTTTTGATAGCTGAGAGTATCTGTGACTTCTTGATATCTGACGAAAAATTCAAACCAGGGGTCAGTGTTAAAGCTAGTCTGTTTCGTGAAGCCATAAAATCAAGGGAAAAAGAAATTGCTGGAATGATTGACAAAAAGAAAATAGGGATTGTCTGTTGAAATGATAACAGAAAAAAATCTAAGGGAAGCACTAGACATTTTAAAAAAAGCAAATAGTAATATCGGTCACAAAGAATGTATAGAAATTTGGGGCGAACAACTAGGGGAACACATATGGGTACAAGACAAATTCGATATAATCAAAATATGGAAATCAGGTTTTACGACAGATGAAAGTGATGCACTCATTAAGTATCTTACAAAAAAGTACCAGGACAAAACACCACAAACGACAATCGATGATCTTACTGAATCGATTTACTATCATTACGGCAGTGGAACTGGAGTTTTATTTGGTATATCTGCTGATTTAAAACCTGCAGTAAAAGCCATAATCAAAATTGTGAGGGAATCAATATGAAAAAAGAATACAACATGAATTATCCAATCACTACAAAAGATGCGCTTGATCTCTTCGAGAAAGGCGAACCGATAACAGTCGTAGAGCTTGGAGGAATAGGTCCAAACTACGAAACGTACATCTGTACCCAATATGAGAAAATCCAGAAGTGACAAAGGAAGTCGCAGACCAATATACAGAACAAAGCGAAAGCGCACTAAAACCAAGAAGTGCCTCGCTTTAGATATGGATTTATGGGCTTCTGTAGATATCCAAGCCAGGGAACGTATGCAAACGAGAAGTCAATTCATCAATGAAATCCTCAGAACCATACTAGGGTCAACGAAAAGCTACATAGCGTATCAATTACAAAGTAAAAGTCGAGAATTCAATTACGCAAAGTACTTAGCAGAGAACTACAACTCAGACAAAGAGATTAACACAGAGATAGACAAGCTAAAAGCTGGGAGATAACCATGAAACAAACAGAAGCAGACAAACCAACCATTCTAAATGAAGAACTGAATCAAGCAATAACTGCAGCACAAGAAAAGGTAGCAGTTGAAACAAAACACCTAAAATGGATAAAAGACTGGCGAATCGAAAGAGCCAGAGCTATATCTGATATGTTCAACAATGCCGATGAGCTAGGAATTTACCCAACGACTAAATTTTTCGATAGAATCGACCAGTTTTGGATAGATAAGCTAGAAATCAAATGCAAGACTTGTAAAATCTTCAACGCCTGCGCCGCTTCAATAATCTCTACCGAGCAATGCGCCAAATGTAACGAAAAGGCGTTACGAAACATTTAAATGCTTTCGATATAATATTGAATATAACGGGGAGTTTTGATAACCTCTTTCTCCACGTTCCCGAGCCTAGGGGCGCAAGCCCAGGGCATTTCAGGGGTCAAAGGAAGTACAAATCATAAAATGGCTGAAACGAAAAGTTCTAATTTAACAAAAGGGCATTACAAGCATGGCTTCTATTATGATGGATTCTTACCATGTAGTGAATGTCCCGAAAAAGAATCATGTACTGTAAGAGGTACTTTCAAAGACCACCGTAATAAAGAAAGGTGTGTAGAAGAAAAAGAATTCTTCGAAAGTACATTAGAAAACATAAAGACTAGCTTTGAATTAGATAGTAAAGACCTATTCCAATTACCAGCTATGATTATGAATATGATTAAGATTAAAAGGATTAATAGGTACATGGCTGAAAAAGGCCCTGTTCAAACTACATTCATGTTTAACCCTAAAACAGGAGATGAACACGAAATGGACACTAGCAATGTATTATCAAGAGACTCATTCTACGCACAAAGAGCTTTACTCCAATTCTTGGACTCCTTGCGATTGTCAAGACAATCGCGAGATGCAAAACAGGGCATTGACGTACTAGGGAAGATGATGTCCAATAAAATTAACGGAAACGGTGAAGAATAATCTTTCAAACACATCAGAAATTGAACCAAGCATTGAAAGAAGAACTAATTACATCCAAAAGATACACATCAAATAGTACACTAAACGAATTCACATCAATCAAATATGGTTCAAAGATCATATTTTCTAAGTTCCAAAATCTAATCAAGTATATAGTTTATTCACACTTGCAACCAGAAGGTCAAAGACTAATCACAATATCAAGCGATACGCCACTTACTAAGATAGAAAAGATTATAGACATTATGGAAGGAACATGACTAATAAATATAATCAAAAAATAACAATAGAATTACATTCTGATAATGTAATCAAAATAAGAGAAATACAAAACGCATTCTTTCAAAGAGTAATCAAACTCAAACCTGATGAATCAATACCTGAATGTGATAGAGTTACAATCATAATCACAAAAGAAGATATACTCACAAAAGAAGTAAGAGATGCCATGAATGACACAACCCAAAGGGGTATGCAACAAAGGGAGATAGCCAAAGATGATGGAGATAACAAGCTGATAACACTTGCAGACCTATTTAGTAAGTAACCATTGACCCTTACCGCAACACAAACAGAATTCTACATAAATCTAAACAAAACGAGCAATTAAACGAAGCACACAACTAGGGTAATACACTCGAGATAATCCTGAACGAGTGAGGGTGAGTAGTGCTAAGGCCTCGCAACGCCCACAGACACACCACATTCTATTATATTTATGGTATCGGGACAACAATAAAGTAAAGGAAATTAGGCTCGTACCTCGCTATCTATAGAAATCCCACCCGGAACACATCCCCTCTCACGCCAGCGTTTCGCCCTACACTGAAAAACGGATTAACCAAGTTACTCCTACGTTACGGTACGGGGAACTACGCCTCTTTTTGCAAGAGAGACGAGATTTAACTTCATCAACCTTTGCGCAGTACTCCTTTCAGTCCGTTCTTTACGCAGGTTGATTCGTTACTGTGTTCCTTCCCACCCAATTCAAGCAAGGTTCGCCTACGGCTCACTATCCATATGTTCACTATGCTTCGCTAGTTCACACAATCAAACCAAACAAAAATCAGGGGGGTACATCCCAACCGTTCTTGCTGCGCAATTCATCATAAGATTATGCTACACATAATCCAGAACTCACAATGTCGCTCTGCTCTTTGTTCGAAAGGAAAAGAAAGAACTGTTCTTGCTGCGCAATTCATCATAAGATTATGCTACACATAATCCAAGCAAGAAAGAAAAGACCAGGTACATTCCTAATCAATCATACAAGACACATGACTGGAAGAGTCATCAGTCTTTAGATACACAGATACATAAGCCAAGTGTTAAAAGAATCACTACGCTTTATACATAGAGCTTAGGAAGATTAATCTATCAAACAAATAAGTGAGGTTCGCCTACGGCTCACTATCCATATGTTCACTATGCTTCGCTAGTTCACTAAGTTAATTAAACCAGGGACACATAATTAAAAGAGGGGGTACATATTACAGTAACCATAGTAACTATACTATCTACTCAACAAACCACATCATGAAGCATCTGAATGGTACAAACCACACAATGTGAGCAGCAAAGTGTCACAAGAACTCACGATATCGCTTCGCTCTTCGTTCGGAACAGAAGTAACAAAAGAACTCTCAACCACCACACACACCACCTAAACATATAACAAAGTTTGCTCGACCCACCCCCCCAAATAACCAAACTCGGTGTCCTGAAACACACACAACTTAAAACTTCCCTATTGGGTTATTGCCCTAGCCCCTCGCCCCTAGTCCCGAGCTTCGGTTGTCCGATTCGGGCGTGGTCCGGAGAAACGGACTAGCCCTAGCCCACGCGAAGCGTGGCGCGTTGTTGCACACTCCGTATGCAAGTACAAAGTACCGGAAACCAATTACGAGATATTGTTAGCCTGTTACAATGCCAATCCTGCAACTCCCTGGTAGCAATACCCTAGTCCTGCCCTAGTCCTGCCCTAGTGTTATCGTGTTGCAGCTCGATGCGATGCGATGCGATGCGTTTACGTTTCCCCTTGTAGTTTTCAGTTAGACTTCCGGATCTGCTTTGCAGGTGTCAGTATATCTAATATGTGCAAACTTACGAATCGCTCCTTCAGACAAAAAGTACCAGGAACAATTAATTCAATACTGCAACACGTCTGCAGTATTTTTTCATAATACCATTTGTCTGCTATCAGCAAAATGGTGAGTACCCATATGAGTACATATGATATTTGTATAATACTATAAATCTATAATACTCCTGTAATGTTGAAAATAACGAAACGTCACGAACGCGATATCTAACGATATCTCGCGCGTTACAGTATAGCCCTGTTGTTTCTATATAGAAAAATGAAGAAAGTTTGAGTTTCCTTTAAACCAAATATTTACATTAGTATATATTTGTTCATAAATATGGTATTTTGTTCACAAATTGCCCCTTTTGTTCAATCACAACTGATTGACCGCACATCCAAAACCATTCTAACAATGTCGTGCCGTTCCTTCCGTCACTTTCCCACTCTTTGTTTACATTAGATTTTGAGTGGCACGAAAAAATCTAAGTCTCTGCCAGGGGATTTTGATCTAAAAGTGAGTGTTGGAAAACCAAGACGTTTCTCGAACGAGTCGAATCGAACGAAAACGCAACGAGACAAAAACGCTATGCCGGGCGCGTTACGTTAGATCACGCCCTTTAATTTCTGTAGCTTCCCTGGACTTTTTGGTATTACATAGGAGTGATGTAACCTATATGCTGGAGTATGCCTGAAAACGAAAGTTATATAAAGGGATAGTACTTACCAGTACGTATCAAAGGCTAAAAGCCCATGATGCTAGTGAAATTCTTTCTATGAAAGAAACGGCTTAACCGCCGTGATGCTCGTCACAGTTTCGCGATTCTGTAAAAATCGTATTTAATTACCTGGAGAAAACAATGGGTTCAAAAAAACAATGGGAAAGTCTAAAGGATTTTAATCCATATAAGGGGAGAACACCACCACAGCCGAGATTCGAAGAATCGCCGTGTAGTGGTTGCGAGTTCGAGAAATACGAAAAAGAAACAAACTCTTATATTTGCACAGCGAAACGCTGC
>Ga0307928_10001482_pt1 | contig 17789 bp, 8 predicted proteins | sample AceLakmetagen232_FD_201815 | JGI IMG/M metagenome (GOLD analysis project Ga0307928, IMG submission 201815) | Saline water microbial communities from Ace Lake, Antarctica - #232 | ecosystem: Environmental > Aquatic > Non-marine Saline and Alkaline > Saline | place: Antarctica: Ace Lake... | reverse complement strand
AGTATCTTGTGACCTTTGACATGTCGGACTACTCAGCAGGGTCGGTTGCTATTGCTGTGGGTAATCAGTCCGGCCCATCGGTGTCGTGGGATGGCTCACTCTCACAAGAGATCGTTTGCGGTGCGGACGATGCAGTTGAGATTGACGGCACGAACGCCTTTACCGGCAAGATTGACAACCTGAGCGTATCTGACCTACCATACAGTACGCTGACGCCCATAGTTGATCGCCTGTATATGGACTTATGGCTCCCCTTCGTTCAACTTACCGAAGCAAACATTGACGATGATATTAGCATGCCGGGAGAATACCTATTAGCCCTGCGCTGGAACTTGGCTGCCGAGCTTGCACCTGAGTATGGAGATAGCCCGTCCCTGTATGTACTTGTCAGGGCTGAGCAGACAAAAGACACGATAAAGATGATTAATGGACTGATTCCAAAACACGCAAATACTGGCAAGCCGCTACCTATCATTGGGACGCAGATTGCCGTCAGCCAGTTGTAGAGGGTACTTACATGCCAAGAGTTCCGTTTCCCATAGTAGGTGGATCATACAACGGCATATCTCCAGACGCCAACCCACAGCGTGCCATCAACTGGTATCCAGAGTACGATAAGACTGGTGGCCGTCAGATGCTACGCCCAACTCCGGGGATGACCCTGCTGGCATCGCTTGAAGACGAGTCGCTTGGTGATGAGATGATTACCAATGGTGACTTTAGCAGTGCTACCGGCTGGACAGAGGGTAGCGGATGGACCATTACTGGCGGAAAACTGGTACATGCATCTGGAACCGCTGGAGTCGTAAGTCAGGCAGCCGGTAGTATGGTTACAGCCCCAGTGGTAGGAGCTACGTATCGCATAACCTTTGATGTGGACTCTGCTTCAGCCGGTGCGTTTCTGGTTGGCCTTGGCGGAGTGTCTTATGCTGACGCTTTCGTTTCCAGTGGCAGCCAGAGCATAGACATCACCACTACTACTGCGACCGGATTCTACATGGCGGCAACGATCTACCTCGCTGCAAGCATTGACAATGTAAGCGTCAAACTTATCGAGAGCGTCCAGTACCCGATACGCGGACTACTGCCTGTCGGAGACTACCTGTATGCAGTCTACGGACCCTATCTGAAGAAGATAGACAGTGACTTTGCTGACACTACGCTCAATAGCAATACCCCGATGAACTCCACCGGACTCGTCACCATGTCCCACATCAAGCATGGAGATGGCTTCCAGATAATGATCTGCGATGGAACGGATAAGGTGGCCTACATATATGATACTGAGTCCGCGCTGTTCCGTACGATGACAGACATAGCGTACGAGTTCCAGGGTGGAGGATCGACCACTTCAATCGACGGCTACTTCCTGTCCCATGGAGTTGATACTGACAAGTTCTTTATCAGCGACGTGTCTCAGGGTACGAGTTGGGATGCCGCTGACGACAGCAGGGCGTGGGTCAAGACATCCAATATAGAGCGGGTGTACGCCCATAATCAGCTCGTGTTCGTGTTCAAGGGTGACAGTACTGAAGTCTTCTACAACTCCGGTTCCTCTGGAGCTACACAGCCGACCTTCGCCCGTATGAGTGGTGGAGTAATCAACGTAGGGACAAAGGCTCCGCAGAGCATTGCGTCAGTTAAGGACAGGTTGTTCTGGCTGGCCAACGACCGTACCGTGCAGATGGCTATCGGTCAGAGTGTCAACACAGTCAGTAGCCTGCAACTCAGCTACCAGATAGAGCAGATGTCAACGTCCGATGATGCGGTAAGTTACTGCTACACTGAGGACGGACACGACTTCTACGTGATGTCCTTCCCAACCGCTGACATAACATATGTTTACGACGCTACCACTGGAGACTGGCATGAACGAGAGAGTTACGATACGGATAAGGGATGCGATGGGCGACACCGCAGTAACTGCTATGCCTATTTTCAGGACAAGCATGTCGTCGGTGACTATGCCAATACCTTGCTCTACGAACTTGACACTACAGTATACACTGATAACGGAAGTAGAATCATAAGGCAGAGAATTACCCAGAACATAAATGAGGAAAACCTTACCGAGTTCTTCAAGCGCTTTGAGGTACACTTTGAGGGTGGAGTAGGAGCAATTACCGGACAGGGGTCGTCTCCAAAGGCTATGCTCAGGATCAGCAAGGACGGCGGACATACGTGGTCAGGGGTGTTGACCTCTACCATGGGTGCTCGTGGCGGATACGATGTGCGCTCCATCTGGAACAGGCTTGGAAGCGGTAGGGACTTCTCGGTATGGCTGACCGTCTCAGACCCGGTGAAGGCAGTCATCGTCGGTTCATGGCTTGATTACGACCAAGGATACGCCTAGTGGCTAACATCGACATACGCGCTCCTCTTGAGACTAAGATGCACACGGAGCAGGGTGAGCTAACCCAACCTTGGCGGGAGTACTTCGGCACGCTGAAGAACAAGCTGGATGCCACCCTTGCGAGGTTAGAGGTGGAGATAGACGCCGAGATAGTAGACCTGAACATCACCGGCACGATGTCAATGGACGACGTGGTGATAATCGATGAGTTCAGAAGTCTGACTAACATTAACGATATAGGCGCTGAAGATATAACGCTAACTGGTAGCGCCGTAGTAGGTCTTGACTTAGGTGTCACAGGAGATATTACCGGAGCTTCACTTGACGTATCGGGGGAAATGGAAAGTGCGACAGCGAATATTACAAGCGATGCAGACATTGGCGGTGATCTTGATGTTGTGGGCGACGTTAGTAGTGCTACAGCTAGCTTCACGGGTGCGATAACTGGTGCATCACTTGACGTTACCGGGGACGTAGGTGGTGCAACTGCTACCCTTACCGGAGCAATCACGGGCGCATCACTTGATGTAACCGGCGATGTGGCTGGTGCTACTGGAACGATAAGCGGAGCAGCTACGGTCGGTGGTACGCTTGCAGTCTCTGACGACCTGTCCGTCTACGGAGCGGCTGATACTGATGGCATTATCTACCTCTCCGCCGACAAGAATGACGACAACGCGGACAAGTGGCGCATAAGGGTACTTGCTGCCAGTAACACTCTATATATAGAGACCTACGTATCTGGTTCGTGGGTAGTCAAGGCAACGATTGATGCCGATGGAGACTTGATCTCAGCCAATGACTTGGAAGCGGTTGACGCTCGGCTCAGTGGTAACCTTCAACTCGGCACTGGTACTACCTTTAAAACCTACTATTCTGACGAAGGCGACCTATACTCGCAGGCTGGGAATGCCTATTTTGGAGCAGGCGTGCAGACCGTGACGGATCGCTATGGCCTTGGCTTCCTCGCTCGTGAGTCTGCCCTGACTAAGTCTCTTGTCTATGACATAGACGCTACCTTCACAGCGGCGACGGCTGTAATTCTCAAGGCAGGAGAGACTTTCGCGTCAGATGGGGTCATCATAGGTGACTTCCTGGTAATCACAAGTGCCAGCGACACTGATTATATTGGGGCATTGGGAGAGATTATATCAGTAGCAGAGACTGAGATTGTAGTATCTCTTGCTGCCGCTGGATCAGCTACACCTGACAATCTAACAGCGGTAGACTTCTTGGTATTCAATCATCCCATAATGGCTGTGCTTGATAATGGTGACGTACATTTCACCGTAGGAGTTAGCCCGGACGCTTCCTTTAAAGTAAATTGTGACGATGGAAATAATGTACACTCAATTCACTATGTTGTCAAAGCCGGAGTCGCTGGACATCACGCAATAGGTCTTGACTTTGATCCAGACACCTACAGTGGAACAGTCGCACAACGCATAAACTTTGACGCTACGGCCTTTGATGCAGTGGATCATAGCGGTACAATCCACGATGTAGTGATTGACAATGTCGGGGCTACAGCCGGTCATATACATGCCATGGATGTTGCCGTGTCAGATACAGCTAACACGGACGTTGAAGTCGCGGCGGTTGCTACGGGTACAGCCGTTGACGTAGTCCATCAGCACCTTGGGACGGCAGCAGCGATTACCTCTGCGTGGTCTTATGATACGGCCACCTTCACCGACCGAACTACGGCCTTCGGAGACTCAGGGACAAACGTAGAGATATTTCCAAGCGATAATGATTATATCTACATAGCTGCGGCGGCAGTATGGGATCAGATTGATGTAATCAATGCTACAGATTCCAGCCATTCCATCATACCGACGTTTGAGTTCGTCAAGGATGATGGAACATGGGTCGCCTTTACTCCGGCAGATGATACTAATGGGTTTAGCCAGAACGGGGCGATCAGGTTTGAGTCAGATAACCTCACAGACTGGGGACAGAGGACGGTCCTTGAGGTAACGGGCGAGACGGGATCGACCGACTACTACTGGATCAGGATAAGGCGTACGCGCAAGAACCTGCCGACTTCTCCAACAGAAAGCACGATCAAAGTAACTACCCTTGGGACTGAGTTTAGTTGGGATAGCACCGGAGAGATATTCGGGAATACTCTTGCTATATCTGATGGAGTCACAGCCCCAACAACAGTATCAGGTAAAACATTCATCTATGTAGACACAGCCGACGGCGACCTTAAAGTTAAATTTGGTGACGGAACAGTTAAAACACTTGCTACTGACTGATAAGGGATACAATGATACTGATACGCAGAGCTGGACTGGACGACATAGATGAGTTGATACGCATGGGAAGAGCGTTCCACGCTGCCCTTGACATGTCCGTATGCGACCTTCGCTTCAACGAGGACAGCCTGAAGGCTACCTGTGAATGGCTCATGTCCGGCAACGGGATACTCCTCATAGCCGAGGACGACAAGCGTGTCATATGCGGTACGATTGCCGGTAGCTACTCCCCATGGATGCTTGACTTCAGCCAAGTCATGCTCAAGGAGAACTGGTGGTGGGTTGAACCGGACTTCAGAGGAACGCCTGTTGGCCGGTGGCTTGAAGAGTCGATGTGTCGTGAAGCCAAGTTGGCTGGAGCTACGCACGGGATAATGGGTACACGAGCAGGAGAGATTGAAGAGAGATTAGCGAGAATATATAAAAGAAAAGGCTATAAGCCATTAGAACGTCATTTCATTAAGGAGTACTAAAATGGCAATAGGAACCATGGCCATGTTATTGGCCGGAGGAGCTGCTGGCGGCGGCCTCCTGAAAGGCATTGCCGGTAAGCAGGCGTCAGACCAGCAGAAAAATGCAACCGACAGGGCGATGGACCAGGAAAAAGCCAACCTCGAATCGTTTGAACCGTGGAGGAAGGCTGGAGAAGAGGGACTTGAGGCATGGCGCGAAAAGACAATGGCTGGTCCCGGCGAGTTCAAAGAGAGTGAAGGGTACAAGTTCACTCTCAGCGAGGGAGAGAAGGCCATCAAGAGGGCGTCCTCTACCGGAGCGGGCTTTGGGACCGGAGCAATGGGTAAGTCGTTGGCTCGTTACGGACAGGGCTTAGCCTCGAATGAGTACGATAATTTCCAGAACAGATATCTGAAGAGCCTCGCTCCCTACCAGCAGCTATCTGGTGTCGGTCAGAGGGCCGCAGAGAGTCAGACTGGAGCGCGAACTGCGATTGGCAACCTTGAAATAGATAGAGGCAACATCAAGTCTAATAATATAACCCAGACCTCGAATATTCTAAATGACACGATAAAGGATGTGGTTGCTACTCTGATGGGCGGAGGTGGCGGAGGTATGCCCGGTGGCGGAGGTATGCAAATACCTAAATCGCTCAGTTCTCTTGGTGGTGGATTCAATTCAAATAGTATTGGCATGGGCGGCGTCGGAACTCGTGGAAATCCATTGAACATGCCAGTGGGAGGATAATCATATGGCACGAGTACCCTTAATACCACTGGACAAAGGCCCAATCATAGCTCCAGCGTTGCAGATGGCCAGCCAGATACGAGAAGGCCGCGCCCGTGCTTCGATCACCGAGGAAACGGCACGGACGTATCCGCAGGAGAGGCGTCAACGGTTAGATATTGGGGCTGAACAAGTGCGGATAAAAGCAGAAGAAGCCAATCGGGCACCACTGGAAACAGAGGCGAAGGGATATGCCGTTGATAAGGCGAAGCGTGAGAAGGAAGACGCTCCGTACAATCGGGACATGAAGAAAGTTACTGACGCATACAAGCTGGCTGGTGCTGCGATTCCAAGGATGAGAGATGCATCCTCGTATAATGCGTCCCTCTCCAGTATATCGGAGCGGACTGGCGTGGCAATGGAAGAACTTGGTGGACTAATTGACCCCGATATGAGTCAAGAGGACTTCGTCAAGCACATGGAAGCAACGATTCCAGCCTTCCATGAGGCCAAGTATAAGCATGAGTTGAGGATGAAAGAAGTCGAGGCACGGGGTGCTAACCGCAAGGCAGTGGCAAGGATTTACACCGACGCTAGGAAGACTGGTCGTGATTATAGTAAGTTGACGGCATCTGACAGGGCCACTATCGACAAAGACCTTGACAGGCAGTGGTTTGAGGAGACCCATCAAGAAGTTGAAGTTGAGACTGGGCGCTTAGACCAGCAGGGGAATCCAGTCACCCAGATGGAGTGGAGGCCAACTCCTAATCCTCCGAAGAACAAGAGCAAATGGTATGCAGACAAGTTCAATGAAAGAGTTTCCCGCGCCGAAGGTACAAGAAAAGGTCCATTACCTAAATTGGAACTATAATGCCAGACAGTATCCAAAAACTGTATGAGGCTACCACCCAGCACTACGACGTCGGCGACTACGACTCATTCAGTAGCAAGATGTCGAAGCCTGAGAGTCGCACCAAGGTCTACGAGGCGCTATCTCAGCACTACGACCTCGGCGACTACGAGACGTTCAACCAGAAGATAACGGCAGCCAATATGCCGTCTGGTATGGAAGACCCTCAGCAACTTGAGGCTCAACCTGGATACGAAGAAGAGCAGCAGCAAGCCATGAGTCAGGAGCAGCAGCAGGCCGAACCTGAGACCCCTCAGCAGATGGTGGGTCGCTTCGTGCAGGACAGCGTGGCCAATGATCCGTTCTTGGCTGGACTGGACGTAGACATTGAAGACCAACTTGCAGACCTTGATGACCTCCTTTCGTACCCTGAGAGTACTGGTATTCCGACTGAGCCGGGGTTTGACGCTCAGCAAGCTCCGGTAGCTGATGGAACCGAGCAAGTAGAGGAAGGGCCGGGCTTCTTAGAATCAGCCGGTGAAGCTTTTAAGGGGCAGATGGAATCTGTAGATATTGACATTGCCGGATTCGACGTTGCATTCAAAGGGGCGGCTGGAGTAGAGGGGTGGGAAGAAGAGGAGGCTGCGTTGATAGAGGCTCGTGGACAGAATCAAGAGCGCATGGCGGAACATCAAGCCCTCCAAGACGAAAAGGGATTCATCGAGAAATCAGCAATAGGTGCCGTTGGAATGGTCGGCCCAATGGCGAAGGGTACTCTTGAGGGCTTGATATTAGGTGGCATTACTGCCGCCGCTGGGCAGGCAGGCCCACAGGTCTTTACCCCAGAAGAGATCGTAACAGTTCCGCTCGCCACGATGGTTGGCGCTGGACAGTATTGGTATCGTCAGGGAATGGGCGACGTCTATCTAACACTAAGAGAGAAAGGGGTTGATCCCAAAATAGCCCGCACGGCAGCCGGTATCGTTGCCCCTATGTACGCCGCTATTGAATTCAGTCAGATCGGGAAAATAGTTCCCGGACTTCAGCCTCTTCTCAAGAAAAAGGCTATTGACAGTGTAACTAAGATCGTGGCGAAGGCTATCTCTAAGTACGGAACAGACGTCGTAGTCGAGACCGGAGAAGAAGTGGTTCAGGAAGTGTTGATGGTTGCCGCAGACGAAGGTGGCAAAGCCGTCAGCAATGCGTTGGATGACACTAATCTGAAACAGACCCCAGTAAAGCAGGTATGGGATCGCCTCTGGTCAACCATGAAAGAAACAGTTGGCCCGATGATGTTCTTGCTCGGCCCTAAACGCGCTCAGGGAATCGCTCAAGAAATAAGTGCAAGAAAAGAGCTTGAAAACCAAGTAGATAAGCTAGACCTCAGGCAGAGGAACGCCCTTGGGCTGACCAATAAGAAATTAAAAGACGACTTCGGCATCGACTTGAAGGGCAAGGAAACCAAGGGCGATGTCAGATTAGCAAAAGAAGAGATGACCGACGTCAGAAAGACTGTCGCTGAGAGTTTTCTACCTAAGGACGATAAAGCTGATGGGGAGATAGCTAAGGCCGATAAGTCTAAGAGCAAGGCCGCCATGGTAGATAGTTTCACGGATACCGATGCGCTGGTGAGGGACGCGGCGGATGCCGAAGCCGCCCATATCGGCGGAATCGAAAAATCAAAACTAGAAACTGAACGCGAAATAGATGAAACAACTTCCGAAGACAGAAAGCGCTACTCAAGGAAGTTTATGTCTGACCTTGAAGCTCGAAGCGAAGAAGAAAAGTCCGAGATATTTGACAACACTAAACAGGCAATGGACGACCACTTTAGTACCCATGAGCCTGAAAAACTTGAGGCCGTTCGGAAAGAGATGGAAGGGGCCAAGACAAGTAAAGAGCTTGAAGGGATATGGAAAAGAGCGAAGAAAAAAGACTACGGCGTTGCTGTCGAAGCCGAACCGACTGCTGAATACGAAGCAGAGATAGACGATATCCTTGGAGCGCTTCCCGAAGATGAGGTAGTAGAGGCCGCTCCTGAGGAAGGGGCCCCTGCTATAGTAGAAGGGGAGATAGCCCCAGAAGAGGCCCCTGTAGAGCCAGCGGTTGTGGAGAAGGTGGAGGTAGAGGCTAAGGCAACACCGGAAGTGCGGCAAGCGAAGGAAATGTCCGCCGGTAAGGACTACGACGGCATCCAGAAGTTAATCGATGACCGAGAGGATAAACTTGAAGCTCAAGGTATCAAGGGATATGAGGAAGCGAGTAAAGACCCTCTGCTGACAGCTTTGTACGAGCAACGCTTTGCGGTTGAGCGGAAGGATATGTCCGAACTACATGGTAATATAGTATCCAAGATAAGGGGAGAAGGTCCGGCGCTAACGGTTGCCCCAAAGGGATTTCCATCTGGTCGCGAAAACGAACTTCAGCTATCAGATGACCGGCTTGCCTTTATATTGAAAGACTCGTTTGGAATTGACCCTAAAAGCCAGACGTCAACGTACTTTGCATCGCAAGCTGTGGAGAGATTCTTTGGACCAGAATATAGAGCCAAGGAAAACCTAAAAAGAGAGCATGAAACTATCACCCAAGGGCTGGTCAAGAATTGGGCTGAGGCGAATAGTCTTGATTCAGACGGCATATTCTCACCGTCATCTAGCTACAGCAAGCAGACGCAGCAGGCTATCCTGAAGCACTTTTCTGGCATGGCGACTAATATCATTGAGACGGTTCACGGAGAACTGCTTGTCGCTACAGGCACGACTGCTGAAAAAGTGACCCTAAAAGTGACCGGCGCAGAACTGGCCGTGGCACCAGTCTCCGAGGAAGTTGAAAAGAAAAGTGAACCTGAAATCCTCGTCACGGGTCATGGTAACCCCTACAAGACTGAGAAGACCGCCCAGATTAGGGCTGACAAGCTTGGTGAGGGCTACAGCGTCGTCCCGGTCAAAGGTGGATTTGGCGTGCAGAAGGGTGAGGTGGTGGAAGCTGCTCCGGTGGATGAGATTGCTCCCGACCAAGTGGCTGAGAGTGAACTGGATAAGTACGAGCAGGATATGGAGAACGAAGAGACACCTCTCTCCACCAAGTCTGTCCGTCCGGCTGGCGAACCTGGAATGGGTGTCATTGACCTTGAGCGGTCACTTGCTACGGTCAAAGGCAAATACCATATACCGATAAAGATAGTCGGTAGCATTGAAGACCTCCCGACGGAACGCCTGAGGGCTGCTGTTGAGAAGGCTCAGAAGAAGGGTACGATTGTCGGTGGAGTATACCATGAGGGGTCTGTCTACCTGATAGGTGACGGTATCCGTGATGGGAATGAAGCACTGCTTGTCTTGAGCCATGAGGTCGTCGGCCATGGAGGGGTAGAACTCCTTCTTGGCAAAAAGAACTTCGCCCGTCTGCTGAAAGACCTCCAGAGGGATAAGTTCATCTCTCCGGTGATTGAGAAGATGGCCAAGGACAATAAGTGGACTGGAGACAAGGCTGCCAAGGAGTGGTTCGCTAACAGGGCTGAGGGTAAGAACTTCGATGAGCTACCCGACAGTCTCATCAAGCGTATCATCTACTGGTTCAAGCAAGGTCTCCGCAAGACGTTCGGAGCAAGGGCTGTCAGGTTCTCAGACGCAGATATTACCAACCTCATCCGTCGCAGCTACCAGTATGCCCAGAAGCCAAAGGCTGCCAAGGCTGCCGCTAAGGCCGCTGAGGGAGAAAATACAAGTACACTAATGCGCTCTGAGGAAGCCCACCAGGAGTGGTACTCTCAGATGCAGACCATAGCTGACAAGAAACTTCCTGGTAAGGGAACTGTTCCTGGATTCAGGAAGATGATTGAGTCTTGGGCTAACAAGGGTGAGTTCAAGGCAGAGGAATTGCAGTGGAGCGGTCTGCTGGATGACCCGACAAGCCCATTGGCAAAGGATGTTGGTAAGGTTACCAAGCAGGAAGTGGTTGACTGGTTGTCCACGAATAATGTGCAGGTAGAAGAAGTAAAGAAGGGAATGGGCAAGCCGACCCCAGAGACTGGAGAAACTTTCACAACTCGTGGTGGCGTGAGGCTTAGGCGTATCCAGCCGCCAGTAGACGCAGATCAAAATTTTCTTCTGTTCAATATTTTCACAGAGAACGCCTTAACAGGGGCACAAGATTATTATGGAATAGATAATTTTAGCATGGACAACACCAAGTTCTCCTCCCACCAGCTTCCCGGCGGAGAGAATTATAGAGAGATATTGATTAAGCTGCCGGGATACAAGGGTAAGCGTAGATACGAGGTCTACCCTGCCAGCAGTGGCGACAAGCGCGGGGTGATAGCTGTTTACGACAATACGAAGGACGCCATTGCCCATGTCCACAGGGAGCCGGGGCTTACTTTTATAGAGAAGACTCCAGAGGCAGCGAACGAGTTCACTGGTGCTCACTTCGATGAGCCTAACGTCGTAGTCCACCTACGGCTGAATGACCGTACCGGCCCGAACGGTGAACGTATTCTCTTTGTTGAGGAAGTGCAGTCGGATTGGCACCAGAAGGGGAGAGAAGAAGGGTATCAGGGTAAGCCGCTAAGCACAACGGAGAGGCAAAGACTTAGAGCGCTTGAGGATCGCGCATTTGATGATCCAGAGAACAAGAGATCAGCAGAAGAAAAGGCAGAGTTGGCAGAACTGATGAGGCGCGGTGGTCAGTCCGGTGTCCCCTCAGCTCCCTTTAAGAAGACATGGCCCATACTTGCCATGAAGAAGGCGCTACGCATGGCCGCTGAGGGTGGTTACGATTCAGTTGCGTGGACTACAGGTGAGCAGCAGGCGTCAAGGTATGACTTGAGTAAGCAGATTGACTATATTGGATATCAGAAGCGCGGAAAGCTGTTCAACTTGTCAGTGGGTGGCAAGGGTGGTGGTGAGATTATGCGAGAGGATTCTGCCGATGAGCAATGGGTAAAGGATAATCTCGGCAAGGAAATGCTTGAAAAGATGAAGGCTGACGAAGGGCGTTCCGAAGCAGTTCCGGGTGGTACTATTCGTTACCTTGAAGACCTTGACCTCAAGGTTGGCGGCGAGGGTATGAAGGGCTTCTACGACAAGATGCTGCCCGCTGCGGTTAACAAGTACGTCAAGAAGTGGGGTGGGAAAAGCGCCACCACAGAGATAGACCTTGCGAACGACGCATCATTTAATGAGGAGCAAGACTATCACGATATTGCCGTGATGGATGTCTTGATGAGCGGCGGAGAGGTCTACGTAAAGAGCCAAGAAGATTCTAATGAGTCGCTAATAAGGAACTTGGACGAACTACAGGAATATAAAAATGATGTCGGATATCCAACTCGATATATCTTAGGTGACGTTGGCGGCAAAGCCTCCGTCCACTCCCTGACCATCACTCCGGCCATGAGACAAGCTGCGCTGATGGGTCAGCCGCTATTCAGGACTCAGAGTGTCAATGAGAATCTGAAGCAACTCCAAGGGGTAGAGAAGGCTCTTGCTGACTTACCGGCCACGAGGAACAACAAGCCGACGACTGCCTTCCGTGAACGGCTTGAGGCTAAGAGGGACGAGATTGAGGAGCGGATAGCTGATGAAGGAGTCTCCTTCCGTGCCCGTCAAGAAGGTTCTCTGCTTGAACGCAGGACCAAGGCGCTGGAAACGGCCATGATGCAAGACTTTGCCGAGAGCGTCAAGCGCGGCCTGATGAATGAGACCACGCAAAAGGACTACATCAGGAAGCATACCTCCTCGATTATACGTGACCATATCAAGGCGTTACGGGAAGGCAGCAGATTAGGTCGGACTGACCTTAAAAAAGAGTTAAAGGAAGTAACGAGTTTTATCCTGAATTATACCAAGCAATACCTTCCGAAGACCGGCTTGACACGCGGTCAGGTGGAGCCTTTGCTGCGTGCCGTAGCTACTGCCGAGAACGCAGATGACATGCTGAAGGCGTATAACCGTGTCGATGCCATCTTGCGTACCGTGACATCCAAGAAGCTTGTAAGTGATATCGATAAGCTGCTAAAGCGTTACAAGCCAAAGAAGAAGGGCGGAAGGCTTGAAGGTAAGGTTCTTACCGCTGATGAATATAAGGAGCTTGGTGACATCAGGGTAGTGATGAAGATGTCGAATGACGATATCGCTGAGTCGCTCGAAGAGGCCACTAAGAGAATGACCCTACGGGCTGGAGATGACACCCAGTCTACCGGAGGGGCTGCCACCTCTGCTGAAGAGGAGTTGCTGGCTCACATGGGGCTGTTCGGTGACCTGAAGCACAAGACAGTAGCTGAGTTGGAGATTGCCAAGGCCAATATAGAGTCTATCATCGCGACCGGCAAGGCCAAGAGGAAAGATGTCGATGATGCGTTCAAGGCTGCCATGGGAGAGCTTAAGGATGAGGCAGTTGAATATATCACAGAGGGCAAAGGTATCCTGACGCAGCACCAGATAAGGGCGCAAGGCGGTCCGAAGATAGAGGGGTTTGTTCGCAAGACATATCAGGGTCAGCTTACACTGGAGTTTATGCTCGACGAACTTAGCCGGAACGAGAAGGGCGTTACGCCACTACGTGGAACGCTAAACAACTTCTTCATGCCTAAGATACAGGACGCTCGCAACGCAGAGACCAAGGGCATCCGCGAAGGTATGGAGATGTTCCAGAATAAATTAGCAGAGATTTATGGGACCACCAACCCCAAGGACTTAGAGAAGAAAGGCATAGAGAATTCCAAGTCAGAGGATTTGGGAATCACTATTGAGCAGAACGGCCAGCAGGTTCCTATCATCCTCAGCCAGGAAGAAGCATACAAGCAGTGGCAGGAATGGCAGGACCATACGCAGGATGAGACGTTTGCTAAAATGGGCTACACCCAGGAAACGATGGATGCGATTGAGAAGTTTATCAAACCTGAGGTAAAGCAGTGGGCTGAATGGCAGATATATGAATTCTATCCTCAGTATTACGCGACAATCAACAAGGTCTTCCGTGAACGCTACGGAGTGGACTTGCCGTACAACCCAAGCTACACCCCTATCTCAAAGGTGTACGAGGGCAGCGACAAGCAGGATGACCAGCTTCTTACCGACAGAACTGCCATGGTCTCGTCTGTGCTCAATAACCACCTGAAGGGTAGAGTAAAGAACACCAGACCGTTGCAGATTATCGGTGGCGATACTGTACTGATAAGGCACTTGATTGAGATGGAGCACTTCAAGGCTTGGGCTGAACCGATGAGGTCTCTACGCTCCTTCTTTGGCGATGAGAGAATCAGGACCGCCATCAAGCAGAACTTTGGTCCGAATCTCCTGAAGCGGATAGACGATACTATAGATACCGTTGCTCGTGGAGGAATCGATCCAAAGAAAGTGAATGATCTTCTTGATAAACTGAGGAAGAACTTCACGACCTCAGTTCTGGGACTGAACTTTACGCTGATACCTAAGCAGTTGGCGTCCATACCAGCCTACGCAGCGCACATTCCTGCGGCAAACTTTGTTTCTGGAACGATGGGCTTCATGATAAGTCCACGGGAAAAGGTCAAGATTCTCGCCAAGTCAGAGATGATGATAGCACGTTACGGTCTTGGCTTTGAACGGGACATGATGCTGGCTCTCCAGAGAAGCGAACGGCAGCAGCTATCCGGTAAGCGTAACTGGCGTGACAAGTTTATGTTTCCCACCAAGATGGGCGATAGAGTAGCTATCATGGTCGGTGGCTGGAGCGTATATAAATACCACTATGATTTAGCTAAGGCAGACAATAAGTCAGATGCTGAAGCTGAAAAGATTGCCATGTACGAGTTCGAGCGGGCTACCAGTAGAACCCAGCAGTCAGGTAACCCAGAAGACCTTCCGTCAATCATGCAGGGAGGCTCATGGAACAGGGCGTTTACTATGTTCCAGACAGCGATCAGCAGTTACTTCCGCATGGAAGCTACGCCCCTTCTAAACCTTAAGCGCGGAAGGGGATCAAAAGCTGCTGCCTTAAAACAACTCGCTATCGCTCATTTTATACTACCAACCTTCTTCCAGTGGATCGCCAGCGGGCTTAAGTGGGACAACGACGATCAACTCAGAGCGAATATCCTTGGTTCCTTTAACGGTATACTTGCGTTTGGACAGGCCCTTGAGGGCTTGACGCAAATGGCAATCTCCAAGTTCAATGGTTCTGGTTCCTATTTCTTTGGGATCAGCTCCAGCCCGGTGCTTACAACGGCAGATGAAGCTCAGGCCGCTCTCGGAGATATAGCTAAGTTGATAGGGGAAGGTGATGTTAGCCTGAATGATGTAAGAAAAGTATTACATAAATCCATGAAGGTAGCATCCAAAGTAAAAGGCATCCCCTATGCTGCACCAGCTAGGATGATAGAGGGTATCTATGAGGGCGTCACTACCAGTCGATGGGACGATGGGCTGGCAAAGGGCCTCTATGAGGGCATCATTGCCGGACGATGGGATGCCAGAAAGATTGCGGGATTCTCTAAGTCAGCACTCCACGAGAAGGGCGTTAAGCGAGAGCTGATGGATGAGCTGGAAGCATACTCTGAACTTCCGAGGGGTGAGCAGGATAAGGCTGAGTTAGCCAAGATAGAGGAGAGGATTGACGCCTATAATAAGGCTGCCCATAAGCACGATGAGTCGCTAATCAAGAAAACTGATGTGGCCAGACTCAAGAAGACCCCACGACAGGTAGCCGCTGGTCTGCTCGACAGCAGTAGCTCCCGTGCGCTGAGTGACGCTTCGGCTAAGAAGTTCAGGAACAAGGCCGAGCTGGCTCTGGAGAATGGCGAGATAAAACAAAAGCTATACGACAGATGGGTCGAACTGTTCGAGAAGAACCAGGAGCGCTTAAAGAGAATCAAGCAAAGTTACTACGAGAAGGGTGAGGAGGTTCCGCGCAAGTCACGTAGACAACCCGGTGCTCCACGTCCACCTCGTCAACCGAGACCTAAAAGACGACCCCTCAATAGATAATAGGAGAGCAGCATGGCAAATCGTACGTTACAGATGTCGGGATCACGCTACAGGGGCTACAAGGATGACGGTACTGTCAACTCCGGCGGCCTGATATACTTCTACGCGGCTGGAACTACTACAGCCAAGGACACCTACCAGGATGCTGAGGCTACGACCGCCAATGCCAATCCGGTGGTGCTGGATACCCGTGGCGAGGCAGACATCTTCGGCAAGGGAGCCTACAAGATAGTCGAGAAGGATAGCGATGAGACTCAGCTCGGTGACGCCGTGGACGGTGTCCTCCTCCCTGAGATAACCGATACGGCCCTAGGGCTACTGAACGACGCTACGGTCGCCGATATGCGTACCACTTTGGGCCTCGGTACTGCTGCCGTAACAGATGCAGGGACGTCGGCAGGTAACGTGTTGTTGCTGGCTGCTACCGATGTACTACCAGCACTGGATGGGTCAGCTCTGACGAACATAGCTGCTGGTGAAGGCCCGCTCCCGTATGGGTACTTGGGCGGTTTTGGCCTATCGTCAACGGCAAGCAGCACAACTTTCGCCGTTACGACCGGAGAGTGCCGCGATAGTACCAATACAACTTCCCTGTCACTGACAAGCGCATATACTAAGACGCTCGGAACGTGGGCGCTTGGAAGCACCAAGGGCAGCCTCGACACGGGCACTGTAGCTTCGTCAAAGTTTTACCACGTATTCGCAATTTATAATGCTACGACAAAAGTTACTGATATCCTTACATCGCTGAGTCCAACCAGCCCCGACGTGTCAGGAGCTGCAACGGGCTACGAAACGTTTCGCCGGATAGGTGCGCTATATACTGACACTAATCCATATATAGTCGCGTTCTCGCAGTTCGGAGACCAGTTCCTTTGGGCGGACCCTCCAATTGACATTTCCACTGCCACGCTTGGCGCTACGGCGGCCAATGAAGTGTTGACGGTTCCGACTGGAGTAAAGGTACAGGCGATTGTTCAGGCAACAGCTTACCATGCAAGCTCTGCTATAAGCGTTTACCTGAGCAGCCCTGACGCCAACGATGAGGCTCCCGCCGGTGACACTACATCTCCGATTGGGACGATAGTAGTTCCAACCGCAGGGAAAAGGTATTCTTGTGGGGTGGCACACATACGCACCAATACATCAGCGGCAATTAGAACTCGCTCCACTGCATCTAGCTCATCCTTAGCTTTAACGACTATCGGATGGTTGGATGATCGCGGGAGGGGCTAATGACCGATATAACAGGACAGAGGTTTGGAAAACTGGTAGTCATAGAAAAGGTCTGTGGCTATCCATCTTATTCATGGAAATGTAAATGCGATTGCGGTAACACAAAGGTTGTAAGGAGAGGAAATCTAACGAGCGGAAAATCACGTAGTTGTGGTTGCCTATACGCCAATGCTGGGGCAAAGGTCGTTATCGTCATTGGCGGCACGTTCGGCAAGCTAACCGTGATAGCTCAATGCGAAAGCAATCCTCGTGGGGACTCTCGTTGGCTATGCGAATGTAGCTGTGGACGTGTCGTTAAGCGGCTTGGAGGGAGTATCCGTAGGGGATTTACCTTAAGTTGCGGTTGTAATAAAGGCTGGCATAGACAAGACTTACTCGGCAAAAAATTTGGCAGACTACTCGTTGTTGAGGGGCTTGGCTCCGTTAAGGGTCGCGGAACCCGATGGAAATGCGAGTGTGAATGTGGAGCTATCGTTAAGACGTATACTACCGAGTTAAATAATGGACACACAAAGAGCTGCGGATGCTATCATAGTGACGTGTCAAGCCGAGTTCACAGCGGAGAAAATAATGTAAACTGGAATGGCGGAACCACCGCTCCACTAATAAAAGAGCGCGGATCGCGGAGGTATAAGGCATGGCGCAATGGTGTCTTTGCTCGCGACGATTATACATGCCAGCGTTGCTCCACTAAGGGAGGGTACTTACATGCGCACCATATGTCAGGATTCGCAGAGTGCGAAATTAAGCGCTACTTAACCTCTAACGGGGTGACTCTATGTAGGGACTGCCACTATGAGTTTCATCGCTGGTACGGTCATCGCGGAAGCACAGAATCAAAGACTATAGAATTCCTCAGCAATCAAAAACACTTAGCGATAGCATTATAAGGAGGTTACAATGAGCTTTTTTCGAGGCGGCGGATTGATGGGAAGTACCGCCAC
>Ga0307928_10001481_pt1 | contig 17818 bp, 20 predicted proteins | sample AceLakmetagen232_FD_201815 | JGI IMG/M metagenome (GOLD analysis project Ga0307928, IMG submission 201815) | Saline water microbial communities from Ace Lake, Antarctica - #232 | ecosystem: Environmental > Aquatic > Non-marine Saline and Alkaline > Saline | place: Antarctica: Ace Lake... | reverse complement strand
GCTATATCGTCGAAGACCAACCGCTCTAGCCAATCCTTGCGTCCTCGTAACAGTGCCATCAATGCGGGGCTTTGCGCCACATCCAACATCGCCACTGTTTCGTCAAGCTGTTCTGAAATATGCATCTTCGCCTCCCGGTAACACAAAAACTCCTCTGATAGTGCCCCTGCCCCTTGCCAGTCCGTCCCAACGTTTACGGATAGGGTAAAGGAGCACTATCACAGAAGTCTCTGTGTACGCGTTGGGATACATGGCCTCTGGCAAAGGCATTTCTTATCTCCCCCATATAGTACCACAGTTTCGCCCCTATGTCAATTACCGTGCCTAAGTAACAAAACTCCCGCCCTGTCGTTGTGACAGAGCGGGATCGCTCTCAACCTATTTGCTTTTTCAGCATCGCAGCCGCTTCAGTGTAATTCGTCGATTCCAACGTCACGGTCTTGCAGGCATCGCCCAAGTCCGCCTGGGCCATGTTAGGAAACTCTTTCTGCGCCCACTCCCAAAACGCCTCTTTCGTTTCGAGGCCCGGTATGCTGGCGACATCCCAGGGGTCAAGCTCATTCGGCGTCTCAACCACGTCGCCTTCGACTATCTCCTCTGATTCTGACAGAATCTCGCCAGTCTCGGTGTCAACCACACGCCCTTGCGTCTCTGGCAACATCAGGTCATCCCCAACCTGCGCAGGCGTCGCCGGCATCGCCACCTCTCGGGCCGATTGGGCGTTCTCCTCAATCTGCAACATGTCAGGAGCCGCGACCTGCGTCCTTGCGTGCTCCTGCAGCGCCTTGACCTGAACTGACATCCAATCGCTGTCGGGAGCGATGAAGACCAGACTCTTGTCGGTGGTGCTTCTGAGCGAGGTCATCGTTTTGCGCTCTTTCGCTGACCGAGGCCGGCCGATCGTTTGTGTCGTCCTGTACAACAACCAGGGTACTTGTGAGATGCGCCAGCCCCATTGTGTAACGATCATCTCCCCGGCCCGCAACGCCTTTTGAAGATTGACGATATCATTGATCGAATGCGTCTCGGCTGTCACCGTGCCTACAAAGCCTGCCTCAACCAACGCCGGTAAGATAACCTCTAGCCTGCCGACCTCCTGGCATTCTCCGGGACATGGCATCGGCTTCACCCCTGGGTCACCCGCGTTGATGTACTCGCCTGTATCCAAATCAACCCATCGGGAACACCACTCCCCATCGCACCGGTGGCCGAGGACAGCCCCCGTCGTCCATTTCTCTTTGCATGTTGTCCAATTCCGGTCCATATCGGGGTATGGAAGGAACACGGTCACGTTGTTTGGCTGAATTCCATGCGCTTCCTCGAACGCTTCATACACCCCTGGCTGTTCACTCGTGAAACGCCAAAAATCTGGGAGGTCCTTGCCAGGACGGTTCTCCTGGACTTTCTTCTCACCCTTCCTCAATTTCCCCAATCGGGGAAACCCCGCATTTCCATTATCAGTAAGTCCTACTATACCCATGTCATTGCTCCTTTTCAGCTAACCTCATTCAGTAAAGCGGATGATCCGTCTTGCCTTTGCTGTGCCAAGCTGCGCCGCGCGGTGCTTCGCCTTTGCCACGCTCGGCTTTGCGGTGCCTTTGCATCGCGTAGCACCGCCTTGCCTTTGCTACGCCCCGCAGAGCTCTGCCTTTGCCCCGCGTTACCCCGCCTTGCGCCGCCCTTGCCTTGCTGTGCCAAGCGATGCCGCGCGCTGCCCCGCCTTTGCTGTGCCACGCCGTGCTGCGCGCCGCCGTGCTCCGCCTTTGCCGCGCGTTACCCCGCCTTGCGCCGCCCTTGCCGTGCCGAGCGCCGCCGTGCTCCGCTATAGCGCCGTCATCTCATACGTGAAAACGCCATAGCCGGCATTTCTCCATTGTCTCATCCCCCTGCGCTTGCCGTAATCCAGCCACTCACGCAGGGCCTTCTCCGTCACCCCATCCATCACCTCTACCTCGAATTTCATCGTCGAGCCGACCGGCGCCATCTCCGAGTGAGCCAGTGCGATACGCTCCCCCTGGGCGGTGCTGGCCCGCAGCGGACGGCTCAGGATTTCCAGGTTGTTACCGTCACATCCTTCTGGCAGTTGTACAACTATTCGTCGGGGCGATACGAACACCAACCCGTCAATGACCTTCAGGAACGCCTTGATCTTGCTGGATTCGCTGCCCTTGACACGTCGCAACATCCGGCATGAGTCCTTGAAGAAACCCTTGATAACATAGTCATACTCAATGGGCGTCCCATCGTCCAGCTTGTGAAAGCCGGTGACTCCCTTGTTCTCGTCGAGCGGCTCAATTACTGTGTCTAGTTCGTCGGTGTTAGCTTCGTCGTTTGCCCCTGGCCCGTGTTCCTCGTACACGTCGGGGTCTAGTGGGATTGCTCCCAGCATCGGTTCGGTGAACCTCAATTTTACCTTGTAAGTATTCACATCATTCTCCTCTCTACTACAAACACAAAAGACAACCACCTTGATGTGTCCTCAGTCCTTTCGCCAATCCTGCCAACAACATTCAGGTAAGGCTGCATTGTTCTCATTCTATATATCATTGAGATAGGCAAATTCACCGAAATATTGTAGAGCGGCTTGATTGTAAGCTTGTGCGGCTTCGCGTTCGCAATCAAACCGTCCGAGTTTGTAATTCTTGTAATTCCTTGTAATATTTGCCTGCCATTTGTTGCATGACTTGTCCCAAGACACCCCCTTGTATTGACTGTGACCATTTCTCTGGCCCCGTCGCATATTCTGTAGATTCTCCGCCCTGGTACATAAGCGCAAATTATTGCGGCGGTTATCAAGCGTGTCATGGTTTTGGTGGTCAACGTCTTTCCCGGGCGGCGCGTCCATAATGAAGCGGTGCATATAGATTCTTTTACCGTCAATCCAACCTTCGGCAATAAACACATCACGCGCTTTATCATATTTAACCCACCATGAACCTGCTTTGATTGCCTGTTCATAATCTTCATCGTCCACCAGTGCTGCCTGTCCCTGCGTGAGCTTGATCTCTTTCATCCATCACCCCCTAACACAAAACGTCCACTTGTGAGTGTACCTACTGCCTTCTTGACAGACCCCGCAGCGGTGGGAAATGGCAAGTAGGCACACTCAGAAACAGACGTTTCGGTGTTCCGCTGCTATCGCTTAGCGCCGTCAACGCATTTGTCACTTACATTCACATGATACCATACTTTCGACCACTTGTCAAACTGAACTTGACTCAATCCTTGTGAATCTGCGTCCTTTGTTGCTGTAACCACAACAATAAATTGACGACCAGCCGCCATTTATAGACATGACAAGTGTGATACCAAGCCATGACAGTATGGTATTTTGCCATCAGGTCATGGTAAACAATCAGCGATAGGCGGGTGAAGCCGTTCATCATTTCGGCTCCTTGACGGCGTAATCCTTCACGATGACACCCGCATCAGCGGAACCGCGCAAATGTTGCTCCCACCAGTAGACATCATACAGTTTGCCGAACAATCCAGTTTGCCGATAGTCCTTGAAATGCCCCCGGCAAATGTGGAGGGCTTTTTTGACGGTGTCTTCATTTCCGTTGTTCTGGACTTCGCTTTTGACTTGGTTCCTCATCGGATCAATAACCAGAGTCTTAAACGTGATGGATGGAAGACCTTTTTTCTGTCGCTTCTTAGCAACCCCGGGCGGAATTACAATATCATCCAGGCTGACATTTTTGCAGTGCATCAAACTGAATGCAAAGGCCACAGGGAACGACATGACTGCTATCATTTCTCCGCACTGTTCGGCTGCCTTGGTTCTTGTTGCCGGGTCTGGAATTTGCCTGATGAGATCGCCCCACTGAGGGTCAATAATAACACAACGCGCTACGGATATTGGCTTGCCCCACTTGTTTAGATAGAATCCCATAGAGTGCTTAAAAATACCTCGCCTGTTGATAATAAATGTCAGAATGATCATAATGTAGCGGCACTCAAAACCATTAGATAGCGCTCTATCAATAGTCTTCCGTCGTAATTGCGTAGCTCCTGGTATGGTATCGGCGTTTTTTCTCATTCTAAACAAATCAAGCATAAAATCATGCTCTAGCGCCTCAATGCCCTGGTCTGGGTCTAGTGATATCCTTGTAACAAGAAACCCAACATCACCTAGTATTGCTACTTTCTCAGCAACGTCTCTAACCTCTTGTCCCAAACGATGTTTCTTGCTTTGTTTGAATTCAATCCAGCATAGTTCCCAGGGCGGCAGTATTGTAGCGAAGTCCTCTTCCCAATCCCATACATCCTGATCGCTTTCCTCATAAAACCACCGGCTCGCTCCTGTAATGTCAACGGGAACTATTCGCTTCTTAACTTCGTCAGGCATATCTTTCGTGATTGTATCATAGTGCTTTTCTAGCATTCGCATTTCAAAACTCCCTCTCCACTTGCTAACTTGACACACTCCCTGCGCTCTGCTATACTATCAGTGTTCTTTCTTCTCCTCCTTTTGGGGGCCAACCGGACCTTACCCACCCGATTGGCCCCGATTTTCTATGCCTTCACCTTCTCGATGACGGCTCGGACCTGTGCGATGATTTCTGCCTTTCGATCTATCACATTGAATACCCGTTCGGTAGGCTGTCTCCCAAGTCGATACGCCATCAACAGCCCTTCTAGCGCGGCTACCAATTTGGCTTGCGCCTCACACGCCGCCAGCAACTCGTCGCGTTGGCGTTTTATAGCATAGTAAAGACATCGCAGGCAAAGACCTTCATGGTCATCATCATCATCGAAGTGGGTGCCGCACTCGGTACAGAAGTTCTCCTGATCACTCATCCCGCCACCACCCGACTAACACCGTCCACCTTCTCGATCAGCACCACGTTCTCCGCTGCAGTCGAAAAGGTGCTATCATGGCTGATTACGAACATTTGTTCAAACCCCTTGACGTTCAAAAGCTGGTTAGCCAGCAAACTCCGTCGCTCCGCATCCAGGTTGGAAGTGGGCTCATCAAACATGGCGATGTCGACCGCGCTCATTTCCTTCAGCAAGGCCAACCGCACCGCCAACGCCGCCGCCATCTGCTCACCACCCGACAACTGTTTGAACACTCGCCTCACACCTTCGTGGTCAAGAGCGATCTCATACGTCTCCGACCAACTCAACGCCAACGAGTCATCCTCCACGATATCCCTGAAAATCCTGTTGGCCTCGATGCTGATAACCTGTACCAGATTGCGGGTGATGTGGGGTCCGGCTTCCTTCAGGGCCGATCTGATCTTCGCCGTTCCATCCAACACCTCGGAAGTGAAGGCGAGGTCTTTCTGTGCCGCCTGCAGGATACCGGCGACCGGCCCAAGCTGATGAATCTCTTCTTTAACATTGTCGGCTTGCCGGCGTGTGGCGGTCAGGATGCCGTTCTTCTCTGCCAGATTCCGCTCTACCTCAACCAATGCGTTCCGTGCGCGTTGGTACCCACGACCATCGAAGGCCAGCATAACACGCTCTGCCGTGATACTGGCGACCTTCTCTTTTGCCTCGATGACCAACACACCAATCCGCGACTCTTCATCCTTTAGCTCGTCGGACCGCCGCGCCAGTTCGATATTGCGGCTGTACGCCAGATGACCTTCCTGGTGCTTGGCAAGGGCTGCTCTTGCTTGCTCGAAAGTGCGGTCAATGAACGCCTGCGCCGCGTCAAGCTCCGTTCTGGCCTTCACGCCATCTCGCTTGGCGGCTTCAGCAATCGGTCTCTTGCCTGCCAGCTTACTGCGCAACTCTGTGACCAACTCGACCTGTGAGGGAAGCCGCTGCCCGCATGTGGGGCAAACCGCGTCTTCACCGGCAGCCTCCAACGCTGCAGCCTGCTCTACGATCTGGCCTATTTCGGCGTTCAGAGTGCTGTACTCGGTCCGTCGCAGTTCAAGCTCCTTTTTGGCCTCTACGATATCGGCTTTAGCCTGCAAGGTCTCGGGCGTGTCCTCTAGTCCCTTCTGTGCTTCCCGATAGGAGACGAACGCCGCGCTGTTCGCATCGGTCGCGACCGCCGCGTGATACGCACGCTGGGTCTCATTCTCCGCACGCTTCAGATACGCCTCTTCGTTGTGGACCGACTGAGAGGCCATTTCCAACTGGCGCTCCAACTCCTCTGCCTGCCGCTTGTCCGCGTCGAACGATTGCACCAACTCCTGCTGTGTCTCTGTCTCCGCATCCAGAATCGCCGCGTCAACGGCCAACTGCTTGATTTCTGCACCAACCTCTTTCTCTCTAATCCGCAACTCCTCAAGGCGAGCGTGGTTAGATTCCATCTTGGCAATCGCCACACGCTGTTCGGTCATCTCGTCTTTCTGGAACCGCTCAACCTCTCTGAGCTTTTCCCAGGCCGTTTCGTACTCGTCCACCTGCAGGAGCGGATTGAAAATGCTGGCACGCCGCGCTCCCGTTTCCAGGAACGCCGCCGTAAGCAAGCCCTGCGGAACCCCGATCGCGTTCTGGTAGACTTCCGCGATATCGCCGGTGGATGTTATGCCCAGGTGGTCTCGTAACCACGCCGACACGTCATCCTTCTTCTCAGCCACCTTGACATTCTGCGCCGGGAATGTCACAAAGTAGGAGGCCGGCTTGCCGATGCGCCGTGTCACGTCATACTCGTAGCCATCCCGACTCGATACGAACCGGATCGTAACCGTCGCCGTGTTCTCTCCCTCCCGAATGAACTGCGCTTGTGGGTAAGGCAAGTAGTCGAATAGCGCAAACCCGATCGCTTCCAGGATGGTACTCTTCCCAGCACCGTTCAACCCGCACACAGCATTCACCCCTGGGGTGAACTTGATCGTTTGGTCAGCGTAGCTCTTAACCCCTGTCAACTCCGCATGAACTATCCTCATCTAAGCACCTCCCTGATCGCCTCGTCAAGTGATTGCGGACCATCACCTTGCAACACCGCCTCTTTCGCGTGTATAGCCAAATCCACCATCTCCGACGCGTTGGCCTTGTAGCGGCTGTCTGCCTCGAAGATATCCTTCAACGCTTGATGCTCAATCTCCTCTCTCGTCGCATCGCTCCAGACGTTCATATCTGCCTCGATAGACACGGTCTTGTTGTTGACTCGGACCACGACCGCCTCGATCTTCTCTTCCAACAAGGTTGTAATCGCACTGATGTCCAGTGCGGTCCTTGAGAATTGTAACGTGCCGGCCAGCGCTACGTCGATGACCGGTGGCGTCTCGGAGAGGTTCATCCGCACACCCGACTTTATCTCGTCCTTGACGCAGAACAGCACATACTCTGGCATCTCGGCCGGATTCTCTACGTTGGTCACATCCACCTCGAACCGCACAAAATGCCTGCTGATAACATCTAGCGGCTGGACGGTCAACTCGTGGTCCTCAAGGTCCACTATGAACATCCCCCGCGCGTGGCCGTACTCGTCGCCGGCGTTGGACTCCGGAGCGCCGGGATTCCACACCCAACCATCTCTCTCGTAGGACTGGTGGATGTGACCGAGAGCGATGTAATCTACCTTTCCACGCAACGGCTCGATGTCGGCCATTTCGAAATTTGCTCCAAAGTGGTGCGCTTCCTCCAACCCACCATGCAGCATGAGGACCGTCTGCGCACAATCGTCAGACGGCAAATCAGCAGCCAACATCCCAAGCACCCTCGGCGTGGATGCGCCTGAATACTGAACCCCGATGATACGCGTTCCCTTGACCATCTCGTCGGCAACCGTGACGCCCTGCTCACTGACTTCGGCATACAACAACTTCAGCAGACCCTTGCGGTCAAGGTACTGCAACCACGACACAGAATCCATCAGCCGGGACCGGTCGTGATTTCCTTCGATCGCAAACACCGGCACGCTGGCATCTTGCATCTTCTGCAACCCCGCTTGTGCTTGCAACAGTGTGAGAGGACTCACATCCGCGTGGTGGAAGAGGTCTCCCGAGATGAGGGCAAACTGCGGCCGTACCTCAACTACCTGATCACACATCCAGAGCCAAGAACGGGCAAAATCGTTTTCCCGCTCGTCGCTCCCATACTGCCGATTACCCAGGTGGATATCGGCCATGTGAATGAACCGTGCTTTCGCCATTCGATCACTCCTTTCGCGCTATACCACATCAACAATCAACATCTCCATTATAACACTGCCAGCCTATCTTGTCAAGTGGGGTAGACAAAGCCAAGACCCGCGGCAGATAAGTTCTACCCACCGCGGGCCAATCAAAAGGAGGGGCCGTACTCACATTTCCGGCCCACTCTCCCGACTATTGCGAATCGGGAGAATGGGGAGGAAAGTTAAAACGAGCGAACTCCCCGAAATGTTCTTGGGCTGCTTTATCATACGCAACCGCAGCACCTTCTACTGTAGGAAAGTAACCCAACCAGTGGCGTTGGCCATTCACCTTTATGTTCGCAACCCACTTACCCTTATGTAGCCGCACGCCCTTGTAGCCTGATGTGTTGTCACTTCGCAGCTTGCTATTCGCTTGGTTCTGTGACATGGTGCAAATGCGCAGATTGCAACGTCTGTTATCCAGCCCATCACCGTTCTTGTGATCTACATGCTCTTCTGCGTCCGCACCGATGATTACGCGATGCAACAATATGACTTTCGTTTTGCCATTGGCACTTTTGCCCCTAGTCGCATACCAGTGTTTGCCACCATGCATCTTATTCGCGCACCACTTGTACTTATTCAGCCACAAGAAATCCCCATCATCTACCAACGCCACACGTCCCTGGGTCAACGGTATTTCCTTCGTCATGCCAACGCTCCGTCGATCACGTTACCCCCGAACTGCTGACCTCCGTTTGTAACGGCCGTCACTGTACCCTTCAACAACTCGGCCGTGTTGACCACAACATCACGATCGTCTGGATGCGCAGTCAACGTCTGCACCGCAGTCTGCATGACCGTGATACATTGTCCTCGATGCGACTCGGCTCGGAGGGCTCGCCACTCCCAATCTTCCTTCGGGTCCACGTCTCCATCATCCTCGTCAGATGCAGGCCCAGGATCGTTTCGCTCACCGGCACCCCTGATCGCGTCTGCCAGTTGTCGGACCGAGTAGTCAAACTCAATCGCGATCGCCAGCCAATGCGACTGCTCGTCAGATGTCAGGCTCGCCACCTCGCGGTGATGTGACCAGGACAACTCTAGTACACGTGTACTGGCATCAACCGCGGCCGCTACCCACTTGCACTGAGATAGCGAATCGTAGCCACGTTGTGTCTCCGGCAACACCTGCGCGTAATCCTCTCCGTATCGCGACTCTCCGAAGTTCAACCAATCGCCGATCACCCACTGGACCGAACCCGCTACCCGTTGTATCCCTAGACCATACGCCTCCCACGTCCCGAACCCTACACTCTTGTCCAACACGACCAGCCCTAGCGCAGTCGCCTTGAACGGGCCATAGGAAATAGCCGGAATGCTGTCACCCGTAACTATCACCACGTCACACTCACTGGCAACCCTCTCCTCCATCGCTGCTTCCATGTTCTTCTCCTTTCACTTCTGTCGCCATGCCACTGACCTCCAACTCCAAAAACAAAAGCGTCTCTGGCACACCAAACGCATCAGACGCTTTCTCTCTGAGCGCAGGTGTCCAGCGGCGCTTTCCGTTCAGCAACTTCGTCACATACGAGGGCGACACTCCAAGTTCTCGTGCCAACCAGTCTTTTCTCCGACCTTGATGCACCATCATCAAATTGATATCCATACCTCATTGTATCATACCTGCCATCCCTTGTCAAGTGTAGCGGCCACCGAAGGCGGACATTTTCCACCCTTATCTTAAGAAAACACCAAAAAACACAAAAAGAACCATACCTTAGATCGACTTAGAAACATCTTAGACGTGATTTGTGAAAGTTCTGAATAACAGTATGTAAAACTTGGGAAAACCGCTTAGATCGCAAATCGACTTTTTGAGAAATCGAGTGTTTGTTAAGGTTAGCTTAAGGTTAGACCAGCTTTAGAAGGTAGTTCAGAGCCACAACGACCACCCCACCAGAAACTCCCCCGCCAGCCGTAATCATCACGAGCTTTGCAATGTCCACCCGATTCTCCACGGTCAGGTCGACCGCCTTGTTTGCCAGTGAAGTCGCGGCGATTGCACGCTCTCTCGCATCAGCGGCCCCGTTCGTGTTTCTGGCGATGACCACTCTCAGAGGACAGTTCTCCAAGTCGTGCCCCGATCGCTCCACGAGCACCGCGATGTCCGTTTGCATGTCTCCTAGCTTGCTGCCCATGTCATGGCAGATGGCATCCAAGGCACCTAACCGATCCAGCACCGAATTATCTACAATACATTCAGCTCCCACGCGGTACCTCCTCAGAGCCAGCTAACATGACTGACATTTCCCCAATCGCCAATTACCACTTTTACGATGCCCTTCTCGAAGCACTGACACCGGTACGTCACACCATCGTAGATTGCATCATACTCGTTCGTGACCGGCCGGCCCAGGTTGTGTGCGACCGCGTGCTTGAACAGCGCCGCATCCGGATTGTAGTCGATGCCGGCCGCGTCCCATCCCTTGCGCCGCATGAACGTTTCCAATGTCTCTTCAGGCTCCACGACGATCGGCGGTGGTTCTGAGGGAGTGCAACTTTTGATTGCCAGCCGGCATACCACCAGGAATGAATGATGGTTTAGCGTATTCCCCAGCGTCCCATCGGGCAACCGCGGCTCGTCGGGATGGCCGGTATGGATGCCGACCACACGGTCCGAATCCAACTCACTAATCACCTGCAGGCTGGCAACCTGATTAGACCAGAGCGGGAAATTACCCATTGGCTCGTCGGGCCAGGGCTTCTCCAACGTAATGATCTCACTGCCTGTTGGCCACTCCACGCGGACTTGTGGCCGATCGCTTATCTCGTTGGGCTCTGCACCCAGATCGTGACCTTCCTGGTCAAACAGGTTCACGAAAGCGTGATGCTTGCCGCGGTTCTCGTTCGGTGTAAGGTGGTGTACCGCGCCGACTTCCCAATAAAGCGCACCCTCTGGCACATCCGCTTGTTCGATCGAAACACCATAGGCTACGGCGTCGTTGACAACACCAGGGGGCGTAGCCGGTGGCGGTGGTGACTCTGGTGGTTCTGGTGGTGGTGGGGCCGGGGGCGTTATCGGAATGAAATTCTGGCGCAGGTCCGCGACTTCCTCCGCGCTCTCGAACGTCGACCAATCACGCTTCGCTCCGGTCTGGAACGGCAGGCCGGCGAGCACGTCCTCGAACTCCTGCATCTTAATGTCAGCATCCCGCAGGATGTCCATGTAGTCGGGCCGGCTGTAGCCATCGCCCGATCTCCAACCTACGTCTGGTTCTCCTGGTATGGTCGCACGCGTAACGCCTATCTCTGTTAAGATGTATTGCTTGCCCGGGAACTGCACCTCGATCTGTCGGCGCAACTCCACCCATCGAAACAGGAAAGCATCTCTGGCGCTCGGGTCCTTCCAACGCTCGTAACAGTGGAACGACACCACGGTCCCAGGCTCGCCCAGGGTCCTGTAGAACTGCGTGGGCATGACCTCTCCTGGCCATCCGAGGTTGCCGACCGGACTGTTCAGCACAACGGTGTGGCCCACTCCAAACCGGTCGTATACCAGCCGGTGAAACGTGATCATGAACTGGTCATAGGCATCGACTTGCCCTGGGCTCATGTGCGAGGTCGGGACTTCGTTGTAATCTTCCCAGGCCCACACCAGCGGACCGCAACCGGTGGCCTCGATAAGATTGACCAGATCTGTCGCTCTGCCGATTGGATCATTTTCATAGCACTGACTCTCATTCCCGACATGATACCGACCGATGATACGCACATCGGGCACAAGGCTTTTTATTCGCTCGATCGTTCCAACACTTAGCGCGACACCCATGACCTTCACATAGGTCGGTTGCGCTCGAATCAACGCCGCCTCGACATCGGACCGGTACTCCTGGATGTGGAACCCCAATTTACTCGCCATAACGTTTTCTCCTATCGGAGTGAGCCCAGCCGCTGGGTGATCGATCATGTGTTGCACAAATGGCAGCTCACCTTGCAACTTGAATGGGTCATTGTGTCTGTCGGTCCATTGGCTCTGATCTTCGAAGCCGTCCGCTGTAGCGGCATCCAAACGCTGCACGCCAGCGAGCCACAAGAACATGGCCAGATAATTCGAGATGCCACCCGCCTCTGCTAACATGGCGATGAACATCGCGATCTGATACTTTGGCAAGTTCCTAGCGTAGCGGCCATCCTCGCGGTTCCCCACGTCTGGGCCTATCTCCGTTGACAGCACTGGTACACAACGCAACAGGTCCGCGTCCGCAAGCAACTGGTTAAGCCCCTTGTACATCCAGAAGCATACATCGTCATCGTCAAGAGTCTGACCTGCGTTGATACTCCTATCCCGGACGAAGTTGATGTGATGTTCGCTGACCTCATGGTCGTCCCATACCCACAAATCGCCTGTGCGTGCGATGTACTCCGAATCCACCTGGTCGATTGCTGCCTGGTACTCTTCGGCTGTCAGGCTTTCGCCAGTCTGGTTCACCGCATCATACGGATAGTTGCGAGGATGATTCTTCGGGTAATTATGGATGGGGACCCAGCCATGACCGAACACAAATATATCGTTGCGCTCCTGCAAGGTCATCATACCCATGAACGGATTGACCCGCTGACCATGTTCGTCTGTGAATCGGAATGTTGTGGTGGCGAAGAAGCCGGGATAGCCACCCAACCTCAGAATCTTGTAGGCGCCATCAACGAACCCTCGCGTGCAACGCATCACGTAGTCTGCTGGGACGCTGTTGCTATCGCTCTCGTTGGACTCCCACTCTCCCCCGCACTCCGGTTCGTTGATCCAAAATATCCAAGGGACCCCAGCTTCGACCAAGCGTCCTACGGTGTCTTCCATACGGCTGTTAAACAGGGCGTCTGGTCTGTTAAGGCCCAACCTAATTACGGGGATGATATCCCGCTCTTGAAACATCTGGCAGATATTCTTGCCACCGTAGAACGAACTGGGCTGTAGCACGCTTCCGCCACCGTCATCTAGCAGCAGTACCCACTTGACCTGCATGGCCTGTGTTCTATCGATAAAGTATGTCAGATCGCTGTGTGCGTGCCCTGTAACGGGTGTCCAGTGCAAGCCAAACCTGGAGCCATTCTGCGGCTGTTGGTACTGATCTACTGTGATCACACTTGGCAATTTGCCACCCCTCTCATATATGTATCCAACTTTGGCGATTGATTACACGCTCGACACATGTCACAGAAACGTTATACTTGAGCGACAAGTGTTTTTTCGATTCCCCTGATTCATGCTGCGCGCGTATGGTCAATACCTCTTCTTCTGTCAATTTTGCCATATTCTTTCCGTTTCCTCTTTGGTATGTACCGTGTTTTTTCTTGTCTTGCTCATTTTCACAGGGAGTACCCCATGCCAGATTAGATAAATCGGCATTGCTTCTGTCTCCATCTAAATGACGTGATTCGTACCCGGCTGGACACGGTCCCACAAATGCCATTAGCATTAACCTGTGAGTGAGAAAATAGCACATCTTGCCGGGAACATCAATGAGCGTTACCTTACAATATCCATCAGCAGTTGTACTTTGACTTACCAATCTTGGTTTGCGTACCGTCTCGCCTGACTTCGGATGCTTGAAATATCGTCCCACACTGAATACCGCCCCGTTACTGGAAATGCGATATTGTCCTTCAAAATCAGGAATCCATCGCCACTCTTGAACCTCCATATTTGCGCTCCATTCCTGGAAGGCAAAAACCCGCATACTTGACTGTGTTTACCCTGCTTGTCTGAGGCATGGTCGGAACAGCCAAATATACGGGTCTTTGTCAGCAAACGACATACCGACCTTGCGCCTCAGACAATTATTATTATACTACAATTTGTCTAGGTTGCAAATCAAGATGCACCTCCGTGCCCCACCGGACAGACTGTCTTCCAGACATACGTTATCTTCGGCGTTGTCTGGTTTTCAGTCATGCAGTAATGGCCGTGCTTTTCCCAGACGACACAGCCACACTTCGGACAAACACGTCCATGCGAAAGAGGTTGCCAAAGCGGACAACCGTATTGATGCTGGCCAGCCGTATCCAACTCACAAAACGGGCATTGCTCCACTAGGTCAAACCTCCGTGCTCGCTGCGCTTCTGCCCCAGACCGTGGATAAGTTGATTTGCGCTCCACGAAGTCACGGCTATAGCGAACAGCTTATTGACCCAACCCTGAGCCGAAACAGGCACAGACAAGGAAATAAGCCAGATAAGACAGAACCATGCCACCCATGCGATAATTGCCGTAAGCGCAAGGGAGACAATTCTGATTGCGAAGTCATTCCATCCGCTCTTCGCAAACTCCGGACCAATATATTTCATCACGTAATAGGCCAAACCTCCTGCCCCTCCCGCAAAGGCGATAGTTTTTAGGGCCGTAGCTAACATATCCAGGTCCAACGGAAACGCATCGTCAACAGGCTCAGGCGACTCCACGGGAGTCACCGCCTCCTGCGCAAACACAAAAGCGTTCACCACAAACAACAACGTGAACATCACAGCCAATATGACAGCAAATCTTAACACGTTCATTTGTCGTACCTCCTCACCACGGCATCGCAACCGTAGTAGAATTGCAGGATGCCTAAATAGTCCAGCCCAGCATCCGCTAAATGCTTCATCCCATACTGGCAAGCTCTACCAGCCCAGTGCTTATCGTCGTGACCATCACCTCCCTTACAGACCGGACAAAAGTCCAGCCCACAGCGATTGACGTACTGCGGGACAAAGTCCGCGGCGCCAGTCGTGACTATCAACCCCTCCGTTGCTTTCACCGCAGCGTCGGCCTTTGGGTGCATCTTACCGCAATCGCAGCCCTGGTCGTAATCGAACCCGTATATAGCAAACCGTGCGGTCCGAGGGTGCTCTACCCGCCACAACGCATAACTTCTCGCCAGGACAGCCTGCGTATTCAACGCCTCGACTGGCCAGTAATCATGCTCCGGATAGTCGGGGTGCATCTCTGCACCCATAACGCAGGCGACATACTCCTCCAGCTCGAACGTTACCAGCATTGCGACTATGATCTCTACTGCCATGTCACCGTCCTATTCTAACTTCTCACCTATCAACTCTGCCAACGCCCGCACCGCGTCACGCACGTCCCCCGCTTGCAGCAAGCCCGTGCTTGTGGTCAGCTTCTTTACCCGCAACATCGTATCTTGTCGGCGTACCTTCTCAGCCCGCTCCCAGTCCGGCATGTCCTGTTCTGGGTGCTTCTCGAAGTAGTCACGCAGCCTGGTGATTTGTTCCACGGTCAAATCATCGTCGCTGATAATCTTGACGCTACCATCCGTGGTCTCTGCCTCGACCCTGATATGCCACGGGCCATTGAACATCTCATCACCCGCAGCATGGCGAGACAGGATAGCCGACGCTGCTCCGCTTGCTTCATTTTCTCGCCACCAGCCTTTAACGCTGAATTCTGCAATCATGCCTAGCTCCAATACCCGTTAATCCAGATATATACATGGTCAATCTCGCCACTTTGCGCCCAATATATGTCCCCGTTTGCATCACATGGTACAATTCCCGCGGCACTAATATAGGTAGAAGCAACTGGCAAGAATTGAGTTATTCCGCTGTAAATATTTCCCCCAGGCGTGTACAAATACGCTACTATCTGAGCCGTCTCATCAGTGAACACCAACAAGACCGATACCGCCTTGACCCCCGCCGGTACTCCGAAGGCTGCCGATAAGTCAATGGTTCCATCTGCGCCGTTCTTCGCATCCCCGTCCCATGAGGTCGAAGTATAATAGCCAGGGGTGAATACGTAGGCCGGCCCGCACCCCTGCGGACTGAACATCTTTGAATAGCCAGGATCGGTAATCGCGGCGTTGGCGATGTCGCTACCACCACCGGTAATGTTCTTCGTCACCGTGACGGTGGTGGTCGGATCGGCGTAGGCCACGGCGGTAATCATAAAGTACAGGTACGCCCCGGCCTGTTTGAACCGGATGAAGTCGCCGGCCTGGTACTTAGCGGTGAAATCGTCCTCGCCGTAGGCGTCCTCGTCATCAGTGATTGTAAAGGTCGTGGCACTAGCAAAGACCCACGTTTCGATTGCCTCCTGCCAACCAGCGACCCAACTGCCATGCTTGGCCCGAGACAAGCGGGCGACCTGCGCCTGCAACTGCGTCACTTTCTGGACCAGGACGTTCTCAATCTTCGGCATCTGTTAATATCTCCACATTCAGGCTGACCCTGACCTGCTCAGATGACCCGCTGCTTGTTACCTCAACCGCTCCGACCGTTGCTGTATACTGGCGTCCCATGTATGAGACGGGTAGCTTGTCCCCGAATCCCCAATCTCGTCCATACCGCTCCCTATCAGTGTCCTGCAGGTCAAACACAAATGTCTCGTCGGGCAAGCTATTTTCTAACTCTTCGTACCCCTGCTCTATTTGCTCAGTGGTTATTACATCGCCGGTCTCCAAGAACTTTCCTCGATGCGAGAATATAGACAACTTCCCACTTTCACCCTGAACTTCGTCGTACACATAAGTAGTCATTCTCATATCCGGGTAGGTGGCGTGATCGGCACTTCCCCCAACTGGTATTATATAATTGAGAGCTTCGAGCCCATCGAACTCGTATACCGGCACCTGCATCCGCTCGTTCTCTACGGTAATCAGCACTGGATTGAACCCACTCGCGGACCGATCTGCCCCAATCTGATCCAGGTACGTTTGAAACTCGTACTGCACCTCCGACAGAGCTACTACTCGCCACTTGATCGTCGTCCCTCGGCCCGTGGATGTCTTGCACATGGAATCCACATACTCTCGCACCGACCGGTAATCAATGAGCTTCTTGAACGATTGTCCCTGGCCACTGTCGGCTTGAACCGAAAAATAGGTCGGATATACCCCAGGATAAGATGACCGGTCGATTGCTTCTTTAACTACCAACTTGCACATATCGTCGGCGTGGTCCTCCAACGAGTACCACGGTCTCGTGTTCGTGCTGCGCGGGTTCGGAAGCATCGTTCTCGGGATATCGTTCCCATCGAGGCCAATCATGGCAACACGAGTACCACCATCTCGCGTCATTTCAACGCGCCACTTTCTCAACAGGTACACGTTCTCTAGGCCCATTGACCCACCAAGCGGCCGCCGCCACACCGCTATCTTGTTATCTTGCCTGAGCAGGTCCAGGTCAAATGAAGCAGAAACAACAATCTGAACGGCACCCGATTCGGCTTCAACGATGGAATACTTCAAGAAGGTGTAGTCACCGAGATAGGCCAATCGCTCACCAGTATCCGTACAAAACCAAACCTCATACTCACCGCTACTCATATAGCCGCTCCGTCAACCGTCTCGTAGAAGTCGTCCCACTGGATGAACGCACCAACGGTGGGCGCTCCCGTGTGAGAACAGAAACAGGCCACCTCGTTAGCCCCAGGCAAGAGACGCCATCGGGCCATGTCACTATCGGCATCCACTACGCCGAACAGGGTCCCGAACACATCTGAATAAACAGCACCGGTCTCAAGATTTATCGTTAGCGTTTCACCGTCCAACAGCGCATATCCCAACGTTAAGAAACGCTCGGCCGTCCAGTTGTAAAACGACTCCACAGTAAGCGTAGTCCCGCCAGTCCGCTTGACCACAAACCTTGGAATTGCGGGGCCGCGACCATTGTTCGTCACTGTCGTGATAGCACTGTACTCAACTATACCGATAATTTCGCCACCGATGTAAAGCCGGGGCCATGCGACTGCGATCGCACGAGTCTCGAAGTTGGCAGGAAGGTCGATGTCTACGG
>Ga0307928_10001479_pt1 | contig 17825 bp, 23 predicted proteins | sample AceLakmetagen232_FD_201815 | JGI IMG/M metagenome (GOLD analysis project Ga0307928, IMG submission 201815) | Saline water microbial communities from Ace Lake, Antarctica - #232 | ecosystem: Environmental > Aquatic > Non-marine Saline and Alkaline > Saline | place: Antarctica: Ace Lake... | reverse complement strand
AACCAACGACAACAAATAAGACACCACAGGGTAGGGGTAAGAAAAACAAAACACAAACACACAAACCCCCCCTTTTCAAATTTTTTTTGTGGTGTTTTTTGGTTTTGTTTTTTTTTTTTAGTTTTTTTTGGGTGGGTTTTCGTGTTTGTTTACACAATGTTGTGTATTTTTACACAAGTTTTATATATTATTGTAATTTTTATGGGGGTTATGGAGTTTGTTGATATTTTGGTTTATGTTATTAGGGATGGTGTTATTGTTAGGGAGTGGGCTAGTTTGGATGCTGAGGCTTGGTTTAGTGATGTGGGTGTATGTTTGAATGGTTAGGTTGAACGTGTCGGTTTCGGAGTTGGATGTTGCTTGGTTTAGGGGTAAGGGTGTTAGTGTGAGTAGGTGGTTGAGGTTTAGGGTTGGTGAGGATCGCGTTCGTTTTGTTAGTGCGGTTCCTAGAGAATGGTTGAGGTAGGTGAATGGTTGGTTGGAGTTGTCTTACGGGTAGGGGTTTTAGGGAGAAAGTAAGAAAGGTGAATAAGTTTATGGAAAAGATTGAAAGAGATGTTGATTGTAAGAACACTCCCCAAACTGGTTTTAGGATGGGGTTGTTTGCTAACAGGTATGGTTGTGGTAAGTGTGAACATAGGGGGGTTGCTAGCTGCCCTTATGGTGTTGGAGTGGATTGTTTTACTGGTGACGTATTGGATAAGTTTTATAATGTTGTGTTTTCTAAGGGTGAGGTTAAACGTTTTTACGTTAATGAGGGATCTCGTGAGGTTTTGAACACTCCTTTTTTTGGGATCTGTCCTGATAGGTATCATGAGTATGGTATGATGCTTAAAACATATAATGATTTGAGTGGCTTGAGAGCTTTGCGTAGTGAGAATTTGATGAAGCTTAATGGACTGTTGGGTAGTTGCCGTGGTGAGGCTGATAAGGTAATTTCTCAGGGTGACTTGACTGTTACTAATGAGGATGGTGATGTTAAGCTTAAAATGTTGCTTGAGCAGGTTGAGCGGATGCAGTCTAAGTTTATTGATAAGATAGAACAGGCTATAGGTCAGGAAGAACGGTTTGAAGCTGCTAAGGCTAAGAGTGGTGATGATAAGAGGAAGGTTACCGCGGATGATATTAATGAGGTTATCAAAAGAGCCAAGCTAGTGGATGTTGGAGAGTGATAATGTTTAAGAAAGTTTTTTTTTGGTATCAGAAGCTAATGTGGTACGTTTCTCAAACTCGTAACGAAATTGGTAAGCCACTCGGGTTATATTCCGAATTTGGAATGTTATTACTCCTATTAGGGATGTACAGTATGAAAATTAAGCCTTTACACGCAATCATAATTTATGCTGGTATCTTATTGCTTGCTGGAGGGGTGGGGATATTACTAGTGTTGTTTGGGGTGGTTAAGTATAATAATAAGTTGAGTAACGTGCAAAATCCTGAAATTATGGAATTGTTAGAAAGAGTTAAAAATATAGAAGAAAAGGTGAGTGTTAGATGGGAAAGTTAAAAGAGTTATATATTTATTGTATTAGTCCATTAGTTAACAGTTTTAGAAATCACAATTTTCTCATGCCTAAACACCAAGAGAAATGTGACATTCCTGTTGGCGAAAGTATTTATCCTATGGAAGGTATTAAGACTAAGGGTGAGGCTACTAAACATTATAATAAGTTTCATTTCTTATTTAAGTATAAATGTTTCGTTCCAGCAATAAACTTATTGTATATCTTTTTTGGTAAGTACCTTCCAGAAAAGGTGAGTGATAAGTGGTATGATCAAAACATTAAGATAATGTGGGATTCTTGGGAAGATGCTACAGAACTCATGAGTCAGTATTTCAATCCAGTATTCAGATCCCATAGGAGTTATATGATTTGTAAGAAGATAATGGCTGCTCAAGCTTTGAATGATAGTGCTACTAGAGAATTTGTTAATTTGTGGATGCATAGCATTTATGGGCGTATGCAAAAAGCTTATGGTGGAAGGGGAAGGGTGTGTCACGTATTATATACTGCTCATTCCTGTTATCATCCTGCTTATTTTACTCTTGCACAACTTGTTATGAAAGGAGCTATCAAGCCCGAGGACATTACAGGTCCGGAATTGGAAGGGGGTAGCGCTTTGCCTATAGTCCCTCCTGTTCCAAAACATTTTAATGTTAACATATGCCCTCCGTTTCTTAAGAAGTTCCTGATGTGTTATGACTTATTTTTTAAGAAGGGTATCCGTATTGATATTGATATGGTTCCTGATGAGAGTCATGCTGGTAAGATTGGTTTGGGTCCTAAAGATAAAGAAAACTTGAAGAAAAAGAAGAAGGCTAAGAAATGATTGATTTAACCATTCCAAAACACAATCTTAACTTTGGTGATAAGATTAGAGGTCAGCATTTAGATTGTGATATTGTTAAGAAGAAGCTTGCAGTGTTTAGTACTGCTTTCAAGCTTGGATTGTTTAAAGAACCAGTAAAAGGACATTTCAGAAATAATTTGGGAGCGTACAATGATAAACTTAAGTTATGGAGTAATGCTGTTAAATTATATGAAGATAAGACTATTTACGCTTATGCTAATCTTAAGTGGAATGGTAAACCTATAAGATTGTATCCTTTTCAAGATGCCATAATTAATGACTTACATAAGAGGATTGATGTTGAGAGTTCTAATCAAATTGGTAAGAGCTTCCTATTATGTGTGGATGCTGTTATTGAGTTCTTGCAGGATCATGGTAAAGGTTATACTATCGGACTGATTAGTAAGAGTATGGCTCAGAACAGTAGTAATATGAGGATGGTTAAGCAAATGCTTAAAACAGCTAATATAGAGTTTGCTGCTGGTGATAGTGATAGTATGACTGTTACAACTAGGGATATTTATAAACATCCAGAAGATAGTGAGAAGTACCTTGCTTATTCTAATACGCTCGTGTGTGCGGTTGCTAGCACTTCAAGTCTGGGTTTCCCTTTTAATTTGGAGTTATTGGATGAGTTTGAGTTTTGGGAGAATCCTGAAGGTTTAGCGTATATGTATGATCAAGTGTTTAAACCAAGAATGTTTGATACGAAAGGTAAATGTGTCATATTTTCAAATCCTAATGGGAAGAATTTTGTTAGTGAAGACTTACAGAAAAGAAAAGATTTGATAACAGGACTTCCAGAATTTCACGTTTATAACTTTAACTTTTTGGATAAGCCAGGTAATACCCAAAAAGAATGGGATCAAGAAAAAAGTAATACTCATCCAGTAATTTTTGCTAGTACCGTTGCAGCTTTGAGAACTGATGTTGAAGGAGCTTTTTTTACTAATAAGGAAATATTGGATAGTTACAGTAAGAAATTGGATGAGATGGGAGTGCATGCTGGAATTGGTAAGCAATGTTATTTCTTTCTTGATGTTGGAGTAGTTCACGATCAGAACGTCCTAACAGGATTGTATAAGGAGTTGAATGATAAGGGAGATACTGTTCTCAACCTGTTTTATGAACATTACTATCCTGTTACTTATCCGCTGTGGAGGGTTGTTGGTTTAGAACCTGGAAAGGACAATACTTTTAATGGGGAAGATGGTTGGGAAGGTTATGCTTTGGATAATCTTAGTGTTAAACAAGTTATGACTAAATATAGTTTTAAGGAAGTAATGCCAGTGTTTGGAGTAGATGCTACGGGTCACGCTGCAATAGTTCCCCTTATTAATAGTGTTGGACTAACTTGTCAAGACATAATTTTTACTGGAGTTAAGAAATGGAAGATGTATGAGCGTTTCAAAACTTTTATGGCTAAGAGATTGCTTAAGCGGGGTAGGACTGCTAATTGGTTGCATAGTAAGAATCAGAATTGGGATTTTCAGGCTAGGAAGCTTCTTATTAAGAAACCTCAGAATGGTAGTTATTATCTTATCCATCACGCTTTAGAGAGTGATTTGGATGATGTAATGGATTCTACTGCTGGTTGTGTGTTGTTAGCTGATGATCAAGCTACTGGAAGTATTGGGGTTGATTTCGTGGGTCATGAGAAGGTTGGTGTTAGTCGTGATGAAGAGTTTGATGCTGAGTTTGAAGAGCAACATCAAAAGGATAGGTTAAATAGGGTTAGTAGTATGTATTAAAAAAAAATGGGAAGGTGATAAAAAATGAGTTTAAAACATAATGTTGAAAAGAAAAGAAATGCTGGAGCTGTAAAACAAACAAAAGAAGAAATACAAACTTTGATAAGAGAAAAAAAACTTGAGAAAGACACGCAAGTTTGGAATTACTTCTGTAACTTAATAAGTTTTAAGAGGAGAACTAGCGAGATGGATGATGTCAAAGCAACCCTGGATGATATGAAAAAAAATGGTATCCTTCACAAGCTTGTTGATGGTATTTATGTTAGTAAGAAAACTATGAGTTTAAAACTTGAAGAATATTACATCGCTCACAGGAGAGATAGTTTCACACTAAAAAAAAGTCATAAGATAGTTAAAGATGTTTGGAAACTAACTGATAAACAACTACAAGACCAATATAATGAGTGGATGCTTAAATGAGTTTTTCATTTGATAAAATCAAAAGATTTATTAACTCTAAAACTAGAATATTAGTTAGTAATGTAAAAAAGCCATTAATCAATTATAATAATTGGATTGTGGAAAGACAAATATACATTCAAGTACTATCACATTTTGCCAACATATTATTTGGTGGTGTCGTGCTTTGGATTATAATTTTGCCTTTCGGTAAGAAATCATTATGGTATGTTTTATCGTATGGTTTGATGCTTTGGCTTCCAATACATTATGCTAAATCATTTAAGGAAGAATTAAAGAAATGAATCTACTAAAAAATTTTATTGAGGAAAAACAGAAACTCCCACTTCTTAATTATATGAATCAGGCTATGAAATTACCTGCTTTCCAAAAGTATGCTCAAAACAGTCGGAAAGCTAGAATTATGAATATTGTGAAGAGACAACCAGAAGTTATCAGCGTGGTGTCTGGGGTGGCTCGTGATGTGTTAGGTAAGTATCATTTTGAGCCTGTTAATTCTAAGAGTACTGGTCGTAATAAGATTCTTGCAGCTTTAGATTTTGCTCAAAAGGTAAAATATAATCATACTAAACTTAATGAGCTAATGGATATCCTTATTACTGGTGAAGGTTTTAAGTGGCTTGGAGTGCTATCAGAAGATCAACAGAAAGAACTTATGAAGATTATGCCTTTACAATTTAAGGAAGCATTAGGAGATGAAGATTTTACTGGTCCTAGAAAGCTTCGTTTGATTGGAAGTACTACGATGAGTACTAAGTTTGATAATCATGATGTTACTGGCTATGTGCAAACTGTTGGAGGTACTAAAATCCCTTTTTCTACAAAAGAGATAATTAAAACTTCTTTCATGGAACTTGACGGTAAAGTGGAAGGGTTCACTCCCCTATTCTCCCTTCCATTACAATTAGAACTTTTGTGGTTGCTATGGCAGAATCAGTACTACAAACAAGCTAGAGGTAACTATCCTGATATGATTGTTGCTGCTGAAGGGATTGATGTTAACCATCCTAATTATAAGAAGATCAAGCAGGAGTTAGGGTCTTATAATAAGCCTGGAAGTCCAACTCATGGTATGTTGTTGCTTGCTGGTAATAATATGAAGTATAACTTTCAAGTTTTAGACAAGGATGATAGCTTGCAATTTAAGGAAGTTGGAATGGTTGTTCAAACTCTTATAGCTCAAATGTGGCAGTATCCACTAGCGAGGCTTGGTATTAAAACTGATCAGGCTAGTAGCAGTAATGATAGTAATGGCATGGCTGACAGGGGTTACTGGCTTAATGTTGAACAAATGCAGGATTCTATTGACGTGATAGATAATAGTCAGTTATGGATTCCCCATTTCGGCGTGAAATTAGTTCATGATAAAACTTACTTACATGATGAAGTTGTTGAAGGAACTGCTGAACAGTTACGTTTAACTAATCTTAAGGCTAAGCAAGAAAGTCTTAAGATGATTGGTAAGAGTCTTACCGAGTCTGCAATCCTTAATATTATTAATAATCGTCATGAGCTTATTGATGAGGAAGATGTTGAAGAGGCTCAAGATGATTTTATGATGGAAGGTTTTAATGGAAGACCTTCTGATCAAGCTCTCAAAAATCCTGGCAGTTCAAATAGTGCTGGGAAGAGGGATTCGGAATTGCAAAGAGAACAGAATCTTGGCAAGCCCTCTGGAGTATGAAAATTATAGTTGGGAAGTTTTAGAAAAGACCTTTATCCTTTGAACTTCTTTAGAACTCTTTTTCGTGATACACCTCTTGAAAAATAATATGCTAAAAGGGTTTAGGGTAGGACTTTCCAACTATAACCCCTTTTTTTTTAGAAAGTTTTAAATAAGAACAAATTTAAAATATGTTTTTATAATATTTTATTAAAATAACAAATGCCCCTTCCCAAACCACCTAATGATAAAACTTTAGATAAAAAAGAGAATTCTAGTAGGTTTTGTTTCAGTAGTATTTTAGAAATTAAAGAGTCTGATTCTGGTCTTGTGGTTAAAGGTTATATTGCTACTACCCATTTTGACGGTCAAGATAAGATTACTAAACCAGCTCTTGACAAGTGGGCTAAAGAAATTAATGATGCTAATCCTCGTGCTAATAAAGTTAGTGTTAATCATAAGCGTGTAGAACACGTTGCTGGAGTTGGAATTAAAGGAAGTGCTAGAATAGATAGGTTTTCTGATGGAGAATATGGATTGTATGCTGAAACCTTAGTTGATAAGACTAGGGAAGATTACGACGATATAAAATATAGGGTAGAGAATAATCTGTTGGATAGTTTTAGTATAGAATACCTTCCAGAAGACAATCCAGCTTTTGATAAGGGAACTAGAATTCTTGATGTAGGTACTGAACTTCATGGGTGGACTCTTGCTAGTCAGCCAATGAATGAAAATGCTATTATGATTAAAGAATTAGTTTTGAAGGACGAATTATTAAAAGAAAAAAAGGAAAATATTAAATTGGAGGATTTGAAAATGACAGAAGATTTAGAAGCTAAACAAACAGTTTTAGAAGCTAAAGAAGCAGAAATCAAAGTGAGGGAAGCAGCTATTCAAAAGAAAGAAGAAGAAGCTAAAGTTGCTGAAGATGAGAAAGCTACTGAAGATGCTAAAGTTGTTGAAGAAGCAAAAGTAGAAGAAGCTAAAGAAATGAAGAAAACACTTGTTGAAGTTAAAGAAAAAATGGATGCTATGGTGGAAAACAAAGCTAAAATTAATGATGGGATTGGAAAGATTATGTTTAAAGAAAAAGATATTACAGTAGAGACAAAAGAATATGATGAAATCTTTTCTAACAAAGAACTTTCAGTAAAAGAACAATTTAGTAGGGCTGGAAAGCTTGCTACGTCAATGGGATTGATAACAAAAGAATCTATCCTACCAACATCCAGGGTTGAAACTAGAGAGTATAAGTATTCGACACTTGGAAGAATGGGTAACAAACTTCAATATAAAGGACTTGGAATCACAACTAACGTGAATGATGCTTATGTTGATGGAACTAGTAACGTGGGTATTAGCGCTGCTGAATTACAGGACATTTTTGATCCAGTAATAATTAACGCTTTGAATGAAGTAACCAACTTTTATAATGTTCTTGCAAAAGATGATAAGAGTATGATGGGCGGACATAATGTTGCTTTCACCCTTAAAACAGCTGTTAACGCTAGTGCTGGAGCTTACTTAGGTAATGCTGTTGGAACTGGAAATACTACAAGAACAAAATATTTGACTCAGTTCAAAAAGTATAAAGTTGATTTTGCTGTTGATGGAGATATGGTTGCTGCTGCTAGGGGAGGTCCTATTGGTGATGTGGTAGCTGAAGAAATAGCTGATGCTGCTGAAGCTTTACTTTCGGAAATTAATGTTGATTTATTTACTGAACAAGGAGCTGAAACAGTTGCTAAGATTATAGGTCTTAAATACTTGACTAATGCAACAGGAAACGCTACATTATTCAGTACGACTAGGAGTAGTACTAATAAGTTAAGTCCAATTAGTGCTGATTTAAACTATGTTGATGGAAGCGGTGGTTTTTCAAAAACTGTTCTTAGAAAAGGGATTACGTATTGTTTGAATGATGGTAGTATGAAAGAGAATCTTATCATAGTTTGTGATTGGACTCAAGTAGATAAGATTAAAGAATTATATGATAATTCCCAAAGACTTATCGGTCCTACAGCAACAAGATTCGGATTTGAAACTGACATCTTCTTTGAAGGAACTCCAGTACTTGGAGATAAGGACTGTCCTTCTGGACAAGCTTTTATAGTGGATGTTAAACATCATAGGATTGGAATGTGGGTTCCTCCAACAGTTGAAATTCTTGGTAAGAGAAGCGATGCTGAAGAAGGATTTATCAAAACATATTTCGCAGTGTATAATACTGCTCCTAGGAGACTTTACGAATTTTATAGTTTACCAACATCCTAAAGATTTTAGGATTTTTTTTTCTTTTTTTTTTAATAAATAAATATTAGATAAATAAATCAATTATGGAGGAAAAATAGAATGGCAGATTTAACAATTGCGGACAGTTCAATGCTTTCAGGAGTAGTAACTGATAGATTAACAAATACAAATAATAGAACTTATCAAGTTTTAATCTTAGAAGATACAGCTGCTACTAGTGCTGAAACTTTAGATTTAAAAGCAGTTAATAGTGCGATTACTGGTATTGTGGGTCCTAGAATAGAGGCTTTTGCTGGTGTTGTTTCTAGTACTGCTTCAACTTGGTCTGGAACAACAATCACAGTTCTTGGAACTGGAGCTTACAAAGCAGAGTGGCTTTGTTATTAGGTGATATGAAATGGCAGCTTTTGGAGTGAGTGCAAAACCTTACGAAAATATGTCTAGTCCTGGTATCGAAGTAGTTGATATCTTTGGTGATAGCGGAGATTATTATACTGCTAGAACTTTAGGTACAGTTAATGCTGTTCAAGTTACACCTAGGAGTACAGGTGTTACAGCACAACCTAGTTATGAGATCAGCGGTAGGCAAGTAACTCTTACAGTTACAGGAGTTACAAATACCCGTTTTACTATGACATTATATGGTTATTAATAAAACGTGTTTTTTTTTATTTTTTTTATAATTATAATTTTTAGAAAATCATTTTTTTTGGAGGGATTATTTATGGTATGGAAAGCAATACAAAATATTAAGAGTATAGGATTTATGAAAGGAGATGTAGTTCCTGAAGGGATTGCAAAAAGGTTAGTTGAAGCTTTTGAGATCGATCCAGTAGCAGAAGTTAGCGATGCAGTCGTGGGAGATGAGAAAGATGATGTTGTTGATAAGCTTCCAGTTGGTATTAAAGGTCGTGTTAAAGATTTTGTTGGTGACTTAGTGGATGATGGAAAGAGAAATTATAGTAATCGTAAGAAGAAAAACGGTAAGAAACAATAATTAAAAGATGGCTCTTAAATATACTACAGTTGTAGATTTTGTTAAGTACATAGGTTTTTATAGACGTGTTCCTAGTACTGAAACTGGAGATACTAGTAATGAAGTTGTTGGTATTGGTAACACTGTTAATTCTACGTTTTACTTGGCTAAGCTTGGCGTGCTTTCTGATACTGTTGTTCTTACTACTAGTGGTAATAATGATTTGACAGTTGACACGCATTACACGTTTGAAGCTCTTACTAGTAAGGTTACTCTTACAGCAACTGGTATTACAGTGTTGGATAAGGATAATCTTCTTGCAGCTTATGGTTACATTCAGGAAGGTGTTAACTTGAGTGAGGGTGATGTGGAAGATTTTCTTGAGCGTAGCGAGAGCGAGGTTGATGAGAGTGTAGGTACTGGTTTTGCTGATCAGAGTACTTCAAGTCCTGATTACGTTGAGGTTAGTAATGAGTTGCATTTCGGTCACGGTTTTGATACTGATCGTTATAAGACTAGTTATTATCCTGTTGTTAAATTACAAACTACTACTGATGGGGCTTTTATAACTGGTGCTACTGCTGTAACTTTAGCTGATGGTAGTGGTTTTCCTAATAGTGGTACTATTCAAATTAGTAGTAATAAGGTGTCTTACACTGCTAAGAATTCTAACGTGCTTACTGTGGCTACTAGCACTCCTAGCTTAGAGGATGGTAGTGTGGTTCGTGGTGAGATTGTTGAAGTTAGTCTTACAGCTAGTGGGGCAACTCCTTCTTGGGATGTTCTCACTGCTGATACTGATTACGCTTTTGATTATGATACTGGTCTTTTACAATTGTTAGATGATTATTATAATGGTAATCTTTCTGGTATTTCCAGACCGCCTAATGGCGTTATGGATCGTGTGAGAATTAATTATTTTAGCGCTTGGCATCCTGTTAGTAGGAGTTGTTTTATTCCTAAGGATGTTGTTAAGCTTATTTATAAGATGGCTGCTTTGGAACTTGCTGATAGCGCGGTTCTTAAAAGTAATGCTAGTAATCTTGAGAATTTTAGTCCTACTGTTCTTGCGAGGATCAGGACGGATGTTGAAAGAACTCTTAGTAAATATAAGAGTTATGGTATCGATTCAGTATAACTTTTTTTGATTGAGGTCGGGAAATATATGGTTAGTTTCACTAAAGTAAATAAGAATAATGTAACGTTTCAACCTAGAGAAAACATTATTGCTTTATTAAAAGATGAACTGTCTATTTCTGGAGTTCGTTTTTATTCTATACTTCCAGATTTTACTGGGAGGAATTTTAGCGGTTTTCCTATTGTTTTAATTCCAGAGCAGGGATTGTCTCAGTTGGGAGATGTTACTCTTAAAGGTAACATCCAATATGGTAATGAGTTAGTTTGTAGTATCTATCATGATCATGAGCGTTTGGGTGATGATAAGCTTCGGACGATCAAGCAGGATTTTATTCGTGCAATAAGCGAGAGGGCTAACAGTAAGAAATTAGGCACTAGTGGTGTTAGTGGTTTGAATTTGGAATTTGAAGATGGAAGTCCAATTCCAGAACTTATAGATAATAAGAAAATTGTTAATGCAGAATTTTCGATTAGTTTTCAAATAGATGTGGATATGGGTGCTTGAAAAGTGGCAGTTTATAATCTTCAACAGTACAGAAATGTCGTGCAGAAAAGGATTGATAAGTTAAAAGTTGAAAAGATTAAGACTGAGATTGACGCTGCTAAGTTCATGGTTAATAGGGCTAGGCTTAGAGCGCCTAGGAAGAGTGGTTATCTCATTAATAATATTAGGAGAAGAAAGAATGTAGTGACTAGTAGGGGAACTGATCAAGCTACTGGTTTTAGTTACGTGCATTGGATTAATCAGACTCCTGGAAAAGAGAGTTTTCACAGGCTTACTGTTAGACCTAAAGGAAGAAGGGGCTTACCAATGATATTTATTGATGGCAGTCCAGTGTTAGTTAGAGGAGGAGTGATGGTTTACGGACAGAGTCCCAGTACTTGGAATTGGACTGGGCAGGCAAGATATTTTACCAAAGCAGCTTTTGAGACTAGAGGAAAATTAGTTAGTCTCGCAAGCAGGGCTTTAAAAAGAACTTTGGAGGTGACAGCATGATGTTGTTAAAAAATAAGACTGATAAGTTTCAGAATGTAGGAGGAGTAGTTTTCAGACCTTGGCGGAGGGGAGTTGTAGGGGATGGAACAATTTATGATAAGGAAGTGTTTGAAAGGTTAGATGAGAAAAAAGAAAAAGATATAACTAAAAAAAATGTTAATAAAGGAGATGATAAAAAATGGCTTTAGGAAATTACACAGTATTCCGTGCTAAACACGTTGATACTTTTAAGTTTGGGGGAACAGCACTAACAGAAGCTCAAATGGCTTATACTACTGCTACTCTTGATGCAACTTGGGTTACGGCACATCCTGCTGGCGCACAACTTGATATCGTTGGAGATGCTGACACCGAAAATCCTACTATAAGCGCTGCTTTTGCTAAGGATTTTAACGTGACAGGTAATGAGAGGGCGACTACAGAGGAGAATCTTTTGGGTGCTGATACTAGTGGAAGTCAGAATCAAGAGACTAGCGTAGATCCGAATTCGAGATTTACTGTTGAAGCAACTATCGTTTACAGAAATAATATGCCTATTAGTATTTTTAATGATAGTACTAAATCGTGTATTATTAAGATGGATAATAGCGAGAGTTCTACAACTGGTCAGATGTCAGTGTTATTTAATGATATTACTATCGAACACGTTGGTAGTATGACTAGGAATTCTGATGGTATCTTGGAGCAGAAGATTAAGTTTAGTTGTACTGGTGGTACTAGTGGTAGTGCAATTGTAGTAAGTTATAGCGCTCAAACTTGGGGTCGTTATAGGATGGGTACTAATTATGCTGAAGAAATCAGAAGTGCATAAAACGAATGGGGATTATCCCCGTTCTATTTTTTTGAGGACTCTTGTTAAAGAGGATGTTTTAGATAGGCTTAATTGGTTTGCTAAACAGTATAGTAATGGTATGAACAAGTGGGATTATGGAGTTGCTATACAAGTGTTATTAGATTTTTGGGAGTATCATTATAAACAGGCTAGCGTTGGAGAAGTTAATGCTAAACTTGATATTCTTTTGGATAACTTGCCTGTCGTGGATGAGAAGGTTGAAGCTGTTAAGAAGATAGAAATGCTTGGCGGTAAGGATATAAAAGTATAATTTTGGAGGATGAGAAGAATGGGAAGGTTTGATGAATATTTAAAAGGAACATTAGAAATTGAAGTTGGTGGTGAGAAGTTAGAATTAAATGCGGTTCTTGAGGATAAGAGAAAGCTTAAGAGTTGTATTGGTAAAAAGTTAGATGAAGAACAACTTAAGGTTATTGATGATGTGATCATTAATATTTTAAAAAGGAGTTATCCTGAAGAAAATGAACAAGCATTAATTAATCTTTATACTAAGAATGATACTAAATTTTTGGATGAGTTGCTGGTTGCTTTCGGTTGGGTTACTCGTGAAGACTTAAAAAAAAAAGTGAAAAAGGAAGAAGCGAAAGTGATGGAAGTTTAAGTACTGATGAGTTGTTGGCTCGTAGGAAAAGGGAGCTCATGGATGGTGCTGATGCTGATGAAGGTTTTAAGGATTTGGATGAGAGTTATTGTTTTATAGCTTTTTGGTTTCAGAAGGAGTTGGGTATTACTTTAACTGGTGATTATCCTGTTGCTAGGTTTAATGTTTTGAAGGAAGAAGGAGTTAAGTATGCTAAGAAATTAGAGGATAAGAAGGAAGATGGGAAGTTTTAAAGATTTAATAAATTTAGATATAGTTACAGATATTAGTAATGTAACTGCTAATTTGCAAAAGGTTCGTGCTGACTTTAAAAAAACTGAGGCTGTTTTATCTAAAGCAAAACCCCCTTCTTTATTATCAGAAATAAAAATTAATAATCTTCAAAAAGCAAAAAAAAGCATTGATAAAATAAGTAATAGTTTAAATTTTAAACCCAAATTAGATAGTTTAAATTTAGCTTTAAATAAACAAGGAAAAATTGTTGATATTAATACTCGTAAAATTGTTAAATATAACAATATTGTTAAAAGGCAAATTAGGCTTACAGATAAATTAAAATTTAGGTTTAAAACTATTGCAAAACAAATGAATCTTACAAGGGGTGCGATGGTAGGTTTTGGCTTATCATTATTATTTGGTGGAATGGCTCTTAAGAGATTCGGACAAGCGGGTATCAGGGCTATTTTTGGAGTGTTTAATAATTTTGATGAGAACCAAACTAAAATGCAAGAAAGTCTTTTGCAATTAAGTGCTGGTTTTGAATTCTTAAAATTTAGTATTGTTAATGCTCTCGAAGGTACTGTTATCGAAAGTTTTATGCTTGTTGTAGCTGAGAGTTTTGTTAGACTTGCTGATTTCTTTAGTGCTAATCCCGCGTGGGCTGTTGCTTTAATTGCTTTATTTGCTTCTTTATTTGGTGTGGGTAGCAGTGCTATCTTATTGGGTCAAGTTGGTCTTTTCCTTACTAGTTTTATAGAAATTTTTGAAGGATTATTTAATGTTAGTTTATACAAAATTGTAAGAATTGGAATGATAAAATTTTCAACTTCATTATTGGGAAGTTTGTTTATTACTTTAGTAAAATTTCTTGCTATTTGGGCTGCGCTCATAGCTGTACTTGAGTTTTCTGGTATTGAAACTAAATGGTCAACCACATTAAAAGGTATGAGAAAGGGATGGGGAGAAATGTGGAATGGGATGTTAACAACTGATTTTGGAGAAGTAACAACTGGAATTATAAGATTTATGTCTAATTTGGGGGTATTATTATTAAATACTCTTTCTGGTATTTCAGAACTGTTAATAGAATTGTTATTAGTTGATAGTTTTATATCACCTGGATTTTGGTATAATTTAGGTGTTAGTGCTATTACAGGTTTTAAAAGAGGATTAAGAGGTGGAGGGATTACAGATATACTTGAAGGATATCGTAAGGATTTTACTTCTAGGAGAGCTGCTTGGGTAGAGAAAATTAACTTGCCAATTTTTGATGAGGAAAATTTTGAGCAAGGAAATATTAAGATTGATAATCTTTTTCGTAGTACTGAAGTAGGTTATGGTAATATAGAGAAGGAAGTTAAAAAACAAATTGCTATAAGTAAACATCTTAAAGAAATTGGTTTAGAAGGTTATGCTCCTAACAAAATTATAGGAGAGACATTAGATGTTTTTACTACTAGAGGTTATGTTGCTAAATTATCAGATGTTCAAAAAGCTTATGAAAGATTAACTAGTTCTTTGGGTGATACGGAAAAATTAGATGATTTTAATAATTTACAAGAAAAATTTAAGAATCAACTTAAATCTTCTGGTGTTGAAATAGATAAGTTAAGTGGTGAAACTTTTGATAATTTTGTTAGTACTGCTGATGAAAAACTTATTAATTCTTTAGATAAGGTAGATGAGAAGATGATGAAATCTGTTGAAAATACTCAAGAGTTTAGTAATAAACTTTCTACTCTTCCAAGTACATTTTCTGCTAGTATGGGGGTAACTGTAACGGTTATTGATAAATTTAAGATAGGTCTTGATAAGATTATGACACGTATGCAAGAGAGTACGGATTTGATATATTACACTTTTATTCCTGCTTTGGCTAGGGCTGAAATTCAATTGTTAGCAGATGGAAATGCTACAAAAAATTTTAATGATGAACTTACAGCACTTGATGGTAGGTCAACTAGTTCAACTCACACTCACACTATAATAACCAGGAGGGTTTCAGGATGACAATCGTAGAAGAAACTAAAGAATTTGGTCTTGCACTTGATGAGTTAGATGGCAAAACTATATTTACAACTCAAATAATAAATATAGAAGAAAAAACTTCTGGAACTACAAAAATTAACGAATCTGATAGGTATAGAAATAAGAGTTCAGTATATTAAAGAATGGAGGAAAAATAGAATGGCTTATCTCGCAATTAATGATACTGGTTTTGTTAGCAGACCAGATGATGGAACTCAACTAACCGCAGTTGCTGACAGGGTTAATAGCGGCGCTACTATAACTCTTAAAGGAGTCACTATAACTGTAGGTGCTAAGAATAATACTGATAACAGTCCTGAACTTAATCAGTTTAATGAGAGCCAAGTTAATTTTAGCACCGTAGAAAATGATGTTCTTAAGGTTACTGGAGTGATTGATACTTCTCTTAGTGCTGACAGGCTTAATCTTTATTATCTTTACAGGCTTGTTAAAACAGTGGGTTACAAGGTTATTTATTATCCTAGTCTTTCTAGTATAGAAAAGTGGGAGGAGCAGTTAACTACGCTTATTGCTACTACTGCTAACACGTTTACTACAGGAGAACAAACAAATTATGGGGTTAGTGGGGCTTATCCTTACATTCCAGTTATATTTACTAGTTTTAATGTTGAGCAAACTGGTAAGAAGGGCATTGTAACTTTTGAGCTTTCAGGAATTATGATACCTTACAGTTAAAGAGGAATAAGATGGCTATTTTATTAAAGAAGATATTACATTTGAAAGAAGATGGAACTATAAAAAATATTTCTGATGCTTTAAGTAGTGATAGCGGTAACGGTTTGGATATTAAGAATAATGTGTTAACTCTTAATCTTAAGAATCCTCTTAAGTCTTATTCTGTAATGCAAGTTACTGACACTATTAATACTGCCCTCCCATTAGGTCAGCATACTACTCTTAATAGTGCGGGTAGTCTCATTTTTGATTTTGAGGAGGGAGATCAGATTAAGGTTTATCTTAAGTATAGTAGTGATGGTAATGAAAAGAACAGTGCTGATTGGAGTCTTACTGATGCTGAGAACGTACCTAGTGATGATTATCTTTTGGGAGTTTATTATATTAAGGAGTTTAAAGTTAATAATAGTCAGGATAAGAATATTATCAAAATTATTTGTGCTGATAAAACTTATATCATTTTTAATAAGATTCTTGCTAAAACATTTAATAAAAGTAATTCGCTTACAGTTCCTGAGATGATTCAACAAATTGTTTTGCAAAGTAGCCAGTCTATTAATGAGTCGCAAAAGAATGTTTTCAGATTTGATTATAATGGAAGTCATACTTATTGGGATATATTTGCTGGTTTGGATGATGAGAATGCTACTCTTATTGATGGTGAGGGCGTGGAAAGTTCTGTTACTGGTGCTATACAAAAACTTAGAAGTGATTCTACTGCGTTTCCTAGTGGTAAGACTATTACTAAAGTGTGGAAGCCAGTGTATGAATGGCTTAATGATTTGTCTCAGATAAGTTATACTAATACTGCTGCTGAACTTAGTTCTAACAACTTAGTTTATAAACGTCCTTTTATCATGTGGATTGATGAGTTAGGAATTTTTCATTGGGTAGAACCGAGTCAGGTTATCACTCAGGATGTTATTGTTGGTGTTAATAATGATGTTATAGGAGTTAATCTTACTAAGGCAGTGTTTGATACTAAGAATATGCTTATTTTTAATGCTGGAACTGATATGAATGGTCATGGTATTTTACATTACGTTTTGGATACTACTAGTAATGTGAAGGGTTTGAAAATGCAGTACATTCCTTTTTTGAAAATTAGCGAGAATCTTATTCAAAGGGATTATGATGAGTACACTCTTGCTGGTGATAGGGTTGATAGTGGAGAGCCTTTTCCTAAGTATCCTTCTGCTTATGGTGGTGGTCTTACTACTTCTTGGAGTGGTAATTTAGATATTGATAATGATTCTATTCCTGTGGCTACGGATGATAGTAGTTATAATAGTACTTTGAGAGATGCTTCTAAGAAGGAGGGTGTTGATAGGGCTAGTGCTTTACTTAAGGGTTTAGCTAGTGCTAGGTGGAAGGGAAGTATTGAAATAAAAGGTGCTAAGTGGACTCCTGGAACTTTTATCACTTTTACTGATACGCTTAATGGCATTTACAAGGAGAAGATTAGGGTTATTGATGTTAAACATAATATTGGAAAAACAGGATGGTTTACGACCTTGGAATTAGAACAGGATTCGTTGCCTTTTGGAGGTTAGGTTAATATGTTATTAAATGAAGCTATTACACATATGGTAAGTTATATTGCGGGAGTTATAGATGAGGGTCAGCTTGGTACTGCTGGTACTCTTACTGATCCAACTGATACTGGTTTGGGTAATGCTGTTCCTGCAACTCTTGCTTCAGCTACAACAGAAATTAGTGATAATCAAATTACTATTAATTTTAATAAGTTTAGTACGGTTGCTACTGCTATAACTTTTAGAGAGTATGAAGTTAGGGATGGTACTAATAGTGTTGATTGGACTAGGTTTGTTTTTACTGGTCAAACTGCTTTGACTACTGATGATTGGAATATTAA
>Ga0307928_10001478_pt1 | contig 17830 bp, 30 predicted proteins | sample AceLakmetagen232_FD_201815 | JGI IMG/M metagenome (GOLD analysis project Ga0307928, IMG submission 201815) | Saline water microbial communities from Ace Lake, Antarctica - #232 | ecosystem: Environmental > Aquatic > Non-marine Saline and Alkaline > Saline | place: Antarctica: Ace Lake... | reverse complement strand
GAGTATATTGCCCCACTCGGTTATTGATCCTTCGCCGGTGTCCAGTTCGTCGTTGAATGCTTTCATGCCGTCCGATAATTGCATTACTATTTCGGTCAGCGCCGGTGTAAATAATTGTCCGAGTTTTAGCTTCGCGTCCTCGGAATATCGCTGCATAGATAGCATTTGTTTCGCGGCTGTACTCATGGCCGCCTCGTATGATCCGGCGATCTTTTCCCCTGCCTCGAGGACGACGTTCATCCTTATCTGTGTTTTTTCAGCCGATGTCAGGTCATCTGACAGTTTCCCAACTGCGGCGGCGGCTTTCTGGTAGCTTTCTTCGAATAGGACGTTGATGCCGATTGTTCTGAGTACCATTATTCGGCCCGATTGAATGCCGTGGAGAAGGCGCTCAAATGCCTCGGATGAGTTGATATTTGCGATTACCGCTGCGTTCTGTGCTACTCTTGCAAGCTCTCTTGCTTTCGTCAAGTCGAGTTGTGCCTGTACCATTCTTATAATGCCAAGGCGGGCTTTCGTCATCGAGATTCCGGCGTCCTCTAATCCCTTAACGAAGCCGTTCATTTCTTCCGCGGCATATCCCGCATTATTACCGATTGTTCGCAAAACAACACCCAGGGTTTCGTATCGGGCAGCCAGCATGGTCGCTTCCTTTACCGCCTTTTTGAAATGGAAGGCCGCGCTTATCGAAACAGCCGCAAATATATCCATTGCGCTGATTTGCGATGCAAGTCCGCGCAGGATTCCTTTCGTCTTTTTCGCGCCCTGTGCAACGCCCTTGGTATCTATCCCGGTCTTCCAAAAGAGTGAGCTTGATCCCCGTACATTTAATGCCATATTATCCCGCCTGTTTACGTGTAATCAGGTTCTTTACAAGCCGCTTGTCTGCGGGTTCTTTGTTGAAAATATCCCATCGCAGCGGCAGCCGGTTCTCGTTTAATATGATTCCTTCGTTGATATATTTTCCTGCTTTCGTGAAATTGCCGTCAGAGAATTCCATCGTAGCAAGGAGGTTTAGTATCTCTGGCATAATTGTTTTTGTATTCGTCGAGCACAACATTTCCATTGGGTCGCCTGTATGGGAGCTCATCAGATACGCTTCCTCGAATAACTCCCTGGCCCGTGTCTCGTTATCATGCTCTATGTAATATTGGCCTAATATCAAATAGACGCCGATGAGTCTCTGGCTGTATTTCAGCGCCTCTGTCAGTATCCGTTCTGCGTTCTCGGCGTCATCCATGAGGGTGTACGCTCCCATTAAGTTGGAAAATACTTCAAGGTAAGCATACCATCCGGCATGATATTCTACGCCAGCCATGAGTTTAATCCAGCGGTCCCCGAGCTTAGTTACCTTTTTGTGGTCGGCGGTCGCGTAATAAGTTTTTATAAGATGCGTGAGGATGTGGAGGTCGTCCGGGTTCGTCTCGTATTCCGCTTCGAGCATCGGCAGGCTCCTCTCCTTTTTCTCGATGAACAGATCCGCTTTCGCGAATAAGTAGCCGTAATGATTTATGAAGATATTATCCGAAAATAGATATTCCGGTAGTGCCTGCGCCTTGTTATGGATTGGAAAATTGTATAGGGGCGGCCCGGCGGTCATTTTCATACCGGCCTTTCCCTCTACTTTGTTCCCTGCGGATACTCCGGGGTCTTCTTCGACGAACCTGGTGATTTCATCGGTGTTTATTGTGTCGTTTGTATCGGTTTCAAGAAAATCAGCGGAAAACCGAAAATTGTCATGATTGCCAAACACCCGCGGCTGGCTTACCTCCGCGTATTCCCCGGTATCGGTAGAATAAAAACTCTTTACTTTCAAGAATATTGTTTTATGGCGATCATATTTCGGGTTAGTGAGGACGTTTTCGAAAATATAAAGGCTTTTCTGCGTGAGTTCCTCGTCTGCATCGATGATAAGAATGCGGCGCCCGGTTGCGTATGCTATGCCGTAGTTCCGGGCTATGGAGAAGTTCCAGGGGGTGAACTTGCGCTCGTATACTTTGTCCGTGTATTCCTTGGCAATTTCTATTGTCCGATCTGTTGATCCGGTGTCGACAATTATCAACTCGCTCCATTTTTCATGGATTATCGGCAAAAATGAGTCGAGGCATCGTTTTAGATTCGCTTCTTCGTTTTTGACAATCATGCAGATACTTACTTCTATTTCGTCAGTCATCACATTAAATCCCCAATCTGGCTTATATCTGTTATTTCGTTTTCGTTTGCCATTTCCTCTGTGTCACTCTTTACCTTTGGTATTGAAAGCAGAAGCATCATTAGATTCTGCCAAGAATAAACCCAGAGTATTTCGTCTATGCTGAACCGAAAATATTTTACTATCCCGCCGATGTATTCCCAATAGTTTGTGTACGGGGGTTTTTCTTTTTCTTCGCCTCGAGCAGGTTCAGCTTTCGTATCGAGACGGAAGATGCCAAAAAATCCGTTACGTCCATTTGAGCAATCATCAAATTTATAAGCTGTAATAGTTCAGCAGGTGTTGTGTTGTAATCCATGAAGCGGACCAGCATCCATTTTCTCGCCTTGGCCCAGGGTGTCATTTTCCGGTTTAATATCCCCAGCGATAATATTTCGAGCATCTGATCCTTATTTGCGTTGATGTTTCTGATCCCCACATCGAACAAATCGTCATCGTCTGCCTGATCGATTTCATCCATCGAGTTGATTATTTTTGTGATATTAAAAAGTGTTCCCAGGTTGATCGGATAGACTTTGAATGTCCGTGCCGTTGGCAGGATTTTTAATCGATGTAAAAGTCCGGGGTTAGTTACGGTGATGTCAAAATCCACGCCGTCCTGCAGGATTGTCCGGATAAGCTCGCTTGCAGTTTCCCTTGAGGTTTCTGGTGCCACCTCGGGCTGTGGTGTTTCTTTTGTTTTTTCTTCAACTGGTTCCATGCTCATCCCCTTAGTTGATTCTGTTAATGTTTCGTTTTGTGGATATACCGATAAGGTGCTGCCGGTGCTTTCTCCGGGGCTTTCTCCGGGGCTTCGATGGTTTTCTCTTCCGGTGTGGATTCTGCCTTTTCTGGTGTTTTCTTCGTCTTTTTCTTATTGTCTATCCAGTTCATTGTATTTCCTCTCTTTAAAAAAGTCCCCGCGTTTGTCATCGCTCTTAAGTTACTATTTTATTAACGAGATGCGGCGGGGAGCTTTTTGTCCTCGCGATCAGTCTATACCTGTAAAATACCCAGCGGGCTAATAGCTGTTGAACTGCTCGGCATCAGCACATTGCATGTGAATGTCAATGTCCCAGATTCGGTTCGTGCGAACCTCAGATCGCCGCTCGCTTTTACGCTTGCCTTCGGGATTTGAATTATCAGATACTTCCCGTTGATGTCTTTTGAGCGAGCATAAACACTCAACTCGTTAAAGACAACGCTGGCTACCGGCGCCCGATATATCCCGGCTGTCGTTGTGCTGTTCGCTCCGAGGGCATATACCAGCATATTTGTTCCCATGTCGCGTACAGCAAACTCCAAGGATTTCTTCGCAGGCCCCAAAATTACAATATCGGGAGTATCTTCTTCCTCGACATATAATTCCGTTTCCGTGCGTTCCTCGATTATAAGATGTGCGCTGTCTGGAACGACGTTACCGATGGTCGAAAAAGACGCGACGGTAGAATTAAAATTCTGTCCGGCCGTGACTGGGCCGAATTGGAGATATTCCAGTCCTACAAGTCTTATATGGGATTTTTTATCACTCATATAACTTCACCTCTTTTCATGCTTTATATTGTGTAGTGCAATTAACTCTGATTGATGAATAACTTATTCCCGCTTGATCGATATCCTCCATTGACGCCTGACTGTTGATTTCAAGGTGCAGGTATGAGGTGGTCGATGTGTATGCTTCGAGTACCGTTAATACGGCGGATGTCATCGCCCGGAGGTTCGCGTCGTCCGGTCGCCCGGCTTCGAGGTCTTTGGCAAAACAATTAATAATGATTATCCCGTCCTGCAGATCGATGTCGGTCCCGCCCGCTATGGGAAGTGCCAACACAACGATGTCCCGCGTTACCAAATCTACCGGCCTTGAGTTCCGGTAAACTGCGCCATCGAGGGTCGTTCGTACTGCGGCGACGTTCACGATCGCGTATAATTTGTCCAGCAGGTCGAACGTGGTTCTCATCATAATAAGACCTTGAGTTCTTTCTTCATGTAAGTCATTAAATCATCGGCGACATAGGACGCTCCGCTTATAACATCGTATCCCTTTGATTCGACGGCTGCGGCATATTCCATGCCCGCGACAACGACGAGGATCATGCCCTCTGGGTATTGTGCGGCGAGTTCATCGATTAGCTGTGCCCCGCTTTCGTGCTTGACCATCGAGCGTTTTATATCACCGTTATTTATAATCGCGTAGCCGATTGAGCTTGTGAGGTTCCCCGTCTGGTCGTTGTACGTGTGGTTGTTTTTCGCATAATTAACCGCCTGTATCCCAACAAACGAAAGTACCTCAAAAATCTTTGTCAGCTTTTCTTTTTCCCACCCATCAATTTTCCGTTCGATATCTTCCATAGTGAATTCGGGTTTTAATCCTGGCATTTCATCTCCACATGCTTTATATAATTCGTTATCTGCACGAGTATATGGTCTGCCGAGGCAAATGTTAGTTTCGCTTTCTTCGGGACGCCGGTATCGCCGGTGAATCTCTCGGCGAATACTATCCAGTCATATTGCAAAACTTCCCCGCTTTCTCCCCTGCCAATGGTTGCACTTCTCGGCTGTATATCGCATTCCGTTAACACCAGTGTATTGAGGGTTCCCGGAGTCCAGACGCCCGTCAGTGTGTTCGAAGTTCCTGGACTAAGCCATGAAATAGTTGCGGTATGGGGATATTTGCTCACCATGATTTATTATACCTCGAGTCCATTGGGACGTCTATCGTGCCACCCTCGGCCCCGTGCTTTCGCAGGAGTTCCCGGCGTAACGCCATCAACGCGCCCGTGCTGTATTCGATGTATTTCGATCCCTCACGGAATTTCGGATGATTAGCGAGTATCAAATAGATGTCTGCTGCGGCCAGTTCTACCGATTTCTGATATGTCAAAGCGTAGGTAGCCGTGCTGCTCAAGGCCCTATCTGTCAGGGCCTTGGCTAGCAGGTTATTATTCTTATACTCAATCATCGATTGTAGTGCTTCAAGATTGGTCATTAGGCACCATAAGTTGTATGTGATTCCGTGTCTAACATCCAGCACTGGTCGATTGTCGGCCATGATGGGAATGCGTTTGTCTCGCCCATCGTATATTCGGTGACCGGATCTGCTTTCGCCCATTTGCTCACCAGGATATGGCCTTTCTTCGCAATCGTCGCCTGTTTCGGTGTGTTGGTTTCCATTGCAATCGGGCCAACGAGGGTGTTTCCGAGTTGCAGTGTCGGCGAGAACAATACATACCTATCCGCGGCTGACGCATCGAGCCATGGATCGTATGCCGTGATTCCATGAGCTTTTGTTTCAATGCTTACGCTGGTATCAACAACAACGATCTGAGGATACCCGTGGCTTCGCAGCATCTCGTTTACCTGTGGCAGGGTCGGGACTATAGCTATCCGTGTTGCCCCAACGAAGGATTCGGACACAACGTAATTGGAAACCTGGGTGCTGGTGCGGAATGCTACCCATTTAGTCCTGTTCATAATTATCCACTTAAGGTCTGAACCGGCTGCTCGGGCTTCTGCCTGGATAGTATCAATATCGGATATCGGCGTATTCGTCGCATAAGCTCCGGTAGTCCAGTAATAATTTGCGCCGGATTCCACTTCCTTGTTCGCTGTCGGCAACTGGAAATCGATAATATCTTCGGTTATGATCCCAGCGCTGTTCGTAGTTGTCAAGGTTATAGTTCCGCCGGCCATCGCCTGAATTGCCAGCCATTCGAGACGCGCATTAACGCCGTCTACGCAGGCGTCAACGTCACCGAATACGAGAGATAAAAGCTCGGTCATATCGTTTATACCGCTTGCTTTAAGCTGGTTATAAAGGTTCAGGTCAGTTTCGCGCATGATTTTTTTCATGCGGATAGGCGGGATGTCACCCGTGAGCCTCGAGATCACCTTTCGGGTTTTCTCCGGGGCGCTCGAATTGTATGCCACAACATCTGCGGCCACTCGGTTCCCTTTGCTACCTATGAGCGTTTCATAGGTGAGCGTTCGAACGGTTTTCACCGGGAAGAAATCAAGATAATAAAGTTTATCATAAACTCGGTTGCTCATGTAAACTCCGAGATTTTCACTTGTGGCTTCTGCCAGAATGGAATGTTCCATGAATGCTCACCTCCTTATGCAAATAATATTCTTGCGGTTAAGGGTGTTTTTACGCCTTCGCTCGGTGCGGCGGCGGGGAGAATAGACTCGTCAACCGTTCCTCGTGTGATAGCCGAAGCGGTTATGTTCTGGAGAGTCTCGCCGGATTCAAGGCGTACCCTGACAGAATCCTGAAGAATGCAACCGGCTTTGAACAGCGGAGCGGCGAGTGTCGTTACATCGTTTTCTGCGCCGAGAATTAATGAGGCCGTTGCTACGGAGGCATAATTAAATCCACCATTACCGGCGGTCATTACGATTGTGTCGGTTCCAGCGCCGCTGGTTTTTGTCCCGATAGTTATTGACGCGATTGTTGCCGCTGATGCTCCGCCATCACGCATAATCCAGTCACCGACCTTGAAGTGATGACCAGGTGCATTCGGCAAGCTCGAACTGTATACGTAAATCGTTACGCATACAGCCGTATCGATAGCGCATTTCAGTTTTGCGGTTTTAACGACGTTATAAATGCCGAGCGAAGATGCACTTTCCGCCAGGAACGTCCCCGGATGAAGGAATTTCGTGGTGCTGGGGAGTCGCGCAGTGCCAATCGTTACCCCTCCCTGAACGTCCTCCAAGATTGCGAGAAATACAGGATTAAACTGTACTTCCGTATCTTTTCGTACTTGTAAACCCATGACTTTACTCCTTTACTCTGCGGGTATAGCTTTTCGCTATGTGGTTCCCGCGGTTTGTTCGGCGAGTTTACCCTGGAAGTCTGGATTTTTTACTGCGCCGTCAACTCCGAGTGAACTGGCATAATCCTTGATTTGCTCCTGTTCAACGGTAGCCCCGGCCTTCCCGGTCTGCACAGATGTAAGTTCGCCTTTTTCGATTTTAGCGTCGATTAATTGCTGATGGTTGCCGTCAAATGTGCTCTTGAGTTCCTTGACGGCTTCTCCCACCTTTTCAGGATCATCGGCCTTGACGTATTGCGCAAACTCTTCGCCCATTCCTGCGGCTTTGAGTTCCTTGAGGATAACGGCGTTCAGATCCCCGGACGATAATTTCGTAGATATGCCCGTGAATTTATCCATTAGCGTATCGAATTTATCCTCGAGTGCTTTGTACCGTTTTTCGCTGTCCGTCATGTCAGACTGATCCTCTTTTTTCTTTGCTTTTTCTTCAGCCGCGGCATCGTCGGCTATTTTTTGGGCCGCTTTCCTCTGCGTCTCAACATATTGATTAGTCCGGCGGTCAGTTTCGCTTGCGAGTTGTTTATCGTATGCTTCTCTGAGCCCGGCCTTATCGAGCGCCTTGAGGAATTCGTCCCCGGTAAGTTTTTTTGCTTGGTCAAAGTCCGTTTTGAGCGTCTTTACCGCTGCCTCAATTTCGTCCTCTTTTTCGACCTTTATCTGGTCGGCCAAGTCCTCACTCAATCCCGCGGCTTTTAACGCGGTCTTGATTTCGGATTCGAATTTCATGGTTTATTTTCCTTTCGCTTTGAGTTTGGATATTGCCAATTCGATGTTAATTCACTTTATATCTCCTGTATTTCGAGCCAGATAATCGCATTATTACTGCCAGACTCGGACTTAGAATATGCAGATATTACAGTTCCTTTGTTGAATATGTAATCTGTGCCCCGTGGGAAACTAAAATTTTCCCTCTTATTAGTATTAGCTGTACCCTCAATTAGTATGTCTGCAAACGTGTTTGTGCCGTCTGAAAGTTTTATCCTAAACTTTTCCGTGGCATCAGCTTCCGCACTGATTCCTATGACACGAAATGGTTTGGCTGCGGCGGCCCGTATTGTTACCGCGGAGGCTGTCCATGCCGTTCCTGCCCCGGTTGCAACAGTGACACCCGTGAAATTATCCGGCGTTGTGGATATAGGAGTCGAACCAAATAGATTTCCCCACACGTGATCGCCAACATCAGCGAATTCGTCTATATTCGTAGTGTTGTGGTGAAATATGAGGTCACGGAAATGCTGTTCATTTCCGGCATCAATATCGAGACCAGTTGCACAATCGCCTAAATCACAGACGTAGAACATATTAGCATCAGAGGCCGCTCCTATAATCTGAATGCCTGCAAGACACTCATGTACTCGCACTCTTTCGAAGTTGGAATATCCATACTGAGTGATTTTCAATGCCGTCATTTTTGTTTTGTCATTACCGAGAAAATAACAGTCGTTTATCTTTGCATGTTTACCGCCTGTTGCGTGGTTAAGATGTAAGGCTGTTCTCTCAGAGGTTAAATTCTCGCCAACGAATTGGCAATGATTTACCCTTGCGGCTCCGGAGGTGATTTCTATGCCATTTTCATTCACACCGAGATTGAAATTCAGATCGATAAGCGACGTATACCCGGTAAAATTAAGTATTGAGGTAGCACTCCCGTGGTCATTCATGATTTTTGTCCACGTACGGTGACTGCCTTGAAGAATATAATTGCCGGTGAAAGTCGGGTCTCCGGTAGTGTTTATATTGTAGTGATTTGCTCCGGTATTTATCCCAATCAGAATCAGAGTACACTCATTGACATCGGTACTCGCGGCTGTCAAAGCCGCTTGAATAGTTGTATAAGCGGTATCCCATGTAAGACCGTCAGTACCATCACCATTCGGACTAACATAAAGTGTCGCGGTTGCTGCCCTGCCTGCGGTTGCCATCCCACTTGCTTGAAGGGTGGCATCAGCTACTACGGCGATGGCTGGAACTCCGTTTACAAAAACATCTCCCGAAACACCAGCAGTCACACAAAATAAAACCAGAAATATAATTATAAGTTTTAATTTCTTCATGTTCTTACCTCAATGAGGTGGTTATTAATATGGTACCCATGTTCCTACCCGGCTGATAACAGCCCAATTCGATGTATTGAATGCCGTAATAGTAAATGATCCGGCATCAGATGAATATGTAGAATACACATTTGTTTCATCGGTAATTCCGTCTCCAGATTGGCAAGTGATTAACAATGAATCCGAATCATCAACAAGGAATGAGAATGTCAAACCAATAGCGGCCTCTGGCAGTGAGTATGTTCTTTTTGCTCCAATAGTGACAGCAACGAACAATGCCCCTGTTTCTACGGCGCTTATCGTCCTATCTGCATCAATATTTAAATACGTTGGCTGCTTATAATTATCGAAGCCGATGTCCGCGCTGTCGGCGGTAACTGACACGGCGGTAACTGTCACTGCGTTGATGTTCCCGTAACGAGCCCCGTTAAGGAAAACATCTCCGGTACCGGTGGTCACAAAGAACAAACCGCCCAACATCAGAAATATAATTATGAGTTTAAAAGCTTTCATATTGTTTCCTCCGATCATGCTTTTTTAGGGTACGAGTGTTCCGGTGCCTGTTCCGGTTGAGCGATAAGCAACCATGATGTCAGGAGCGCATGTGTCGTCTGCAGCGGCCCCGTAAATAGTCAAATTAATAATCGTGGCCGTTTTGATTATAGCCGAGCCTGTCCATGCTATCTGTGCTTCCTCTGTCAGATTTGCTTTCACGCCGTTTGCTTGAGATATAAAAGTTGTGGCCGTTGCATCGTCTGTTTGTATCGAAATGCCGGTAAATGTGGCATCGTCAGAGCAATCGACATTAGCGTTTCGTAATGTTAGGCTTTCGAGAATCACATCGGCCGTGGTTCCCGTAAATAAAGTATAGGAGGCCACGACTTGAGCGAGATCCTCTGTGGTTGTCGCGATTATTGTTCCTGCGTATAAATCGACTACTATGTTGTCCACGACGGTATCTACCGTTACTATTCTACCAGTAAGGTTCTCATGGACATCCGTTAGTGTGTCCGCTACCGCGTCGGTTTTGGTTCCGTTCAAGGCGGCTTCTTCATGGATATCTGTCAGGGTATCCGCGGCAGCGTCTACGACACTGTCAACAACCTCTACCTTTCCGTGGACATCGGTCAGGGTATCCTCGATAGCTGATTCCATTACCTTTAAAAGGCTATGAACGGCGGTGAGTGAGTCTTCGATATCCGGGATTGTAAAATAGATATTACTACCTGAGAGGTGAACCGTTTCGGCCTTTGCCCTGTAATTATCGATAGTAAGCACAGAAAGAATCAAGAGTAAGACGGCAAATCCTGTTATTAATTTCCTCATTTTAGTTGCCTCCAATTAAAACGGCATTATGAGTTAATACGGCATCTGTCCCAGCTTCTTCTGCTATCCATCTAAAGCGTACAGAATCGGCAAGCCCGACGCCGAACCATTCAAATCCATAGTTACCGTTTGCTTCGTAAACGAGCGAATCCGCCCAGACATTTGTCCATTCACTGTCGCCCGATTTTTGTTGCAATGCTGTACTTATCGAAGTATTTATGGTTGCAACCGAGAAATACCACATAAGTTTATCGTATTTATTGCCGATGTAAATGGCTGCGGAAGTACCTGGGGCTGTCATTTCGACCGCATCGGTGGTATAGAAACGGATAAGCTGTGCGGATGCGGTAAAAGCGATAATCATGAGCAGAACAAGAAAGCAAACTGTTATTCTTTTCATTTGTATTACCTCCTTAACAAAAAAATAGGCTGAGAAATTAATCTCAGCCCGGTTGTTCCGATACTGTATTTTTAGGCGGGTTCCTTATGGCCCCCGCGCTTCTTCTATAAGCCTTCTGGAGTCTGTTCGCTATTTCATGGTTTCAACCTTTTCAATGTGGGTCATCCGGCCGTCCTCAAAACAGAAAGTTACACGCCCGAAATATTTATTGCCACCAGAGTTGACTACTCGATTCGGGTTCACTATGGTTCTAAGTTCTTCAATTAATTCCGAAATGTCAAGGACTTTTTTATATTTCATAGATATTTCCCATAAATATCAAGCCCGATCGCTAGCAATAAACAGAAAAAAGGTATCGCCGGAAGCATCAGCCGCCCGTATATGTGCCCACCCTGAATAAAGAATAATATTACCGGAAGTATTATCATGCCAATGGCCAGCTTTACTTCTCGCTTAAATTTGGTTTTAAACAGTCCGTAAATCGCAAAGGGGATTATTAAATATCTGTATGAGATAAACCCGTGCAGGACTTCCGGTACCGCTCCCGTCAATGTGCTGAGATTGAACTGTGCTGCTCCGAGCTGATGACTTTGGGTTATCTGCCTTATCAGTGGAAAGTATAACCAATGAGCCACTATCGTGCCGATAATGATATCATACGGGAGCTTTCTCTTGAGAATAACATGCATTATTCCGAGTGCGGCAATAAAGACGGCGTTGCTTGGATTTATATATAGAAATAGGGCTGTTAGCAGTATTAATGTCATCTATATTTCCTCAAATAATTGTAAAGGATTATTGTAATCAACATAATGCTCATACTATATCCGCGAAGCTGAATTGCATAATAATAGTACGGTATTGTTGTAATCAGTAAGACGATTGACAAAACCGCGACACGCCGATTAAAGAACTCCGTGCCGATCCGGTACAGGTAGTAAATCGTAACTGCCGGGAATATCAATAACGGCGCTCTGATAATATATGGCCTATCCATGAGCCAGAATAAATCTTTTCCCGGCGCCACTATTGCCAGCCACGATTTGCAAAACAGACTGAACAGGAAGTGGTTATTGAAGTCCCGGAATACCAACACTGTTTTATCCAAGGGCACAAAAACGTAATTGGCAAGGGTGTAAATCTCGTCATACCAAAAGTCCCTGTTTATCAGCCGTCCGAGTAGCAAAAAGAACGGGATTGTTAAAAACGCCGTTATTTTATCCGCACTCGATATATGTTTTGCCATTGTATTCCCTCGTTAATACGTGCAAAATCATTCTCCATGTATGAACTTAAAATATATACCAGTGCGCCTCTGCCAACCCCTCTGCCCAAAGTAACGCCGTGCCTCCGCATATACAACGGTGTCGCCGCCCTGTCATATTTCAAAAGATAAAGTGGTTTATTAATGGTTTCTTTATACCATGCCAGCAGCTTATTTGGCTCGTAATGTTCGTAAAAATACGATACCATCAACGAAACGCGCCCGCATTCCCATGTTTCTGCCTGGATGTCCCGCAATAGAATTTTATTGACGTGGCCTATTCCGATTAAAAACGTGCAGAATAAGTATAATATTATTATCTCAGAGTTACTTTTATCGGTTATTCGTAACCATTTCATTGCTCATCCCCCGCCTTTCGTGCTGCCATAATCTTTCGTTCTTCTTCTCTACGTTTATTTTCCAGCTCTTTATTGGAATAGCAAGTTAACCTACAATATTTCTCTTCGATTTCTTCGTCTGTCATTGTCGCATAAGCGTTTTCCCAAAATTCCTTTTCTCTTCTCACCGCTTCAGCCCATAATTTTTTTTGCTCTTCATCAGATTTCAATAACCAGTGAGCGACAAACATATCATTCTCAAAATCGATAGCAACCGGGCCGCATTTATGGTATAACCAGTTTAAAAACAGAATTAAAATAACTGATCCGATAATACCACTGATAATTGACCACATATCCATCCCCCTTGATTTAGTGTATCCACCTCTGTAACAACCATACCGCTGCCAAGATTCGGACGTTGCTCGGCGGTTCTTCCTCGGCCTTTACCGATGTTCCGGCGTGTTCATCGGCCTCGGCTGCTGTCCATTGCTCCACAGGGTAGTGGCGTTCGTACTCCACTGATTCTGCGTCCCGGCCTGCCCGAATAATACCGAATAAGGCGTGGTATACTTTCCCCCGCGTTTTCCTCGTTCGGTTTCCCAGCGGTAGCACCTCTGATACTGGGTATATTTTGCGGATGTGGTTCATGTGGTCACCATATCCATTTTTAATCTTGTGTGAGTTGGAAACAATTCGCCTCCAACTACATATCCTTGAAATGTCATGCGGTTGTCGCCGGTTATTATGAGAATCTTTCTCTTGATGTTTTTGTGTATTGGCCACGGCAGTTTTTTTACCGAGAATGTCAGCGTCTGGTGGCTTCTGGTTACAATGTGGCACCAATGATTTGGGTTTTCTGGTTCCAGCGGAATCACCATTCCACCTATTATAATCGTTGGCCCGCAATAAACTTTTTCGACTTCATTATCTATGGCTATTTGGCAATCGGAAAGATGCGTGGTCTTGCGTCGGTATATCATGTCCGCTTCACCTATAATTGCTTGTCTCATTTTAATACAGCCTTCCATTTTACGAGCGTTCTTTCGTATGCTGCGCTGATATCGGCTATTCTGCGGAAAAGGAACGTATTGTATTGGCAGATGCAATCAATCCCGTGTATATCGATGCTTACCGGCGCGAAACCCATGCTCTTGAATTGAGCGAGAATGCCTGGTATTGTCCAGGCTTCATCGACCATCTGGAGGCGTTCCGGGATATGTTTTCTGGCTGCTTCCTGATATCGCCCGTCCGGGATGTTGAGATATATCCAAGCGCCATTGTCCTTGGCGTGTCTGGTAATTACATTTTTCAAAAAGCTACTGTATGCGGGGGGGATATGCTCCCAGATGTCAGAGAGAACGATCCCGCTGAATTTCCGATCGAGTCGAAGTTCGGTAATGTCCGCCTCGATGTATTCGACGTTCTTATGAGCGAAATGCTCCTTTGCATAATTTATGTTCGCCGGACTGATATCGACCGCCGTGACGTTCGCACCGAGCTTTGCCATCCACTGAGATGTGATACCGATCCCGCATCCCATATCGAGAATGTCGCAGTTAAATGGATTGTTGGCGGTGACGATGCCAGCGATTTTCTGTTTGAAGTACCCGATACGCTTGTTATCATCGCGGGTATCCAACTGTAGATATTGGCTGAATTCATCGTAGAATTGCCGTGTTCTGTCCTGCTCTGATTTAATCATTTTATCCCCTGCCTTTCTTCCGGCGTTTATTCTCTGGGAATATCAGCTTCGCTTTCCCGCTCTTGAGCAAGGCTGCCATCCCGCCGGCGATATCTTTGTGCCGCTGCGTGGCTCCGTGGCGGCGGCCTATGATGTATGCCAGGGCTATCGTTAGGAGCCATGCGATGTTCTCGGTCATGCTTCCTGCTTCGTTTTGTTAATATATTCCATGAGCTTGGATATGGCGGACACTAAACTCTTTGCTCCCCAGCTTTTTAAAGAGTGCTTTCCGTGCCTCCGGGCTTCTGATAATATCCCGCCATGCTTGTTTGCGTTCCCATTTCGGATACTTCCGGGCGAGCATCCAGTCGTCCAGCGTGTCCATGATTCTGGCGGCTTTCCGGAACCGTCTGGCTTGATGCCCTGCGATAAGCCTTGCAACGATCCGAGCGATCATTCCTGTGTTTCCTCCTTCTCTCTCGGCGCATCGATGGGGGCTTCGTCTTTCCCTTTCCTTCTTTCGAGGTTAAGCGTTGTCGGTGTTCCATCCGGAGTATAAAATTTCGATATAACTTCTCTATATCGCTTTATGCAATCATTGGACGCGTCAATGCCCATGTTATAGCCCCTTTCACGCACAGCCATAATGCTCCCAATAAATGCACCGCCAAGGCACAATCCAACGATAAAGCCAATTAATAGATAGATCATTTTCCCCCTTCCTCTCTCTACGCATCGAGGGGTTCTTCATCCCATGTGTATCCACATTTCGGGCATTTCGCGTCATGATTGTATTTTTTCATCGGTCTTCCCTTTCCGTGCGTTATCTTGAAACCGTTCCTTCCCCTCCACGATCTTGACGGAGCCATCGATTACGCCCGCGGTGATGTCTTTTGCCTCTTCCTCGGTTTTTCCCGGCGCCGCGGCCAGCGTATCGAATAGTTCCTTGAATTGTGCCGTCTGGTTCTCTGTTGTCCAGCCGCGATTGATGATTTCCTGCCGGTATGATGCCACATTCTCTGGCGCATAGACAGTGTCGGTTATCATCTGGAATGCCTCGTCCACAGTGTTAAATAGCCAGCTTTCCGGATAAAGCCCCTTCGCTCCCATGAAATTATGAACCACCGGCCGCAGACCCCTGGCCGCCCCTTCCATGATGTTGAGCGGGTGTCCTTCGTGGATGCTGGTTGACAAGATTATCCCTTTCCCTTTCCAGAACTCGTTCATCTCTTTCACATGCCCGTAATAGAGGATGTTGTCCTCGATACTCATTTCCTTTGCGATATGCTCCATGTATAGCTTGAACCGCTTGTCCTGATGCGCTCCGGCGACGTGGAGTTTGAACTTGTGAGAGAATTTGTGTACCAGGCTCTCCATTATCTGGAGTGCCATTGCCGGCTCTTTCTTGTGGTTGATATTGCAGACGTAGGCGATGTCCCAACGGCTTACTTTCTTATTCGGCTCGATGGCATCGATGTCGAGTCCGTTAGGGATTATACGGGTCGCCACCTGCTCCCGCAGGTTCGGAATGGTCTGCTCGACGATGGCCCGAATGTGGGGCGCGACGAATACCAAGTAGTCCACCCGGCTCCAGTCGATCTTTGTCGGGTAATCCGCCAGCGCCTCGTAGCTGTGCAGCCTGACGATAACTCCTTTTTTCTTGATGTCGTAGACAGCGGCGGCAACAACGGATACTTCGTTCGCCCATTCAAGGAAAATAATGTCGCCCCATTTAACGGCAGCGATTACTTCTTGGTTTGTTCGGCAATAGTACCGGCGGACTTGATAGGCTTCGTTGTATTGCTCTTTTTCGAATTCCTTGACGATTGGTTCAATAAACGTGTCGAGCCCCAGTTGGCAGATAAATGCGATTTTTTTCACTTTGGTTCCTCCGTTTCCCTGACATCGATTATAGTGTGTAGTAATTCCGGCATTTCTTTAAAGGTGTTTAATAGTGACCCGCATATTAATTCTGGCGTGAGGCTGTAATCCGGCGAGTCCGTTTCTACAATAAATTTCTGCTTCATGTTCATCCCCTTTTCTTCAAAAAGACTCTTGTTTTAGGGAAATACGCCCCATCATGTTGTTGAATAGACTTTTAAAGCGCTCAATAGTTACTGTTCTCCCGCAAAACGGGCATATCTTCGGTTCCTGCAGCGTTGGAACACAGAACCCCTCTACATACCCACATTCACACCTGTACTTTCCCCCGCAGCCGCACACCGCTGGTATTTCTTTCTTTCTCCATTCGAAGCAAGTTCTGCCGGTTATTTCAAACTTAGTGACCGTCATTTCTTTTCCGCCGGGGTATCTTACGCTCACTCCGTTCACGCCGCTGTACGCTTGTGATATCAAAGGAATGGCGTTTTCGCATCCGATGCAAATCCCCTTTTGCTTTTTATCCGGGCATTTAAAGGCGTATTCTTTCTTTCTGATCTTGTATATCATGGCGTTGCCATTGCCTATTAAGTCATCGAGCGCCTCCCGCTCTTTTCCCCACCGCTCAATATGGGTCTTTATTACTTCGATGTCTTTGTTTAACATGCTCATCCCCTTTTCTTTTTCGTGATATTCTCTATCGGCTTAACTTTGGGAATCATCTCAAGTTTTCCCGCTGTTATGGGTATGTTGGTGCTATCTCTGAGCGCCAATCCTTTCGTGAAGTTATCCTCCAGCCAGTAAGGTGTGTTTTTATATTTCAGGAATGTGGGGCCGTTTTTGACAACATATTTTTCGGCTCTGGCCGGTATCAGCTTTGTAAATCGGCTGGCTTTTATCTTGTCGGTCTTGATATATTCAACGAACTCTTCCTTGCTGATTGTGTCGTATGTCACATAGCAGATACACATCGGGTGCCAGCCGATGAAGTAAAAGCCCTTCGGATATGATCCTTGCATTTCGTCGCAGATGTCCTCCTGTGGATGGGCGGGTGACAGGTGTACGGTAGCACCGGTCGCGAACGGCAGGCGGCTGTTCTGGAGATAGTCGGCAGATCTGAAGGCCATATTCATCTCTGTTATGGCTACTCGGGTGGCTTGGAAGTTCAGGTTTTTTGCCTTGATAAGCGTTCCCGCATACAGTATCGGCTTGCCCTTGACGAAGCCTTTTAGTTCTTTGGAGAGTTCGCGGGCAGACTTACCTTCGAGTGCGCCCCGGCTGATTAGCCGCTCCATGTCTGTCTGAACGCCATCGGTGAAATTCCAAACGCGATCGCTGAGATTTATGCCCGCCGTTGTTCGGTCGAGGAACGCATTCAGCGCCGGAAGGTTTGGGGTTCGCATGCTTTTTTGTATGGCATCGCTTACCTTTGCGGCTCCGAGGTAACCATCGAGCTTTTTGTTGTTCATGGTATTGGCAAGCTTCCACTGGTTTTTTATTTCGCCTTCGATATTGCCCTGCAGTTGTTTTCGGAGGTCTTTGAGGCGTCCCCGCATTACTCCGGCAAACCGACGACCTTTAATAGTGGTGAACCTCTTACCGAGGTCGGCCATCGCATCGTCTACCGTTGCGGCGATCACCTTTTTCTGGAGTACCATGTCGCGGATGTGCCGTTGTTCGTAGGGGTTCATTCAGTAGTTTTCAACCTCAATGGATGTTCAGCATCCTATAATACTTCTTTTTTCACAAACAGCTTCCGGAAATCCTTGTCGCTATACAGGTGGAACTCCCTGTCGCTATACAGGTGGATGCCGTCGAACATTTCGACAATCCAGTCGCCGGGCAAAACATTGTAATAAT
>Ga0307928_10001477_pt1 | contig 17833 bp, 14 predicted proteins | sample AceLakmetagen232_FD_201815 | JGI IMG/M metagenome (GOLD analysis project Ga0307928, IMG submission 201815) | Saline water microbial communities from Ace Lake, Antarctica - #232 | ecosystem: Environmental > Aquatic > Non-marine Saline and Alkaline > Saline | place: Antarctica: Ace Lake... | reverse complement strand
ATACCGCCAGCTTCTGCTCCTGTGTAAACCTTTGTTTCTGCGTCATCTCACTCTCTCCTTCCTTTTGGCAGGAGAAAGTGTTACCTTCCTTTAGCCCATTTTTTCTGGATTCTTAGTAGCAGAAACATTTTAGCAAGTAAACAATCGGCCTAAATTTCCTCTCGGTCACGATGGGGGAGGTCAGCGGGTCTCCGAGGTCAGCGATCCTATCCAGCATTTCCGGGGCCAGCCTCAGAAGTCGAAAGACCTGGGTCACCCGCACCCGGGAAACGCCCAGCTCCCGGGCCAGGGCAGCCTGAGAGGGGTATTTCCCGGTTTCCAGAGCCTTTTTCCACTCCCGGGCAAGGAAGATCGGTTTCCGGTAAGTCCGGGATGGTTTATGTTTGTGCGCCTTTTTCCCTCTCCGAACCGGCGGCAGCTCAAAGCCCGCCCGAAAAGTTCTATCTATTGACTTGTCCGGGGAGCTAAAAAAGCCCGATCATAAAAGATCGGGCTTTTTTAGCACTGAGCGAACCTTGAGCTTTGCTCAAGGTGAGTTGAAGTATCCCATTATGCCGCCGAGCTTTCTACGTTCTGCGCCATCACTTTTTCCGGCTCTGACCCCCTTTCAGGAATAGATAATCTTGAGGGTTTCTTTGACGCTCTTGACGACGTAAAGCTGCCCCTTGATGTTGGTCACGTCGGCGACGGCCAGCTTGTCTTCGGCCAGAGTTAGGATCGGACCCTGATACCAGTTTTTTCTCCGTAGTTCGGAAGGAAGGGCGTTGCAATATCCGTCGAGAAGGCGGTAAAACTCCTTGGTCAGCCCCCGCCCTTTTTTCCGGTCTTTCCTCACCTCTATCGCCCGCTGCCGGACGTGAACCCGGGCCCAGCCGCTTTCCACTCTCGCTTTTAATATAATTAAGAGGTCGGGTTCAAACTGAACCTCCGAATACTTTCCCTCGAGCTCTCTTTTTTTAATCATGAAATATTCGCAACAGAAGTCCAGCGATTCCCGGCTTATCTGTTCATGATTAAGGAGGGCCTGGGCGAAGATCAGGGGATCTTCATACGGCGAGCGGTCGTAGCTGATGGAGGAATCGGGATACAGGAGGCTGTTAACGACTATCTGGTTCAGGCGCTGGCAGATAAGATCGATCTGGAGACGCTCCGCGTAAAATCCCATGTTCTCATAATATAATTTCAGCAATTCCTTATGCGGGTCTTCTATGTCGATCGTGATTTTACCGAAGGTACTGATAATCTTGGCAGTGGTGGTCTTCCCCAGGCCGATATTCCCCGCCATCATCATTATCACCGGATTTTTTTTGAGAATTGTCTGGAGACCCTCGGCTTCATCCCAGATCTGTTTTAAAGCCTCCTTTTCGTCAAGCGGTTTTATCTCGGTAATTATCGACTCTACTGTCTGGTTGATCTTATCGTCAGAGTTCATTCTCGAGTTTCCTTTTTCCTTCTATTTGTTTAATCTCAACTTAGTGCACCATTTCATAAATACGGTGGCATTCGGCCGTCGATGCATCCCGATCTGCTGCGTTGCTCGTCGGTCAAATACTACTAGAGTATTCTCCCTTCTCGCGCCTTGCAGCTCGGGCGCCTCACCGCCCTCGATACGTCACCGTATTTATGAAAAGGTGCACTTAGGTTTAAATGTAACATTTAGTTGCTTTGGGGTCACCTAATTCCCACCTAATTTCCTATTGCCACGTATCTCCGGTTGACGTAGGGTATTTGTCATGTCCAATGAAATCAAGAATGAAAAGCCGTCGGGCCCGGCGACCTTTGCCGGGCTGGGCCTGGGCGAAGAAGCGCTGGCAGCGGTCAGGCGAATCGGCTTCGAAGAGCCGACCGAGATCCAGGAAAAGTTCATCCCGGCGGCGCTGACCGGGCGCGCCTGCATCGGAAGGGCCCGGACCGGGACCGGGAAGACCGCCGCCTTCTTCCTCCCGATCCTTCATCGTTTTCACAAAGGTGAGAAGCTTCGTGTGTTGGTCCTGGCCCCGACCCGGGAACTGGCGCGACAGATTGCGGATGAGAGCCGGAAGATGACCGGGAAGGGCCCTCCCCGTACCATCGCCGTGTACGGGGGGACCCGGATCAACCCCCAGATCGAACACCTGAAGCAGAACCCCGAGATTGTGGTCGGCACACCCGGCCGGCTTATCGATCATGGTCGCCGGGGCACCCTGAACTTCCGGGATTTCACCATAGTGGTGCTGGACGAGGTCGACCGTATGTTCGATATGGGATTCCGGCGTGACATCAGCGGCATCCTCCGCCAGTGCCGGAACTGCCGGCAGATCATGTTCCTCTCGGCCACGCTGCCCCCGGACATCATGCGTCTGGCCGAGCGATTCCTGAAAGACCCCCTCCGGATTTCGGCGGTCGAAGAAGACCGGCCGTCGGTGGAGACACTCGAGCAGAGTTACTTTGCTATCTCGCCGCGCCGCAAATTCGCTCTCTTGGATCGGCTCCTGAAGCGCGAAAAACCGGAACTGGCCCTGATCTTCACCCGGACCAAGCGGGGCGCCGAGCGGGTGGGGAGACGACTACGGGAGAAGAACTACAACTCGATGTTCATCCATGGTGATTTGCCGCAGGGGCGCCGCGACCGGGCAGTGGCCAGTTTCCGGGAAGGCAAGATCAAGCTCCTGGTGGCTACCGACGTGATGGGACGGGGGATCGATGTGCCCGGGATATCGCATATAATCAACTACGATATCCCCGAAAACTCCGATGATTATCTTCACCGGGTGGGGCGCTCGGCCCGGATGGACGCGAAGGGCAAGGCCATTACCTTCGTCACCCCGGAGCAGGGTGACGAACTCACTGCCATTGAGATGCTCTGCAACCTGGAGCTGCGGGAGGATCGGATTCCCGACTTCAATCCTGGCCTGGAGGATTAAACCCGGAGTATGCGGTTGTTGCGGGCGGACCAGCAGTAACCTCATTATTCGGGTTTAATTGCTTATTCCGCCTTCAGGAGTTTGAATGAGTTTAAATACCGCTCCACGAGAGAGTCGCCGTCCTCTCCCCCGGGGGTAGTGGCAACAAGTACATACAGGCGTTTATCCTTTAACACCGATTTCCACAGTGTTATAAGCGTCACATAGTGCCACGCTCGCAAAAATCACAATTCTCATAGTAGCAATGCGTTATGATTATATCAATAAAAATAGTTAGCAAAATTATGACGCTTAAAGAGTTTAAAATGCGGTTATATAATGGCGGAGTTGGTCTGTGTACCAGTATAAAACAGCCAAATATGACCTAAAATAAGCACAAATATATAATATTTTCCTTGACTCATTAGCAAGATACCTCTATATTGACAGTATTATAAACGTCATAATTTTGCTATATGGAGAAAGGAATATGGACTTAATTGATTATTTTACCGAGGATTTAAAATCACGGCAGAAACAGTACGAGGCGATCCGGGCGGTAGCATTCAAAGAGGGAGACATAGGGGAAGTGGCCCCGCGCTTCGGCTATACCCCTCAATCGTTGCGAACCTTGATCAATCGCCTTGAAGGAGGGCGGCATGTTCTATTCCCCGAAGTTAAGCGGGGACCGAAAGGGCGGCATACTTCAGATGAAACTGTTAAGCTGATTTATGAATTGCGCCGGAAGAGGAAGATTAACGCACAGGAGATCGCCAGAGAGCTGGATCGATTGGAAATCTCGCTCGGTGTTCGCACGGTGGAACGAATACTGGCTGACGCAGGTTTTCCCAGATTGCGTCGGAGAACAAATAAAGAAAAAGGACTCAGCAAAACCGGTACTCTGATTACGCAACGATCCTCTAACCTGGATATAAAGGAGCTTCAGCCTTTTCAGGATGATTGTCAGGTAGCCGGAGTATTTCTTTTCATCCCTTATATTCTGGAGAGTGGCATACTTGATGTCGTCGAGCAATGTGCCTTACCGGAATCAAACGATATCGGGAAGAGATCGGCTGCCCTGTCCATGCTATTGCTCAAATTAATTGGCAATGAGCGATTGAGTCATATAGATCAATACAACATGGATCATGGTTTTGGACTTTTTGCCGGTTTGAATGTGCTGCCAAAACCATCATACATGTGTTCATATTCCTGTCGCACGACAGCGGCTGGATTGCTGAGATTTCAGAGGGAACTTATCAGTAATCTTTCGCAGCTCTATCCGGAGTTATATACCGGAAAGACTATCAATCTGGACTTTCACTCGATTCCGCATTTCGGGACAGAGTCAGAGATGGAGAAAGTGTGGTGTGGTGCGCGGGGGAAGACAATGAAGGGGGCCAATACCTTTTTCGCTCAGGATGGGGGAAGTGATTCACTCATCTACACCAGAGCTGACATCAAGCGATCTGAGTCATCCGACGAGATAAGGAAGTTTGTTGATTACTGGGTAGGGATAAAAGGGGTCGTGGATGAGACACTGGTTTTTGACTCAAAGGTGACCAATTATAATATTCTATATGACCTGGATAAAGAGAGCGTTAAATTCATCACGTTGAGGAGACGCGGGAAGAAGCTTATCGAGGATACTCTGAATATACCGGAGGAAGAATGGAAGAAAGTTTATCTTCCGATCCCCAAACGAAAGTACAAACATGTAAAAGTGTTTGAAGAACGGACTGAACTGATTTCCGGGAGGGGAGAGTTTCGTCATATAATCATAAAAGATCACGGCAGAGCACAGCCGACTTTTATAGTCAGCAACAATGAGAATATGGAGTTAGTGGATGTATTAAAGGTCTATGCCCGTAGATGGCACATAGAAAACAAGTTGTCTGATCTGGTTCATTTTTTCAGCATAAACGCACTATCATCTCCGATTATGATCCGGATCCATTTTGATATCTTCTGGACGGTTGTTGCTGACACTCTATATCATCTCCTCGCAAGAGATCTGAGGAGATTTGAAAGTTGCCGTGCCCCAAAATTATTCAAGCGATTTATTGATATGCCCGGGCGAGTGAAATATGATGGGGAGAGGTTTACAGTAAAAATTCGGAAACGAGCTACAACACCGATCCTCTTAGGCGTAGAAAAACTGAACAAAGAAGTTAGAGTACCATGGTTGGGTAATAAGCCACTGAAGGTCATTTGGACGCCTTAGTAAATGACGCTTAAAAGGCCTGTGGAAATCGGTGTTTAACAGAAAACGCGCTTTACCTCGGAGCGCTGGAGAATTTTTCGGGGCGGGCACCTCGTAGACGATCTCCTTTCCCCTGATCCCCTCCTGTTCAATCGAGTAATACTTGAGCTCCCGGGCGCCGGTCTGTTTGAGCAGCCCTTCTCTGGCGTCTTTATAGATAGTGTCATCGCTCGCGAAGAAGACCGCTACCCCGGGCAGGTCGGAAAACTCGGCGCTGAAAGAAGCCGCCTCTGTCTTCAAACTGTAAAGATTCTCCACGACTTCACCGACCACGGTATGGTCGGTCGACGAACTGAATGAAGGGGTTCCGGGAAGAAGAACGCTGAATCCCCCCGCCTTTGATGCAAAGGTCTTCCAAGAATCATCTGTCTCCGCGCCTCTCGTGATGAACGCCGGAATGACCAGAAACATAATAATGGCAGTCAGGGTATATCTCATAAGTGCCCCCCTTCTGTGATGTCTATCCGCTTCAGAATTTTAATATTTAGTCCACGGGCATCACGCCGGCTAACCAGTCGAACATTCGCTGATCGTAAAGGCTGCGGGCCTGGGGTTCGCAGTGCCAGTTAGCGCCCTCGGATCTTGTGAACCGCACGATTGTTTTGGGGCACTCCAGTGCCTCGTGAACCTCCCGGGACTGGCCCGGCCAGAACTGTTCGTCGTCGGGATCGGAGATGAAGATCGGACAGCGGACCTGTTTGATGACATCGCGCAGGTTGTAAAGCTGAACTTCCTTGAACACCTTAAAGGGGTTATCGGAGCAGTACGGTTTCATCCTGAACTCGACCTCCTGGCGTTCGGCGTCGGTTGCGGACTTCATGCCCCCAGAAAAGGCCTCGTTGAATTTATCTTCCTCACCGGCGACGAGGAGTTCGCGCATAAATTCGGGAAGGTTTCTGAACCAGGAAGTTGAGATATCCATCACACCCGGGTCGGCGATACCCGCCGCGATGCGGTGCTCGAAGGCTAGGGCCCGGGGGACCCAGTAACCGCCCTGGCTTATGCCCGAGAGCGCGATCCGGTGCGGGTCGACATCGGGTCGTTCAAGCAGGTAGTCGACGATCGGAGTGATGACCTTCTCCCAGTCATGGCGGAAGGGAATGTTATGTAACCAGAGCATGGCGTTCTGACCGGGGCCGTCGAAGGTCAGGGCCGCGTAGTCGCGCTCCAGCGCCGCGGCGATCCCGGCGCCCCACATGGCGTTGGTTGTTCCGTCGCTTCCGTTGTTGAATATGATGGTAGGCCGTGGAGTGTCGGATTCATCCGGCCGGAAGAAATAAGCGGGCAGGGGAGTATTTTCGTAGGGAATCTCGAATTGCTCAGCCGGGGGGTCGAGATACGCGCAGAACCTGTCCCAGCAGGTCCGGTTCTGCTTCCAAGTCGGGACCAACCGGGAGGGGTCTTCGGTGCCATCCACCATTGCATTAGCGAGCGCGTAATATGTTGCCGCCCTTAGAAAGGCCTGACGGGCACTGACCCGGTTTCCGGCTGAAGCGCTCGCTTCGGCGATTTCCCGGATACGCTCGGCGGTATCATACCACTCCCGGAACCAGCTGTCGAAGTCGCCGTCTTTTATGCGTTTAGCCGTGGAGAGCATCTCGCCGCTATCCCCGGCCCCGTAATAACACTGGCCCAGTGCTATCTGGGTCTCAAAGTCCATCTGAGTGTGTTCAAAGAAGTACTGATTTTTCTTCAGCTCCTTCACGCGATACTCCCTTCTGGTTATTGCAGCGTTTTTAATAGACTCGCTTCGGTAATACTGTAGAATATATGATACCGATTAAAATGGTATAATTCAAATTTATTATGACTCTAAGACATGAAACATCATGGAGTTTAAATAAAAAGTAGATTAGAGGATCGAGGCGGTGCTTTTTTTCTTTAAACTTTATCAACCCGCCCCCGTTAAAATACTGGAGAATTAAAATTATCATTGATTTGTCCGCGGAAACGGCGACCGCTTTTTTGTCTACACTCCTCCTTCATCTTATATCTTAATCGGGCTCAAGCTATTAGAGACTGTCGCCCAAATCGACAGCAACTCGGCTCACGTGGATTTGGGCAACAGTCCCATTATTATCGATGAATAAGTCCATATTTATTACGGCGACATTCCTGCTTCTAATCAGTGTCTCTGTCTCACGCGGTGCTCAGGAGGAAGAGGCCCTCTCCTGGAATGAATGTGTCCGGGAGGCAAAGAAGAACAATCCCGACCTCCTCTCCTCCGCATTCCAGGTCGAGCAGGCCGAGGCAAACGTGGGCAAATCCAGGAGCCCCCTCCTGCCGCAGATTAAGGGCAGCCTGAGCACAGCGCGTTCGAAATCGAGCGGTTCGGAGGCGGGTGACACTTACGCTTATAGCCTCTCGGCCAGCCAGCTCATCTTCGACGGCCTTAAGAGCTGGTACGAACTGGACCAGAGCGAGCAGTCGCTCGTCATCTCCCGCCTCAACTACGACAGCGAGTCGGCCGATATCCGCCTCGGCCTCCGGGATGCCTTTATCAACCTCCTGAAAGCCCAGGAGCTGATCGGGGTAACCGAGGATATTGCCGGGCGGCGGAAGCAGCAGCTCGAGCTCGTCCGCCTCCGCTACGAGGCGGGCCGGGAGCACCGGGGCTCGCTCCTCACCTCCGAGGCGAACCTCGCCCAGGCTGAGTTCGACATCGCCCAGGCCGTCCGGGACGTTTGGGTGGCCCGGAAGCAGCTTAACAAGGAGATGGGCCGGAAGACCTTCAAGCCCATTAAGGCCGATGGGTCCCTGGACCCGACCGGCATCCCCGAAAGCGAGCCCGACCTCGAGCGTCTCATGGAGAGCAATCCCTCAGTTCTCGCGCAGGCCGTAGAAAAGGAGTCCGCCCGTCTCAATGTCGCGATCGCCCGGGGCGACTTTTTCCCTACCATCTCCGGGAGTGCGAGCATCGGCCGGAGTGACTCCGACTGGCCCCCGAAAGACGAGAGGTGGAACGTGGGCGTGAGCCTCTCCCTCCCTCTCTACGAAGGCGGATCCCGCCTCGACGAAGTCACGCGGTCGAAGGCCGCGCTGCGGGAGGCGGAAGAAAACGAACGGAGCGAGCGAGACTCCGTCCTCCTCTCCCTGGAGGAGGCCTGGGTGGACCTCGAGAACGCGCACGAGCGGGTCGGGGTTCAGAAAAAGTTCCTAGAGGCGACCGAGGAACGGGCGCGGATCTCCGAGGTTCAGTACGCCACCGGACTCCTCTCCTTCGATAACTGGATCATCATCGAGGACGACCTCGTCCGGGTGAAGAAGACGTACCTGCAGTCCCGGGCCACCGCGCAGCAAGCCGATGCCCGCTGGATCAACGCCCGCGGCGGCACATTGGACTTCATCCCCGGGCATTCTGATCAAATTCACACAAAGTCCGAGCAGTCAGCGGCAAGCGGTGAGCGGTAAGGGGCACCGCTTACCGCTTGCTATTCATCGTATTATCAAGGAGTTGCGTATCTATGAGAAAGAGAACCTGGATAATCCTTTTCATCATTGTCGCTGTGGTGGCCGCCGGCGGCCTGATTGTTTTTAAGTTCCGCGGTGGAAAAACGCCGGACGAGATCACCCGGGAGATCGAGCCGGAATACGGCGACCTCACTGTCACCGTCTCCACCAACGGGGTCGTAGAGCCGCAGAACCGCCTCGAGATCATGCCGGCCGTCGCCGGGCGGATCGAGGAGATCCTGGTCCGGGAAGGAGACCGGGTTCGGGCGGGCCAGACACTGGCCCGGATGAGCTCGACCGATCGGGCGACGCTCCTCGACGCCGCCCGCGCCCGGGGGGCGGAGACCGTGCGGATGTGGGAAGAGGTCTATAAGGCCACCCCGATCATCTCTCCCATCGACGGGGAGGTCATCGTAAGGGAGATCGAGCCCGGCCAGACCGTAACCACGAGCACGGCGGTCCTGGTCCTCTCCGACCGCCTGATTGTGAAGGCCCAGGTCGATGAGACGGATATCGGAAGGATCAGGATAGGTCAGAAGGCGGTGATCTCCCTGGACGCCTACCCGGAGACCGAGATCAGGGCCACGGTCGATCACATCGCCTACGAGTCCAAAACGGTCAGCAACGTCACCATCTACGAGGTCGATATTCTCCCGGAGAAGGTCCCGCCGGCCTTCCGCTCGGGGATGAGCGCCAACGTGGAGATCATCGAGCAGGAACGGGAGGGGGTCCTCACCATTCCGGTGCAGGCGCTCAAACGAAAACAAGGGAAGGCCTTTGTCCTGGTCAGCGAGGGAGAAGGAAAGGAGCCCCGCCGGAAGTATGTCGAGCTCGGCGTCTCGGACGGGAGCCGGGTTGAGGTCCTCTCCGGGCTGGGCGTTGACGACCGGGTCATCGTCAACTTCCAAGCCTACCAGCCCTCTAAAGAGCCCGGGGGCGGCAGTCCCCTCAGCCCCTGGAGCCGGCGCCGGAAGAGGTGACGTGATTGAATTAAGTAACATAAGCAAAACGTACCAGATGGGTGAGGTAGCCGTCCACGCATTGCGGGACGTCTCTCTCAAGATCTCCCCCGGCGAGTTCGTCGCCATCATGGGACCCTCTGGCTCCGGGAAGTCAACCCTTCTTCATCTCCTGGGCTTCCTCGATCGCCCCGATACCGGCTCCTACCTCCTCGATGGGCGCGACATGACCGGTCTGAGCGACGATGAACTCGCCGGTCTGCGCAACCAGATGATGGGCTTCGTCTTCCAGCAGTTCCACCTGTTGAACCGCGTGAGCGCACTCGTCAACGCACAGCTTCCTCTGATCTATGCCGGTAAGAGCGCCGACCGAAAGAAGGCCCAGGAGAAGATCGCGGAGGTGGGCCTCGCCGACCGGGCGTCCCACCATCCCAACGAGCTCTCCGGCGGGGAGCAGCAGCGCGTTGCGATCGCCCGGTCGCTGGTCAACGAGCCGCCCATCATCCTCGCCGACGAGCCGACCGGCAACCTCGACTCCGTGAGCGAGGATGAGATCATCATCCTCCTGGAGAAGCTCAACCGGGGGGGGAAGACAGTGGTCATGGTTACCCACGAGCGGTCTATCGCCGCGCGCGCCGACCGCATTATCTCCATGCGGGACGGAAAGATAGTTTCCGACGAGCCGGCCGGACGCTTGACTGCTGGGCCCCGGGCGGACTCCGGGAACGGTGGCTTCGAAGACGCCCTCGACCGCGCGGGGTCCGGAGGAGGAAAAGCCGTTGCCGCCGACTACTTCCGCCAGGCATTTCACGCCGTTACCTCCCACAAGATGCGGACGTTTCTCTCCATGCTCGGCATCCTGATCGGCGTGGGGGCGGTGATCGCGATGCTGGCCCTGGGAGAGGGGGCAAAGCAGTCGATCTCGGAGCGGCTCGCTTCCCTCGGCTCAAACCTCCTCATGGTCAGGCCCGGCTCCCGGAGGGTCCGGGGCGTCTCCCTGGGAGCGGGCGACGTGACCCGCCTCACCATGAAAGACGCGGACGCGATGACCGGACTCCCCCAGGTCGCCCGGGTCTCACCGTCCGTCTCCGGGCGGGGCCAGCTCGTCTACGGAAACAAGAACTGGAGCACGTCCCTCTGGGGGGTCGGCGTGGACTACGCCCCGATGCGGGCATCGGTCCCGACAGTGGGCCGGTTCTTCACCGAGGGGGAGGCGAGGAAGAGGGATAAGGTGGCGGTGATTGGGACCACGGTCGCCCACGAGCTCTTCGGGGAAGAGAACCCGGTCGACGCGACGATCAAAATCAATCGCATCAACTTCCGGGTCATCGGTATCCTGCCGGAGAAAGGAGGAAGCCCCTGGCGTGACCGGGACGATGTAGTTGTTATCCCGGTTACCACCGCCATGTACCGGGTGCTGGGAAAGGATTACGTGAACTCCATCGATGTCGAGGTGAAATCACCGGAACTGATGGAGGAGGCCGAAGAGGCGCTTAAGGAGCTGGTCGTCAAGCGCCATCGCCTGAAGGAGAATCAGGAGGACTCGTTCCAGATCCGGAACATGGCCGAGATCCAGGAGACGATCGAGAGCACGGCCGAGACCATGGGCTGGCTCCTCGGTTCCATCGCCGCCATCTCGCTCCTGGTCGGGGGGATCGGGATCATGAACATTATGCTCGTCTCGGTCACCGAGCGGACCCGGGAGATCGGGCTTCGCAAGGCGCTCGGCGCCCGGCGGCGCGACATCCTGCACCAGTTCCTGATCGAGGCGGTCTTGATGACCGTCTGTGGAGGAATCGCCGGAATCCTCCTCGGCGTCGGCATCGCCGAACTGCTGTCTCACCTGGCGGAATGGACGGTAAAGGTCACCCCGTTTTCCGTCCTGCTGGCGTGTGGTTTCTCAATCTTGATCGGTCTTGTCTTTGGAGTCTACCCCGCCCGCCAGGCCGCCCGCCTCGACCCCATCGAGGCCCTCCGTTACGAATAATCTAATTTTTACGAATTAAAAATTAGAAATTGTATCATCGGCCCCCAGAGGTTTATCAACAATCTTTGCTCTGGCCCCTCTGGTGAGAGAGAGAAGATAGATTATGACCGCCAGAGCGAGATATCCCATGGTAAAATTATACGCGGCCTCTCTTGCTACCGTTTCACTCAGCGTCCAGGGCAGGTACATCCGGCCGTCCAGGGTGGCGGAATGGATCACCCCGAAGAACGACAGAACCGCCAGCACCGCCAGATAGGCTGAACAGGCCTTCAAACGCCGATCGATCATCTCAACCAGGAAAGCGCCCCAGAGCATCCCGGTCAGAATAAATCCGTTGCCGAGAGCGATCATCACCATGGGGTCGGGAATTGTCGCGCCCACTTTCATACAGACCTGTTTCAGATGCGCGGCGGGAATCAAGACCGTATTATCAAACTCGATTGAGATAAGACGGCCGATAGTCGGCATCATGGCGAACATAACCGCCGGGGAGTGCCGCTCCGGGCAGGCGAAGAAAGCCTGCGAGACGATGTCCATCGCGACAAAGATCAGGACCGGCGCCAGGACAGCGGCCGGAATCAGAGCGACAAAGAAGGAGATATAGCCCAGGTAACCTCCCAGGCCGAAAAAGAGACCGGTCATCAGGGTATATCCGGCCCGGGCTCCCATTCTCTTGTAAGCCGGCTGCCCGATATAGGGCGTTGATTGGGTCACCCCCCCGAAGAGACCCGCGATCAGGGTAGAAGCGGCTTCGGTGAGAAGAATACTCCGGGTATTATAGTCATCCCCGGCCACCCGGGCGCTCTCCGTTACGTTGATTCCTCCGATCACGGTCAATAAGGCGAAGGGGATGGCGATTGAGATATATTTAAGCGCGGGAATAAATCCTTTTACGAAATCAAGTGTCGGCAGAGGAAAAACCAGGTGCAGCTTTAAAGACGGGGAGCTATAAGTCCCCGGATTTAACCCGAGTGCCCCGAGAACGTGAAAGAGGATGGTTCCGATAACAATAGCCGCTAAAACCCCGGGAATCTTCCAAGGGAGGTGGATCCGGGCTACCAGGGTATAGAGCACCAGGCCCAGGGCGATTATACCGACAACCGGAAGGCTGAAGATATTCACCAGCGGAAGAAATCCGATCAGGAGCAATCCGATACCGGCCAGCGAGCCCAAGAGCCCGGCCCGGGGAACTATCTTCTGAATCCAGTGGCCGCAGAAGGAGGTGATGGTCTTGAAGAGTCCGATTATTATCATGGTGGCCATACCGAGATACCAGGTCATCATGGCGGCGTCATGGGGGGAATAGCCGTTTTTCTTAAAGATGATAAATGCCGGGCCGAGCACCGCCACCGTGATCCCGATAGTGGATGGGGCATCCAGCCCCAGCGGCATTGCCGTGACATCATTCCTACCGGTCTTCTTGGCCAGCCGGAATGCCATCCAGGTATATATCATATCCCCGAAGAAGATACCGATAGTCGTTCCGGGGATCATGCGCAGGAAGACAACATCGGCAGGAAATTCAAAACCATATATCAGGATTCCGGCCATGAAAGCCAGGATGGCCATGCTGTCGGCTATCATCCCGAAAAATCCGTTGATATCGCCGATCTCGAACCATCTATATTTTTTAAAATGGTGGGTCATGCTGTCCTCCCCGGGTGGTGGTTTTTATCTTGAGTTGAATGTTAGACCTGACAATAAAGGTTAAAAGTCATTATATCAAACTTTGCGGCTCCCGGCAATTTATTATTCTTGTTCAGGAGAAGAGGAGCAAGTATATTGAAGTCCTGGAACCTATTCTCAGACGGTACTTTTAGATCTTAGATCTGTAATAAAAAAAGGAGAGAACCCATGAAGAATGGTTGGCTGATGACATTGGTTATTCCGTTGTTACTGCTGCTGGCCTGTGCTTCGGCCCAGGAGCGAAGACAGGATTATGTGGATGAGCATCCCGAGTTGCCCCAGAAGATAGCTTCGGCTATCATGGAAGGGAGTATCACGAAGGAGATGTCTAAGGATGAGGTGAGAGCGGCCTGGGGAGAGCCGAAACGGGCGACGCTTACCCTTGAGAGGGGCGTGGAACAGGATGTCTGGTCGTATGAAGCTCCGGTGGGTAAGGAATTCAAAGAGGGCACGGTGATACTCACCTTTACGAACGGGAAGTTGATCAGCCTGATCAATTAACTCAACCGCCCTATAATAAAGAGCGTCCACCCGGGAACGGGTGGGCGCTCTTTGCGTAAATTTATTGTGACCTTCAGGCATTTTGTGGTTAAATAAATAATATATCGTTAAAGAATAAGGTTCTCAGTCATTCTGTGTGGTGGTTTTTAAAAAGATTTCTTACCCACACTATTTTACAGAGAACCTATAAATGGAATAAAGGGGGATAAGATGGATGAAGTAAAGAAGCAGATTTTAGAGAAGGTTCGCAAGAATAAGATCCGTCATATCCAGCTCTGGTTCACCGACATTCTGGGGCGGCTCAAGAGCATGGAGATCTCCGACTCCGAACTTGAAGGGGCGCTCAACGATGGGATCGGTTTTGACGGCTCTTCTATTGAAGGGTTCGCCCGGATCGAGGAGAGCGACGTGGTCGCGATGCCGGACCCCGCCACTTTCCAGATCCTCCCCTGGGAGCCGCCGGAGGGCCCGGTGGCCCGACTGATCTGCGACGTACAGGATCCGTACGGAAACCCCTACCCCGGGGATCCCCGTTATGTCTTGAAGAAATTACTGAAGAAAGTCGCCGGGATGGGGTATGTCTATAATATCGGCCCCGAGATGGAGTATTTTTACTTCAAGAACGCCCGGGAGCCCGAGGTCCTGGACATGAGCGGTTACTTCGATCTGATGCCGCCCGACCTGGGGACCGATCTTCGGAGAGAGACCGCCCAGGCTCTGGAGGCGATGGGGATGAAGGTGGAGTGTACCCATCACGAGGTGGCTCCCAGTCAGCACGAGGTCGACCTCCGTCATGGTGATGCCATGATGATGGCCGACAATGTAATGACACTCCGGTTCGTGACCAAGGAGATCGCCCGCCGGAACGGTGTCTACGCGACCTTCATGCCCAAGCCGATCCTGAACGAGAACGGCAGTGGTATGCACGTCCATCAGTCGCTGCTCAAAGGAGATAACAATGCTTTCTTCGATCCGAAGGATGAGTATAACCTCTCCGAGATCGCGAAGCGTTTCATCGCCGGGCTCATGAAACACGCCGATGAGATCATCGCGGTGACGAACCAGTGGGTGAATTCCTACAAGCGTCTGGTCCCGGGCTATGAAGCACCGGTCTATAACTCATGGGCACGGAGGAACCGGTCGGCGATGATCCGGGTGCCGCTCTATCAGCCGGGCAAGGAGATGGTGACCCGCTTTGAGTTTCGGGCTCCGGATCCATCATGCAATCCTTATCTGGCCTTCGCAGTAATGCTGGCCGCCGGGCTGGCCGGGATAGAGGGGAACTATGAACTCCCCGCCCCGATTGAAGAGAACATCTTCCAGATGACACCCGAAGAGAAGGAGAGGCGTGGGATCACTCTGCTTCCCGGCAATCTCTACGCGGCTATCCGGGAGGTGAGCAAAAGCGCCCTGGTGAAAGAGACCCTGGGGGACCATATGTTCGAGAAGTTCGTCCGGAACAAGGAGATTGAGTGGGACAACTATCGGATCCATGTTTCCCGGTATGAACTGGAGAAGTACCTCCCGATCTTATAGCTTCTTGCCAAGCTCATAAGCAATAAAATCCTAATTTCTTAGCCCGGATTATTCATGAAAATTTCCAATTTTCATGAATAATCCGGGCTAAAAGGTTAACCCGATGAGAAAGGTAATTGCCGGGATTCTTCTGGGGTTGATGATGGCCGGCTGTGCCACATCCCCCCCGAAGAATCTCGATAATATCTGCTCGATCTTCGAGGAGAAACCGGACTGGTACGGGGATGCCCGGGATTCATACCGGAAGTGGAAGATTCCGATCCCGGTCATGATGGCCGTCATCTACCAGGAGTCGCGGTTTGTGGCCGATGCCCGCCCCCCCCGCACGAAGTTATTGGGTTTTATCCCCTGGAGCCGTCCCTCAACGTCCTATGGTTACACCCAGGCCCTGGAGTCGACTTGGGAGGTATATGTCCGGAGCACCGGTAACAGCGGGGCGGACCGGGATGATTTCGAGGACGCGGTGGACTTCATTGGCTGGTACTGCGATCGGAGCCATCGAAAATGCAACATCTCCAGGAAAGACGCCTATCATCTCTACCTGGCCTATCACGAGGGGCCTGACGGCTTCACCGACCGGACCTACCGGGAGAAGAGCTGGCTGCTGGAGGTGGCAAGGAAGGTAAAGTGGAGGGCGTCACTTTACAACGCCCAGCTCGCCCGCTGCCGGGGGAAGCTGGAAAGGAAAAAGGAGGAGAAGTGGTTCTGGTTTTTTTAGCCTTTCTGTTTTGGGATTTCTATGAGAATAAATCCACAGTGAAACAAATCTCCTTCTGCTTTATAATTAATATCTTACCCCTACAAATTGATAGGTTGACAAGAAAATGCCCCGCTCGGACGCACCGGTTGAGGAGGCGTACTTATCAACTTATCAATTTCGCGCGAAGTTATATCTTTAGAGATATAACCCCCAATCCCCTGAAACAATCTATCCGCCGCGTTCTTGGACGCTGATATAGCCTGCGCCCCTTAAATCTCCAGTTCTACCAGCTGACCTTTATCAATTGTGAACTCCGGGATCAGCTCAATCAGAGAGTGGCCGTGCTCGGTCTGCTGGAAGCTGAGACCGTAGCGTCCGGGGGGAACCGGAAGCGGCCCCCACTCACTCCTAATCTCGATCAAGGTATCGCCGGTCTCGGTATCGGTCAGAGTCCAGCGGTAGGGGGACCGGGTTTTGGGGTCGGAGGGGGTTATTCCCACCCCGGAATTCAGCTCCACCTCGGTCACTTTGCCCGGTGATATTTCGAGTCCCGCCTTCATCAGGTACTCGTTACAGCCGTGCTCCCATTGGCGGTAGTAAAGATCGTATTTTCCGGCGGCGGCCGGGACCGCTTCCCATCTATCAGCTACCCAGAGGACCTTCTTGCCGGATTTGGGATCCTTGAGATACCAGTACTTCGGTCCCCCCGGAACCCATTTGGCGGGGACCAGGTTGATTCCGGTATTGACTGGGAAGGTAATGGTCTTTCCCGATTCGACAGTTACTTCTCCGAGTACAGTATCGCCTGAGGAGTGTTCCCATTGGTCCCAGACAATCCTATAATTTCCCGGGCGCAGCTTCATAGGATCCAAGGTCCGGACCCTGGCTACCTCAGAACCGTCCTCAGCGGATAAAACCAAAATCTTGCGGGGCGGGGTCAAAACCCAGCCCGCGGGCTCGATCTTCAATGTTCCCAGCCCCCCGATCTTAATCCGGACGGAGGTCGATTCCTCCTTCAGGACCTGTTCCTGGGCCGAGGTCAGAGCCAGGCTGAGTTCTTTGGCTGAGTCAGCGCTAAAATACTTGCCTCCCGTAGTCCTGGCGATACACTCCAGTTGGGCTTTCTCCTCGGGTTTGATATCGAAGCCGACCACGTGGATCTTTACCTTGATCCCCGCCTGGTGAAGTTCCCCGGCGACCGCGCAGGGGTCACCGCCGCAGGTCTCCTTCCCGTCACTGATCAGGATGATGATATTGTCGTTCTCTCTCCCTACCGGGAAATCATCGGCGGCCTGCTCTAGTGAGTAAGCGATCGGTGTCCAGCCGCGGGCGTTTATCCCGGCGATCTTCATCTTGATGCCTTCGGTATTTACCCCTTTGACCGGGATCTCCAGGACGGTGTCCCGGCAGCGTTGTTCGGGGCTCTCCCCGGCGATGGTGCTGTGGCCGTAAACGCGGAGCCCGACATTCAGGTCGATCTCCGCGGAGCCCTCCGGGAGCTGATCGACCAGCTCGGACAGGGTCTCCCTGGCGATATCGATCTTCATCTCATTCTGGATCCGTTCCAGCATGCTCCCCGAGGCGTCAAGGATGTATTCGATATTGACGGTCTTGGCGAGAGACGGCGGGGAGAAGAGGGAGAGGCCGGCGATCAGCAAGAACACTCTCTTCATCTGATGACTCCTTTTATTCTAAAGTGACTAAAGTTGGAAGTGACTAAAGTTGGAAGTGACTTAAGTAGTTGTTAATGTGCAAGAAAAATCCGGAAAAAAATGAGGTTTTGGGGTAACACTTTTCTCCCTGGTTTAAATTAATATCGTCTACCGCGAAAATAAGAATCACGTCTTATTTATTATCGGTTCTATCGGC
>Ga0307928_10001475_pt1 | contig 17842 bp, 3 predicted proteins | sample AceLakmetagen232_FD_201815 | JGI IMG/M metagenome (GOLD analysis project Ga0307928, IMG submission 201815) | Saline water microbial communities from Ace Lake, Antarctica - #232 | ecosystem: Environmental > Aquatic > Non-marine Saline and Alkaline > Saline | place: Antarctica: Ace Lake... | reverse complement strand
ATATATCTTAAATAAGTTTTCAGGTGGTCAGATCAATGACCCTGATGTGTCGGTGAGACAGAACAACAACTTTGCCGGTGCTACCAACATAAGATTGTTTCAAGATGAGAAAGGACTTGTTATAACTAACATTAAAGGTAACAAGTACTCAGAAGCAGACAAGGTTGGCTTTAAGATATCAGAGGGTTACATACCTCTTGGTGGGTGTGAATTAAACGGGATCCTGTATGTAGTATCAGCTAAAGAAGAGTTCGTTAATTCAGATGAGGTTGCTCATGGTGGGGAGATAGGTTGTTTTCCTTCATGGACATCACATGATGGATTGGGAGAACTGGAGAACGTTTACAGGCCACTACAGAACTTTTATGATGAAACAGATACATTAGGAGACTTCAGAACAGATGAGTTTTTATTCAGCTTAGATCATCCAGTAGAAGCGTTTGCCTGGAACCTGGTAGATGGAAGTACCAATATCTATTTTACTGACTTTAATAAACCTATAAGGGTTGTTAATAATGGTTTTAGATATGATGGAGAAAGTAATGATGTAACCTATAAGGACTCTTACTTCCCTAATGCTGTATCTCTTATTCTCTCGGGAAACAAAACATTGCTTATAGATGACTTCACCGTAGAGACAGGTGGCAAACTAAAGGGAGGAAATTACTTCTTCTTCTTAAGATATGCTAACTATCAACTCAATCCAACTCATTTCCTTGCAGAGAGTAAACCTATCCAAATGATTTATGGACAGTCTACAGTACAGCACACAGAAGGAACATTTGATGAGTCAGGAAAGAAAGTAACCTTTACTCTATCTAACCTAGACTTCGCTTATAAGTATGTTCAGATTGCTTATGTAAGGTATACCAGTGATGAGGTAGGAGATGAAGTTTTTGAGACAGGGTTAGTCAATATGGACTATCCTATACCTGATGAAGACCCTCTGGTTGATCAGACGATGGATATTACTATTGTTGGTACCGAAGGCGATCGGGTTATCACTATTGAACAAATCTTGCAGAACAGACTTGAAGATGATGTATGTAGATCAATTGCTCCTATCGATAATAGAATGTTCGGTGCTTGCTGGAAGTCTGCGAATGTTCACCATAGTTCAATGGTTGATTTTGCTAAGTTGATTACTATAACCTTCAATGATGATACTAAGTTTTACGGACACAATTATAGCTTATCAGATCCAATAGATGCTGGAGTTAGGGATAATTGGGATTCAAACCTTTATGATAGTAATTGTGGGTATAAAGACCATTACAGAACGGCTAATGAAGTAGGTTACTTTCGTGGAGAAACATATCCTTTCGGCGTACAGTTTGAACTTAACACAGGCCATCTAAGCGCTGCCTATCCTATACAAGCACAAGATGATTGGCAGGGAACATTAAGTCCGGCTGTTAAGTCTAATTATGATGGTATCTATCGTTTCCCATCTACTGTAGTATCGCCTCTAACTACTGAAGATGTTGCCAAAGCTCAGAAGATTCATATACTTAAGCCAGAATTTAATCTAATAGAGGCTGTTGCAGCAGCTATGGTTGATGGATCAGTGGACGGTCTAGGATGGATAAGAAGGAATGTCAGAGCAATAAGAATAGTTCGTGGTGAGAGATATAGAACTTTAGAGTTTCAGGGGCTAGCTATGAATTGTAGTTCTCCAAGGACTATCACTACAGAAGATTGGGAGATGACAAGAGATTGTTCTCTATATCCTACTGCTTCTTTTACTGATGGTTCTCATGTAACCCCAGAGATAGCATATTTACAGTTCGATACAAGTACAGGTACATGGGAACAGTTTTGGGGTTTCTTTACAGATAAGGATGAAGTACTCGGCTATAGCGGTTTCAATGAAAGTAGATTTTGGGGGTCTGAAGGTAAAACTCCTACACTCATCACCAGAACTAATATTGATGAAAACGTACATAGAGATGCTTTCATTCCTTTGTATAGGGGGTATGCTCCAATGGTATACAAGGATAAAGATAAAGACAGGGATCCTGATTCTGATGTTAAGAAAGTCAATGTAAAGAACTATTGTTCTCGTTGGTTTATGGATCAACACAAACTGTCTGTATTCAGTCCAGACTTCATGTTCAACTCACTATTAGATATCAGCAAAATATCAAGTATACACAGTATAGCTAAAACTATACCTCAATCATATGTTAAAGGAACTACTGAAGGGAAATGGTACCACGATAATCTGATTCCTGAATCCGGGAATATCCCTTGGTCGGACATCTATCCAAGATGGACCTATGCTGAATGTCTTGGAGTAATGGATGAAGGAGATGAGGTTCTTAATTCCTCAGTAGACTTTACTAAGCATGCTGTTGGTGATGAAGTAGATCATCTTCCTCAGAACGCTAATAACTCTTTTGTTAATGTAACTAAAGACTTCTGGCAGTCTGATGTAGAGGCAATGTATTTTGCTACTGATAATAAAGAGAATTATATCTGGAGTAATAGATCAATCGCAACTCCCAAATATATAGGATTACATTTGAATGAACTACCTGCTTCCGGAAACTTCAATCTTGATCTTGTTAATCTTTATAACATTCCGGATCCATCTGTCTTTGATATCTCAAATGCTTTCAATACAAGTTACACCAGGTATTCTTTGATCGGTGATGTTATTAACCTTGATTGGGATAATATAGACTTAGAAGGAGCTGATGCTGTCCTTGAGAATCATATCATAGGTGGTGGTGATTGTTTCCTCCAGAGAACATACTTTAAGATAAACGGCTGGTCCGGAACTTCTCTTTATGATGTTGGTTGGGAAAACCTTAATCCTGAGACTGAGATAGAAACAGACTTCCCAAAGAAGTTAGTAAGAGGTAATGAAGTTGAGAGGGTCAAATTTACTCATGGAGTGGTAGTTGGTGTCGTTACTGAGAATGTAATGAATACCGCTATGAGGTCTGATTATAAAGGACAGTCCTACTTCCCTAAAATTGGGTTCAGAGATCTTGCACAAAGAGCTTATTCAGAAGATAGAAAAGAGTCTTTCTCCCTGAATAAAGGATACAACAGAATGTTCTCTCCAAGACAAGTTCTTGGTTACGATCCTAAGTTTGTCATAGAAGATAAGATCAGAAGGAACAGACATAGGTTCTCTGATGAGAACGATTCTACTTCGCTTATTGACGGCTTTAGAAGTTTTAAGGAATATTCAATGCGAGACTTTACAACTGCTGACGGACAGATTATGAAGATAGCTGAAGTTAACGGTTTCCTTATCTCTGTTTGCGAGAAGGCTATTAACCTCCATTATGTTAATGAGAGGCAGGTCCATGTTGATCCTAACAGTCCAGATCTGGTACTTGGTCGTGGTGATATATTATCTTCTAAGATAAAGAAACTGACCGACTATGGTACTCAGCATCAATTAAGCGTTGTTAAAGGAAAGAACCTTTATGGGATAGACTTCATAAGAAGAAAAGCTTGGGTTATTAAATCTGCTTCTGCTGGAGGTTATTCTACTACTGCCGGTGCCGATCTATCAGGAGAACTCATGATGAGTAATTACTTTAAAGAGTTATTCACCGAATGGGAAGCTTTCAGTACCAGAGAGTATGTCTTCTCTGAAGGTCCTTTCCAAAAAGAGGGTATCCTTGGAGTATATGATCCTAAGAACGAAGAGGTATTATTCGTCTTTGTTCAAAGAAGAGAAGAAGATTTGTCTGATTTCACTGTATGGAACCCTACTGAACCATGAGTACTACTCCGCAAACAATAGATATAATACACACGATTGTACTACCGGTATTGACTGGTGTATCTTCTTATGCTGCTGGCACTTCTCTTGATGTAAGTGTCAGTATAGTTAACAAAACTGCTAGTGATAATTATGCAACCAGAGTCTTTTATTCCTTTTATTTCGGATATATGGAAAATGGTTATTTTGTCTTGGTAGAAACGGGGGATGAGTACGAGGCAGTGCAGGATCCAGCAACCGGAGCGGATCTTCAGTTGAATCCTGGTATATTATTTAATTTTACTTTTTCTCATACTCTTCCAGCTGATACTACTCCGGGTACAAATTATTGTTATAAGATTATTGTTGTTCCTGACAAGGCTATAATTGATCCAATGGTGTTAAGGCCATGTGTTGCATATACTGATATCTTTTCTGTAGCGCTCCTTAGTTCTGATTGTGCCTTATTGAAGCTTGTACTTGATACACCAACACCAGTAACCTGTCTTATTAATCATGGTAATGCTACTATATCCGCAACTGTACCTTATGGAACATCTATTGTAGCTCTGACTCCTACATTTATTATAAGTGCTGGTGCTACTGCTTACATAGGTGCTGTATTGCAAACCTCTGGTGTGACAACAAATGATTATACTGGTCCAGTGGTATATAAGATACTTGCTGAAGATAGAGTGATGAACAGAGAGTATACTCTTACCGTTACTATAGCTGGTAAGATATTTGGTGATAGAGCGGTACTTGGACTATACACACCCAATGGAGCTTATCCTGATGTCCTCAAGATAGGGCAAACGGCAAGGCTTAGTTGTTCGGTAGCTAACACTTCTTCTACTGTAGATTATGCAGGAACAGAAGGAGCTGTTATTTATATCTATTATCAGAATCCAGTAACCTTAATTTGGGTTATGCTTCCGGAAGCTACTATTCCAATAAATAAGTTGATACCCCATAGAGTCACTATTAAGGGCAGTTTAAAGACTTATTATGAAACCTGTGTTGGTAGTTGGAAAGTCAGAGATAACATCCCATATGGACAGTATGGTACTCTCACTATGCAAATGAAGTTATCTGGTGGATCAATGTCAACTCTTCCGTTTACGATAACTCTTATAAAAGAGCAACCTCTTATAGATACTTTAGCTTATTCAGAAAAGTTGAATCTGTTTCAGGGAGATAGAACATATAAATCATACCACTTCTTTAGGCTTGATAATACACTATACTCAGCAAGAGAGTTGGATGGAGATACAGGAGATACAGGAAAGTCTATCTTGAAATTCTATAAGCAGGATGTTACTAATGAACTGTTTCTCTACTCACACATAAAGAACGATGTCGTGAAGTGGGATCTGATATTCTATGTTAATAATCCGGTAGCTCAGGTTATCTTCCAGAGCATAGTCCTTGAATGTGGGGAGTACTCAGGAGAGAGGTTGGGTATTGATAGCATTGAATATAATACATCTAAGTATCATGTTCATCAAGATCCATTCTTTGATGATGCTATATATGAAGCCGCAGGAAAACTTAAAGGTATCAGTTATCAATGGGAGAATCCTTGGCAACCGGTATGGAAGAACGACAAATGGTATTTGAGTATTAAGAATGCTACTGATGATACAAAACTTATCACAAAGCAAAAACTCAAAGGGATGTGGATTAAAATTACACTTAATGGAACTGGTGGAGATATGATGTTTATCCGATCAGTTGTTACAAAAATTGCTCATCAATTTAATTAGAATGTTATGGCTATAATGCAACGAAGAGCGAGAGCTCATACACAACCAAGTAATGATCCGGAATATGGTAGGATAGCTTTAGATATGGTTTCTGGAGGTCTATATGATTCTCTTACTAAAGAACCTGTCGGTTACGGTGATGGTATAGGAGGAAAGGTAGCAAGAACAATCACTAACAATTCAGCAAAAGCTTATTCTGCTATTCCAGTAGCCGGTCCTTTCATTACAGGAGGTATAGAAGCTGGTAAGATGATAGGTAATACTGTCAAGGGAATAAGAGCTTCAGATGGTTCAGCTGAAGATATAGCTGGTTCTATTCTAGGAAATGCTGGAGGGGCTTCATCTATTATTAGTGGACTGTCTTCAGGTGTCAAGACAGATAAGTTTGATCGTGGAATAATGGTAGACTCACCTATCGGAGCAGCAAGATCAAGAACTTATGTTGATGAGAAGCAACCAGTACTCCTTGCTGAAGCTGGTATGAAAATAGATAATAAACAACCAGACTATGCAGGTATTCTTAAGTCTCAGTTTACTCAGCCATCTACCTCTATGGATTTTCATAAAGATGATACGAGGGTAACTAAAGGATTAGGGGTATCAGATAATTCAAGCATTATAGGTGGAGATGAAATACCACTGATACAAAGAAATCCATTCAAAGTTGGTGAAGGACCAATAAGTGATAGATTTGAAAGGAGTGCAATGGGAACAGCTAATACATCAGCAATCTTTAATGCTGGTAGTATGTTAGCTGAAATTGGGTATCTGGCAGCAATTGCAGGAGACAAGCATACTACTTCTCAAAGACCAGAGACTATCGATCCAGTAGATCCTAGAGTTCCAATGAATGCTATTAGAAGCGTTACCGGACTTAGGACAGACAAATATTTCAACTCAGCTCTAAGAGAGTCCAGGGAGTCAGGAAAGCCACTAGCTTTAGGTGATGTACTTGAGAACGAAAATGCTCTTAATGCTCAGACAGCACAATATCTTTCTTCGATATTAAATGATGCACAGAAGACCAATGTTGATGTTCAGGCTAAGAACGCTAGCATTCTAGCAAGTTTCAGAGATTCTATTGACATGATGAGGATGAGAAATCAATCAAGAAAGGATCAAATTCTAGGGGCTCTTGTATCAGCTCCCAACAAGTATGCTCAGACTACTTTGAATAACTACGCAAACACTTATAGTAAAATTGAAGAATCTCAAACTAGATAGCAATGGCAATAAGAGACGGACTATCAAACAGCGGTGTAGACCTAGTATTACCTAAACCAATAACCCTTAACTGGCCTTCAAGTGGTAGGCAAGGAACAAAAAGATCAGCCATGCAACAGCTGGAGGGTATAGGTTATGGAACTACACCTGAACAGGACTATGGTACAATAGAACAGAAGAGGTTCCTTTTAGATCAGGAGAATAAACTTATTGCTCAGGCAGGTAAGGGCCTTTATGAATACAATGACATGAGCTACTGGCTTGATACACCTACAGGGAAAAAATGGACAGAAGATTGGGAAGCCTTGAGATTAAACCAAAGTTGGATGATGAAAACATCTAAGGGTATCGGTACTCAAAGACAGATGGCAGAATCGCACCAAGTAACAGACCAGCTCGTTATTGATCCTAAAACTTATAAACCAGTACTTCGTGATAATAAACCTATTACTTATCAGGAAGTATATGATGAAACAGAAGCAAAAGGTGGAATAACAGCAGGAGGACAATATTTCTTACCCAAACTACCATCTCTTTATGATAAGAGGGGAATAGAGACAGAGATTGATAGACTAATTGATAGACCAGCCCAGGTTAATGAGAGAATGCAGAATATATTCCTAAACAATCAGAAACTTAGTCCTGAAGGTAATATTCCTAACACTATGATAGGTATGATGAAGTTTGAGACTATCTCCGGCCAGACGAACTTGGAAGGAAGGAAAGAAGTTATATCTGACGTCCTTAATGTAGACATAGACAATCTAGGTGTAGATAAGAACAACCATGTCTATTTCAAGGGTGGTGATATTGATCTTAACAAGACAAGGTTTACTCAGGACATGATTATGAATCTTGCTAATGAGTTCTTTCATGAGAAGATGGCAGGTGGAGAATCAGGAGAAGGAGGGTTTAAGACTTCAGATAAAGAGTTTCAGAAGTATGTAGCTGATTATGCTATTGATCAAATAAATTCAAAAGCTATAGAAGAAGATACTCAGGTTGATTATAATTTCAAAGCGTTTGATGATCCTAATGCTGGATTCGATACTGAACAGAAGGCTCTAAAAATGACATATGGTGAGTTTGCATCAAATCCCTATTTGGTAGAAGCTAATGCAAGACTTATGGATGGTGTACCAATCTATTCTATGAGGTATATGGAGGGTGATAAGCAAGGAGAACTAAGTAACGATCCAGAGGAATCCGGATATGTAAATCCTATTGGTTGGAAAATCCCAATGAACGTTTTACATGATAATCCAATACTAGACAGAACAGCTTATGGTATGAGCATTAAGGGAAGATCGTGGAAAGCAGAAGATGTGAAACCAAGAAACTTTGGTTCATATATGATTGATCTTCTTACTGGTAATGCAATGCTCACTGATAAGAGTGATGGTATTGTATATTCAGCTGGTGATCTTTATTCATTACCTCAACTAGTACCAACTGAAACTGGTAGTTCTGCAATATCATTAGGTGAGAGAGATGGTAAACAACAGTTAGCTCTACAATCATATCAGGAAGTTGAAGTCTATTTTAACGCTGATACTGATAGGGCTTTTCAGTCAATGAAATATCTAACAAGCAAGACTGCTAAAACGAGTAGTGAAGATGTTACTGCTGCAAACAAAATTGCACTAAAACTATTATATAAAAAGAATAGTAACAATATCAAAGACAACCAAAGAAAGATTCAACGGTTTACGAAAGACTTAAAGGGCTTTTCTTATCAAGAGACTGATGTGTTGTATGACTTTTTTAAGAAATTAGCAGATGACCCTGAATCAGAATATATTTTTACAGATAAGAAGAACAAGGCCGAGTTACTTCATAACCTGACTGTTCTTGAACGAGATTATTATGCAAAGAGACAGAAAGAACTTGAAGGTTCTAGTGAATCATTCTTAGATGGTTTTAATGTTTACAAAGATATAAAGGACAAGTATTTTCCAAGTCCACAATTCTTTGGAGAACATAACATTGCTTATGTTAAACAAAAGCCTATTAGTTTAAAAAAGTTTCTCAAGTCAGATGAAGCCGAGTTACAGGGGTTCTATAAAGTTGAAAATCCTGATCCCGATATAGCATATAATTTGAAGGCTAATCCTAAAGATGGCAATATCTATCGTAAGAAAATGCTTATGCCAATTTCAAGAGGACTGTCTAGTTTGATAGGAGATCCTAATCAGAACCTTGGGAACGAGACACAGGGTGTACAGGATGTTCTGAGAGAATATGATAGAGAAGGTGCTGTAAATACAATAAAAGAAGATCCATACAAATAGATCTGTTAAACAATAAATAGAATTGCAATGGAAATTGTTGATCCCCAAAAAAACCAAGATAGACTTGGTACTGAACCTTTGGATGTAGATGTTTTTGAGAATGTGTTTATTAAGAACATGACACCTGAGTATTTAGCATCAAATATCAAACGAGGTGATAATATAATTCTTAATTCTCCTGAATACTATGTTAATAAACTTGGTATAGGTGAAGACGAGGAAGCATTAAATAAATTCAATAGCAGTTATGGTCTAGCTAAGGAGTTGGCTACTGATTGGATATCAAGGAAAGAGATATTTCCGGATAAGATTCAAACTTCTACTCCGATAAATCCTACAAGAGCAAGGATAGGTAACTTCGAAAGAACTGTCACAAGTGATGTCCTCAATAGTGTTCAGCATATGGAAAATGAGTATGGTAGGAAAATTTCACCATTCTCAGAGCAACAAAGAGCTACATTGAATAATTTCTATGTTGAGGAAGTGGATGGTGAACTGGTTCGTAAGGATGAAGCTGTCCTTGGGTCAACACGAAGAGATAACAACATGGTTCTTGATTATGATTGGGATGGGAAGTTTGGTGAACCAGGTAATCCTATTTGGAAGAAAGTTCCTTGGGGTCAGGAAACATATGGTCAGGCAAATGCTAATGTTTGGGGAGATCCTAAGAAGTCAGGTACAACACTTATGGATGGTATCTTTGGTTTTGCTTCTGCAGCAGTTCCAAAAACGATACTTGAAGGTGTTAATACTGCTAAGTTCCTTTATGATTTTGCAAGACAAGGAAAGTTTGATCCTGAGAATGCGACTGATAAGATGTTGAACCATACTATCAATCAGCTTGAATCATACACGTATGATCAGTCTGAAGAGTCAGAGGGGCAAGGACCATTACAATCATGGAGTGGATTCTATACTGGTGCTATGGATATGGCAGGTCAGTTACTTCCTCAATTACTATTTACGGCAGGACTTAGTAAAGCTGTTATGGGTGGAGTCCGGAAGATGGCACAGAAGAAAGGTCTTCTTACTACTTCAAAAATAATGGCTGAAGAAGCATTAGAGAAAGCTGGTGGTAAGGTTATGCCTAAAGCATTCTCTGGTATTGCACAAGCACGTAAGAGAGCCCTATCTCAGATTAATAGAGGCGTTACAGGTTTTGGTACAATGCAAGCGGTTGGCGACTTCTATAGTGGGGCCCGGGAAGCTGGTCTTAATAGACAGGATGCGGCTAGTATGGCTATGCTGGCTTTACCTGCTGTTTACATGACTAATAGATTACTTACTACTCCTTATCTGACAAGAAGTTTTGTTGCTGATACAGGAGCAGACTTAATGGAAAGTGCTGCTGAAGTAATAACTAAGAGTGTGGTTAAGAGTGCTATTCCTAAGGGAGATGTTGGACAGACTAAATTAGTTAAACAGATCTTTAAGAACTTCTTTGGTAAGAAAGCCGTCAAGGACAAGATTAAATATTTACAGAATACAGTTGCCCAGGGTAAGTTACCTATGGATGCAGTAAAAGGTCTTAGTGGTGCCATAAGAGAAGGTTCTCAGGAAACACTTGAAGAGATGTGGTATGTAACCCAGGAGATGATCCACGATAAGATAAGGAAAGATAACGGGTCCTCAACAAATCCTAATGATCCAAATTTTAAAGGTTACTTCGACACCAAGTTAGACTGGCCTACAATAAGAGATAGGTTCCTTGGTAGTTTTGTCCTTGGTGCAATAGCAGGGGGAGCTGTAGATGCTATGGCTGGTGGACATACACAAAGTACATTAGTTGATAAGATTAATAAACTTGTAGTTAGTGATGGTGCCAAGGGAATAGATAGTGCTATTGCACAGGGAATGGCTGGTTATAAGACTGGTGGATTCGGTTCTAAAACCTTTACACCTGACGGTAGGATAATCCATAACGATACACAGAAGCCAAGTGCTCAATTCACTCCTGATCAGCTAATGGATAAGCTTACTAAGGAAGAGAAGAAAGTTGTTAGTGAGATTAAAGATCCTCAAGCACAGGAACAGGCTGTTATCGATATCAATACTCAGAAAGGAGCTATCTCACAACCAGTAGTTATCCCTGAAGGGGAAACAATACCTGGTCTTGAAGGAAAGGCCGAACTCTATTCAGAGAACGATATCAACTATTACAATTACGTTAAGCAAGTACAGGCTCAAGCAGAACTGATAAAAGAGTCTGGCATAGATGATGCTCAGATGCTCAAAGAGATTGCTGACGACAATACAAAGGAATATGGGATCCAACAGTTTTCCAATGCAGTAGAGACCGCTGCCGCGATGAAAGCTACAAGAGCTAAGATCGAAGAGACTAAGCCAATAGAAACCGATAGTCCTGAAGTTACTGCTAAGAAGAATTCTGAAGTAGCAACCTTTGAGGAAACAATGGTAGGTCTACAAAATAACTGGAACAATGCAGTTGTCCCGGAAGAAGGATCTAAGTTCAGTAAGAACATCAATGATTTTGTTAAGAGCACACAGGCTTCTATGGTTTATGCAAAGGAACAAACTCTTAATCATTTCAGAGATAATCCTGAATCAGAAGAGAACTTCGATAAACTGTATGCAAAGAACAGGCTTAAGTATATCATAGAGCGTGCTGATGACCTTTACTTCCAAGATATAAGGAAGATATTCAATAAATATTTAACTGATGTCAATAAGGCTACAGCAGCTAAACAAGAGGTTAGTGAGAAAGCTATCCCCAATACTTTGAAATTTCTTGAGACTTATGATCCTACCAAGAACAAAGATCTATCTAAACTTCTCAAGACAGAGAAAGGGCAGTTGGGCTTGATAAAGGATCTCAATGAGCTTGTAGCTAATCCTACTTTCGCTAACATCAAGACTGAAGGTGGAGAAGATATTGATGTTGTCCAGGAAGTAGATGAACGTATAGCAGATGTTCAGAAGATCTTTGAAGATAATATGAACGAAGAGTTACCTGGTGCAGCAGAAGCTTTCCGTCAGTACAACAGGTACAATGAGAGTGAAAAGATGAATGTCTTTGAACCAATACCAGATTTTACTGATGAGATTGATAATGCTGGTGAGCCAACGGAAGAAAGAGTAGCAACTATTGAAAATCTTAATGATGAACAACAACAGAAGATTGAAAAGGTTGTTGGTCCTCAGCAAGAAAATGAATCAGATGAGGATTATGCTGATAGAATAAATGTTCTAATTAGTGAAGATCCAAAAAAGCAGAAACAAGTAACAAAGATTCAGGAAACGTATGATAAGAAACTAACAAAAATACAAGAGAAGGCTCCTACTACTCAAGATCTATATGAGAACCTTGGAGAAGAAGAGAAACTTAAGGCTGATTCCTATAAACAACCTAAAAGGAAGAACGACTATATCAAGCAGGTTAATAGGATGTACAAGATCCTTGATGAGATAGTTCCTGATGAAGCAGCTTACCAGAATAATATACTTACAGGAGAGACTATTCCAGCTCTAGTACGACAGGCTAAAGAAAACTCAAATACTTTTAATAAAAGCAATATACCTGAAGTTCCAAATATAGCAGGTAAACCTATTGAAAGTTTTGATGATCTTAACCAGGCAGGAGAAGAAGATCAGTTAGAGAAAGAGGCTTTCATGTGGAATGCCTTTACCTATTCTAACAGACAAGCTCTCCAGAGGGTACAGGATATTCTTGATCGTCCAGATGGTGCTGACAACTTAGCTGTAGCTCCTAACATAGAGGAGTATGTTAATAGACTTGCTGGTGAGACTAAATCATGGACAAAGGTTGCTGCTTATGCAAACAAAGTTCTTGAGAACTATCTCCGGAAGAATCCAGATGAGAATGTCAGGGGCCACCTAAACAATAATGATGTTCCTATTTCTGATGGTCTGTATAATGGTTATGCTGATAATAGAGAAGACGGTGGAAAAGGAAGAAGATCTTTATCAGATGAGTTACAATATTTATCTGATTGGGCTAATAGAGTTAAATCTCAGGTACAGGAAGCAAGGAGGGCGAAGAACTCTCAGATAACAGAGAATTCTATTATTGTAGCTGCTGTTGCCAGAAAAGGTTATGAACTTATATTTGAAGCTGCCGGTTTAACGGAAACTGGAGGTAACCAGATCAAGCAGATGTTGCAGGATCTATCAGATCTTAAACCTGAAGATATTGGGAAAGATATCTATGAGAGTGCTGAGAATAACGAGAAGATACTCAAGTCTAAAAAGGCTTTGTTTGCTATCAATAAGTTTATGTTTGAGAATAGCGAGGCTTTCACTGATGAGGTAAAAGCTAAACTGTTTGTTCCTTATGTAGAGATCGAGGGTAGAACATATGTAAATGAGATAGATAACGAACTGTCTTCTTCTGATTCCGCTAACACTTTGAAAGAAGCACTTACAGGTAAGGGTAAGATAGCTAAGGCTTATCTTCATGTGATGATGGTTAATCTTCTTGAGATGTCAAGTGTAAACATTAAGGAAACTGAACTAGCACGAAGTCAGATTTATACTAATGAGAATAATGGTTCTGTCCTTCCCGAGACTCTGGAACAGATGCTTTCGGTTAATCAGCTATCAACTTTCCTTGATAACGGGAAGACAATATTTGTTGACAGTATAGTTAAACTTGAGCTGGAGGCTCTTGAAAAGAAACTATATAATGATTTCATCAATGCTGGTCTTGGAGAAGAAAGTGCTTTAGCTCAGTCAAAAGAACAGATTGCTCGTTATAAGAGAAATTATTCTAATGAGACTATATCTGTTAGAGGTGATTTAGATGCAGGTAAAACAACTGTAGTTCTCAAGATGGGGTTTTGGACTCATCTTATTAAGAATGGTGAAGGTACTGAGAAGACTGTAGCTGTTGTTACGCATACTCCTGAACTAGCCACAACATTAATGGCTACTCTGGGCCCACTAAAATCTGTAGGGCTTAAAGTTGTTCCAATGACTACTGGTGATGTGCTTCAAGCTAAGGCTGAGAACCTGACCGGTAAATTTGATTTTATCGTATGGGATGAGGCAGGAGCTTTGGTAGAACAAGATATTGCTGACCTGTATGCAAATACAAAAGGCGTTCCTAAAGTATTGATTGGTGATATTAGTCAGCTGGTTCCATTAGAACGAGCAGATTCTACTTCAGCACTTCGCTCTGTAGGGTTTAAGACAACTCCAATTACTATTCAGCACTCCACTAACAATTATGCTATTAAGCAACTTATTGATATGGCTAAAGATCATATCTATAATCTACTTCAGGATCCTAATCTAACTATTCAGACAGATGAATATCCTATGGCTTATCATCAGGAGATACCTGTTCAACCAGGATCAAATGATATCATGCTTGATGGATTAGAATATTATGCTACTCCGGAAGATGTTATAAATGCTTTCCTTACTAAGAAAGGTATTAGAGATAAGGGTGAGAGAGCGATAGTCTTTCTTAATGAGATTCAGGTTAAGAAGTATGCTACTGCTTTTCCCGAACTACTGAATAAACAAGGTCAGATTTTTATGGCTGATCCTGATATCAGAGGTGGGGTAAGACCGCTTACAGGAAAGTCTAATGGACATGATTTAACTCTCACTTTTGGAAGTGTTCAGGGACTAAGAAGGAAAGAAGTCTTTGTCCCTTGGAAAGACAGCACCATAAGATCAGCAGAAGGTATCAATCAGAATAATCCTTCATTACCAGGCAGAGCTCTTTATACAGTCTATGGAAGGACTGGAGGTTTTCTTGGAGTTATGGGTCCTGTGTCTCAGAATACAACAGATCAGATGCAAGGCAATTGGATTGAGCCTACAAAAAGATCCAGAGGTAAAGCAGGTCTATCTGAAATCTATGCTCTTCAACAAAAGTATTTAAGAGAAGTCCTTGGGGCTACAGATGCAACTATCACTTCAGAAAGTAAAGGACCAGTAATTGATGAGCCAGCACCTAAGACTGATGGAACGATACGGTCTATTGATAAATCTAAAGTATTCGTCAAGACTGGAGGTAAAGGTAATATTGGTGTTCAGTTCTATATCAAGCCTGATGCTGATGGTAAAGCTGAAGTCTATAGAGGTAATATCGTAGCTTATAAGTTTGATCAAGATACAGGTGAGCCATTTGATCCGGAACAGAAGTTCTACATGAGAGCTCACAATGCTAAGTTGCTAAGTGATACAGGGGCCACACCAACATCTCAGAGCAGTCAGAATGCGACAAAGCCTTCTATGATTGCCAGAGATAGTACTGGTGCTGATATAGCTCTTAATGAGAATATGGCTTACCAGATAGGAGATGAGGTTGTCTATCTCAAAGAATTGGGTTATGAAAATGGTGAACCGGTAGCTACGTTCTATGGGATGTCAGGAGAAGAGTTTTCTCTTCCTCAAGATCAGATATTACTTAACGGACCAGTAGATAGCATTCACCAGAGAGATCCGGCTTATAACAATCAAACATCTATTATGTCTCGCCTCTATGGTGAAGGTAAGATGCCTTTGTTTGGATCAACCTTTGGTACTGTCATACCTGCTGGACACAACTTTAAGAGTATTGCTGATGTAGAGAAAGAGATGGATTCTATTAAGAGGATCATTCTATCTACTGTACTAAGGTTTAATGTTCCGTTACAGTTAGAATATAACAATGGCGCCATGTACGTCAAAGTAATGGATACCGACATAGCAAAGAATAAATTAAAGACTAGCCTTGATGTAGGTTACAATAGGGATAATTTACCTGTTGGTACTGCAAGGGCCCTGAATAAAGCTATCAAGGGAGAATATGGTGAAACCCTCTATTACTTAGCTACTCTGACTACTGATGAGACAAAAGAATTCGATCCTAATGCTTTAGATAATATCAAGCGTTTGATGGACTATGGTAAACTTATGTCCAGTCGTAGTAGTAACGGTATCCATGTCTTTAAAGCTATTGGAGATGTAGGTAATCCTGCAAGTATAGGTATCCATCGTGCAATGACTGGTGTTCTACAGAAATCTGATAATCAACAGCCACTATCAGCATGGGAGAAAACCTTAACTGATATGGGTTATGTAGTCGAAGAGAATGTCAAGCAAGAGATAAAGGAAGGTCTTCAACCTAATGGTGATCCTCAAGTTGGATTGGTTAAGTACTTCAATATAGGAGGACAGGAAGGACATTTCTATCTAAGTGCAAAGAAGATGGAAGAAGCTGATACTGCTCAACTGTTAAAAGCTCTTGGTCAGGACTCAGATAAAATACAGGCTGCAACTGCCGGTGAGATGAATACAGTTATATCTCAGACCTACCTGGTCCATATGTTAAAGAACAATAACTCTGTTATAAAGAAAAGTCCAGAGCTAAAAACATTGCTTGATAGTTTTGGGGTTACATGGCCCGAGAGAAGACTTACTGGATTAACAATAGATTTTGGTTCTAATGTAGATGAAGAGAAAAAGAACTTCACTGCACTAACAAGACATATTACTAAGAATTGGATTAACAACCCGGGAGAGGTAAAAGCTATCAAGGATCTATATCAACCAATAAAGAAAGATAAGGAGTTGATGTATTTCGATCCTAGAGTTCCTTCTGAGCTGGTAGTAAATTATGATGGTATTAGATTTCCGTCTGTCTTCTTTGATATCCAGAGTGTCCTTACTGAAGACACACCACAATCAAACGATAATACTGATCAATCAGATGTTGATGGTATGTGGGATGATGCTTTTATGGTGTCTAATGCCAATGAGCCATTTGATCCATTAGCTGAAAGAGAAGCTGTCAGGTGGATGAATAAGATTATTGATACCAGTCAGCTTGATCTACACTTTCCTGGCATGCAAGATCCCAATGCAGGTAAGAATGTTATTTATGGTATGGTTCGTCATCGTGATAATCAATCACACACTCAACTTCGTTCCTTCAATGGTAATGTAGATAAAAGATCAATCAGACATGAGACTGTTCACAATGTTTGGAGATATGTTATAAGTCCTAAAGCAAGAGACCTTTTAGCTAAGGAGATAAGAATTCTGGCTAACAATCCTACTATGACAGAACCACAAGCTGAAGAGTATCTGTCAAGGAAATATCATAACAGTTCTACAGCAGAACCGAAAGGTAGAGATCCTTGGTTCACTAAATCAGGGCTAATACAACGGTTTAAGCAGTTCCTTGATCGTTTTAGGATCAATATGGATAAGTACCGGCCTACAATAGATAAGTTCTTAAATGATATAGAAACGGGCTTATTTACAAAAACATCAATGAACTTCAATCCTGATATCGATTGGGCTGTTTATAACAGAGATGCTTATATGTATTCTGATCCTTCAGAAGAGGGAGAGGGAGAACCTATTGATCTCGATAAGGAAGCAGATCTAGAGAACCAAGCTTTAAAGAAAAGCCAACAACTAATGCCTATCTATGACACTCTTATTGATTCCTTTGGTGACTCAGCTAATATAGAGGTTGTAACTAAACTTGTATTCAATAGGATTAAATCAAAGACCAGGTACAACAATAACAGAGCAAGACAATCAAATTTTATCCCACTAAGTATAAGTGATGCTGTTGATCAGTTAAGAAAAGAATATGATGTATCAGCAGAGAAAGCTTATCAGGGAAATCGTGCTTATGAGATTACCGGACTAGGTAACACACCAGTTAACAAGATATCTCTTATCCAAGCTCAGATAGAAAAGAGGCTTATTCAGGATAGAAAGGGAACAGTTCCAAAAGGACTAATCTCGGATGTTCTTAATAAAGAGCTCTCTAAGTTCGATACATACAATACTGTTATCAGTCACATCTTCCCTACTTATGATTTTGCTGGTGATCGTTCCACAAAGAT
>Ga0307928_10001474_pt1 | contig 17847 bp, 32 predicted proteins | sample AceLakmetagen232_FD_201815 | JGI IMG/M metagenome (GOLD analysis project Ga0307928, IMG submission 201815) | Saline water microbial communities from Ace Lake, Antarctica - #232 | ecosystem: Environmental > Aquatic > Non-marine Saline and Alkaline > Saline | place: Antarctica: Ace Lake... | reverse complement strand
GATTGACTTCTCTCTATGCGTCTGTCAGTTCAACAAATGGACTGACAGTGTTCGTGCCGTTGCGAAGCGTAAGCGCCGAAGTAATCCACGGCTTACCGTCTTCGTAGTAGGAGATCTTCAGGGTTTCCTGATCCTTCAGGAAGTTGAGGATGCCCATGTCTGATTTCAGCGTTGCGCCCATTCCAGGCTTCACCATGTAGTAGTCCAAGTTGAGCAATCGAAGATCACCCTGTGTCCCAAGTGCTGGACTGATCTCGTTGAAGAAGATCGGAATACCCATGAGCGTTGCCGTTGGCAGCGCGCTACGTGCATCGCTAGACCAGATGAGCTGGCCCGCACCGTCGGCGAGAGTGCCAAGCTGTTGAATGATCCCAACTCGCTGGCAGACCCAGACAAACCGCCCACCACCATTCGACATCACTCTAGCAAGCATGTTCAGCAAGTCGATGTAGTTGATCTCGTCATCAACGCTACGCGCCACAGTAATCATCGCAGGACTAGACGCAAAGCCCTTCAGCTCTCCAGCGCCCGTTCCTGTCTGAATCTTGTCGTCACGCTGTGCAAGAACAGCACCGTTGATGAGAGGCTGCATCATAGATCCCATCTGTGGAGTATTCGCTTGCGACTCCTCAGAGACGGTCCAGAATGCACCAACCTTCTCAGGCTTAAACGTCACCTGCATGATCGACGGATAAGATGTCTCCGTTAGATCGGCCAGTTCCTTAGCCGAGTAGACGACAACCCCGCCAAAGACACCCTTTGAACCGGACTGATCGAATGCGTTATACGTGAACTCTGCATTCGGTGGGTCGGTCTTCGGAAGCATCCGAATCATAGAAGATAGCCATTGCTGATCTGGCGGAATCTGAAGAAGCTCGTTCGAGAATTGCGGGCGCATCCAGTAGCCGCCACCAACACCAGTCAGAGTGCTAAGTCCACGTCGTTCAATCTCGCCCTTGTGCATCTTCAATAGACGTTCAGGCGTTCCCATTCCACCGGCACCGCATGCACGAACTTCGGCAACCATCTCATCGAAGCCGCCAGCTTCATTGCCATAGCCGTAGTCTTCCTCGCGTGTACCATCTGCAACAGCAGCGGGCGCTCGCTGTTCCTGAATCGCAGCCGTCAATCGCTCTTCAGAAGCAGTTAACTTCTCTTCCATCTCTTCGTAGTGTGCCGTCGCATCGCCGGTAATCTCTTGAACGCGTCGCTCGACTTCCTCTTTAACCGTAGTTGGAATATCGCCAAGTGAATCGCCAATACTTTTGATCTTGACATTCAGCTCTTCAAGTGCCCGTTGCTCAGGGCTTGGATCGCCATCACTGCCGCCATCGTCCGGTACAGTCAGAATTCCGAACACAGGGAACAGCAACATGTTAATCAGTACGCGCCATAATCGTGTCATTTTACACCCCTCATGGTTTTCTCTATTACGCCTTGGAGCCAGAGCACCGAGTCCTGAAGCGTCCGGGTGTCTAATGACGGGCCTTCTGCTTTCACGAGTGTTGCTGCTGTCTCTATCTCTTCTCCCGCAGGAATTGGGACGCTATACGTCTCAAGGGTCTTGCGGAGATTTGCTACTTCCTCAATGAATCTCTCTTCGCTGCCTTCTTTCAATGCTATGTTCAATTCGCGTAGGCTGTTCGTCGCCATCCGCACCTGTTCCACGCCCGCCCCTGGAGTTGCGCCGAAGTTCTGCGTAACTACCGCAATCTCATATAGGTTGACTTCCTGTTTGTGCTCGATGCCTTCCTTGTCCCTCTTCGCTCGAATCGTTTTGAATCCGTGGCTCATGTCGCTGTAGTAGCCGGTTGAAGGATCGTCCTCATGTGGTAACCCAACATAGATCTCCATGCCTACAGTCGATTTCAGATTCGGTCGCCCTTCCTGAATGAGTAATCCAGTCTCATCTTCAACCACACCGCGCATCATTCCGCCTGGATTGTGCCAGTTATGATTCGCTGTCATCGGGAATGATCCGTTCCTACGGTCAATTGTGCGCTTGAATGATCCTGGATCGAAGATAGATTTATAGGAATCCAGAATGTCGAAGAGCGACCCATGAGCAACGAACACACCCTTGCTATCAATGTCGCGGATCTCAAGCGGAACCGTTCGTGTCTCAGTAAACATGACTACATCACCGTCCCTGAGCCTTCCCACACACACACAAGGACAGAGGTGTAGTTATTGTCGGCTTTGCTAGTCACAGTGATTAGGTAAGACGTGCTTTGCTTCATCAGCGTATGGTTGCCACCCTCTGCGCGAAGTTCCACCTTAGTCAGGATTTCCGTCCCACCTGTATAGCTGCTGTCTACATCGTCACGCTCGATCAAACACGCGCAATCGTCCGGCCAGTCACCTTGCCGATTACGGGCATAGAACACCATCGCTTCACCAGCAGTAGCAATCGTCACGCCCTCAGTAAGTGTAACATTGACCGTCTGATGCGAGACAACATCATCCGCCAGCCAATATGAACCCTTTGCCGGTGTCGTGACAACGATCTCAATCACATCGGCTATATTGTGGTCAGCTTCAAATACCGACGCCCGATACCCGCTGTCCATTATCGAACTATGTCTGAACCCCATACCACTCACCTCAATTTAGGCCAACGCGCACCGCTGCCCTCTGTTTAATTCGCACTGCCCCGCACGTCGGGCACGTCACCAGTTCTAGCACCATCCTGCCACATTCGCATTGCAGCCCGCTCATCTCTTCCGGCGTCATTCCTTCTTTGATCGCGAATACATGATGGCTACCCTTGCACATGCTCACCCCACCTCGTTCATCTGCGCCGAGGCACAATCATTCCGCCGCTTATCCGCCAACGTCAATTTATCTTTACCCTTCGCATAGTGCCGAGGATTCCCGCACATCACACAGGAGCAAGGGACACGAGTTCGCCTGAGCGTCTGCTCATAGGCTGAACCAACATACGAGAAGTCAGAATCTTGATGATAGGCGTCATAAATCCTAGCTAGTTTACGCGCCTTCTTCTTTCCTTCTTGCAAATTCAGATAGTGCATCATCCGCTCCTGTACATTGCCACACATCTGCACATTACGTCGTTCGTCCCATCACCTGGATAATCCGCACCGTCTGAGAACACATCATCAAACGCAATCCAGCCTTGCCCTGTGTTATTTACGTGCGCCGTTCTCACCCGATCATCACCTGCGTCCAGCCATGCCTTCTGTTTCGCTACACCGCTCTGTCTAGCCGACTCGTGCATGGCAGTCCCAGCCGCCTGATGCACCTCAGTGCGTGCAATCCGCATTGCGCGATAGACATCAGTCCCATCTTCCCATTCGTCGAATACATCCTTGATTCGCTTGGCTATCGTCACCATGCTTTCACCGCTCTTCATTCCATCGAGCACAATCGCACGAATGGCCTTCTTCGTCGTATCCTGTATCAGCTTCACCTCAGCAGCAGCATGAGCGTTGACGTACTTCTCAATCTCTTCTGACCACGGATCGAAGTCACGCTTTTCAATCGGGCCAATCGACCGCGGCACAAGCTCATCAAACGTATCCTCTCCGAAGTCCTCTATGACTGCCCTGTATACGGCGGTGAAGGTTTTCACCCATGCGCTCCGCTGGGATTCAATAGCCGAGTCGGTATCTACCTTTCCATTTGTGACAGCTTTGACTACAGCCGAGCTTTCCGCCGTAAACAGAGAGCTTACTTTCTTCGCTACATTGCGTTCCCATCCAAGCCGCTTCCGGTCAGTGGCGCGATAGTGAAGATCCAGCACCGCGCTCCTTGTTTCGATAGACCGAATTGACCGCTCTTTATCAATAGGCTCAGTCCTTACCGCATCAACAGGCAGTAGCTTCGCAGATACATATCCAACCTCTGGGCAGTCATCTTCATCAAAGCCAAGGCCCAATCGCTCGTTGATCGCCTGAGTAGAGATTCCCATGTCGAAGTACTTCTTCCCCTCTTCGGCGTTTGCTTTGCGCTTATCAACCATTGGCGGCGTACCGGACAGATCGTGATCAAAATAGATGCCCTCAAAGTGAGGCGCAAGTTGGATGTTCAACGTGGCCACGAATTTCTTAACCTCCGGAATGTGTGTCATGTTCCACGTCGCAATTTCAGACGCCTTCATGTTCTCGTATTTGGCGTTGACCAATCCTGTTGCCTCTGCGAATATCCCAAAGCCCGTGCATAGCTCTTGGTTCGTGAGGTTAGATCCACCCATAAAGTCCATCTCAGCAGGCGTCGGTGTTGTTGGAACATAGCCGCGCCCGTCTTCCAGGACTAATGCCTTGCGTGCGTTCTGAGGCCCTTCCTTAAACTCCTTTAGCTGTGCCATCAGTCGATCATACTGAGTCTTTTCCAGCACGCCCGTACTCATAACACCACTAGGCCACATTCCATTTATCATCGAGTGATACTGGAAGTCGGTGATTGCATTGCCCGTGTCTACCAACTTTGCGTTTGCCCTAAGAACAGGCTGGCCGAACAGATCGTTAGATGGACTGTAATTCTTGAAGTGTACGATCTCTTCTTCTTCAAACGGCACAGGATCCTCACCAGGGATAGTGTAGAAATAGATTAGCTTGCCCTTGTATGACTTGATGCTCACGCGGTCAGAGCGAAGCGGATCAAGCCTTACGTTATCGCCTAGTTGGTTGATGAACCAGTAACCATCCCCGGCCATACAAAGGAACAGCTCTATCCTGAACTTCAGTTCATCCATTGAAATCTTGGGGTTGGGATTGGCGAGCATTCGCGCTGCTGGATGTGTGTCTGAGGTAACATCCTTGGTGGCTATATCCTTCGCTACAATAGGAATCGACACCTGCGCGTCGCCTCTCATTGTCGTCAGTCTGTATACGAGCCAATGAGATTCATAGCCTTCAAGCACTGCCTTCTTGGTATTCCAATCCGTCCACTTCTCAACGCCGTACTGCATGGACTGCGTTGTCTGGATCGACGTTCTAGTTTCAGGTGCTAGAAAGTGAGCAAGGGCTATCCGAGGTCCATCGTTAGCCCAGTCTAGGACGGCATTACGTAAACGCCCCATATACTCCCCCCGTTCGAGCGCCGTCCGGTTGTCGCGCCCGTCGGAGAGATACTAACACATCGGGAGGTTATATACAATCAGGCGGCGTACCGATAGATTGGATAACTATATAGTTTATCGAGTAATACAAACATCAGCACAGCAAGCCAATCTCTCTTGGCAGTTTGGCGCTTTTGCTAATGTTGCACGTCTGGCAAGCAATAGCTAGATTTGAAGGAATGTGCTTCCCGCCCTTTGATAGCGGGTATATGTGATCAACGTGGCGTTTACCTAACGGGATAATCTCTCCGCACAAATAGCAACGAATCTTTGGTGCTTCCAGTGCTCGCTTGTAGATTGCGGCTATCTCAGCCTTCTGGGCAATCGTTATGCCAATCATTGTGCCTAACTTCAATGCACGATGTTTTGCGTGAAGAGCGTTTATCGCGTCTTTATTATCCTTTCGATAAGCTGAGGCATAAGCACGCATCTCTTCCTTGTGAGCGTCTCTGTAAATACGTGTTCGCTTGCTGATTTTCTCTTGATTCTTTGATCTGTATATACGTTTGCGCTCGCGGATCTTGTCCTTGTTGGCTTCACGATATACCACGTCTTTGGCTAGCTTATCGGTTTTAATGTATTGCAGCAATATCTCTAGCTATCTTCATTCGCCCTCCATTACCAGGATAAATGCTCTTGTGATTGCTAGAGGGGCGATGTTGGCACGGCTAAATCCTATCGCCTCGCCATCCACGGGAGCGAAAGATGCCTCCCACAAAAGAGGCCCGCCGCAAAGTTCAAGGTCTAATCCCTTTTTGAACCCCATAAACTCAACCAGTTCCCACGCCATGGCTATGTCTTTCAGATAGTCACTGTTCTCGCGCCATATTTTATCGCCATCAATCTGTGTCCAGGCACGCCCGCTTTCATTGTGAACGTTATACCCGCCGAGCACCTTGTCGCCATGAAGACATCTTAGAGCCTTCCACCACAAAGCATCGTCCGTCATCGCCATCACTTCGTCTCGCGTCATCATCTACCTCCTACACATCAATGAAACTGTTATCGCTTCTCCTCGGTGTATCCCTAACCTTCTTCGACTGACGTATCGACTCGATCTCCGCATGGTTGATAGCGTGAACAGCCATCTGCTTATGCAACAGTCCGTTACGATGCTTCAACGCAAGTTCCTTCTTACGCCAACGCTCTATAAACGCCGTCGTCTCTCTGCCTCGCTCGGGCTGCTCTGCATCGAATGCAGCGATCATGTCTTCAAGCACTAAGATTGGACATTGTGTTTCCACTAGGCCTCCTTGATCTTAGTTGATAGTCCCTTCATGAGATTGTGAATTGTGCTCTTCTGTATTCGTTGATGGATACGCCATTCTGCAATTCGCGTGTTTTGCCGGATGCGTTAGTCCCCCGGGTGGTGCATAGTGCCATCGATCAGAGCTTTCGCTATAGGACTTACGGGCACAGCAATCACCTCCTACAAATCCACGAAGAAAGCGCCGTGGCCTTCCTTCACATCCAATCTCAGCAACCGCCTCATGCCAATTACCATCGCATCCATTCCGCCTGGACTCCACGAGGCTCCATCAATCCAGTTGCATAGATCGTACTCAAGCTTAGGCAGATGCCCAATTATACCGCACTGTGCACGCCCCCACCTAGCCTTCACTGGCAAAGCCCTGACATACTTATTCTGTATTGACGGGATCATGTTTGGGTTCTTGTCTAGCGGGGCCATTGAGATCATAGCTTGCTCAACGCCCATCTCTCTAGCAATCGGGTTGATCGTCGTGCGGATCATCTCGCCGCCTGCGTTCGACTCAACAAGGATGTATATCTCATTGCAGACTGGAGCCCATCGCTCAACAGCATCTACAGCCGTCACGCCCCATTTCTCAGGCGGTGCAACTTCAGTCAGATCTTCCAGAGCGTAGACGATACCGAGCGCATCCTGGCCACATGGAACGATACCGCATGTGTCGCTCCCTGGCTTAGACGACTTACTAGGATCAATCGGTATAACGATGATCTCCCAGAACTTGGGCGCTATATCTGACTCAATGCGATAGGCGTCAATCATGCCTTGCGTCCACAGTGCGCCAGGCGTCTCCCAGATGTCCTCTGCGAGAATCTCCTGACGGTATGAACGATCGTCCATATCAAGCGTGATCTCTTCCAGTGCTACCTTGCTCAGGTGAGGATTATCGTGCGAGGTGAAGTGAAAGCACGCCCAGCGGCCTGTCGTGTCAGTCTCTGCCTTCTGATACATGTGTGCAGCGAACATAGGATCACGCGCTTTAGACTTAGCCGCGCTCTCTGAATCAGGAGGTGTGTAGATGAACGTGGTTGTGCCATCGTTGTCTAGCATCATCGGGGCGCATACCTTCGTCCAGACACGTTCATCCATCATCTGGAACTCGTCAAGGATAATGTCGTCGCCATAGTCACCACGAGCTGTATCAGAATTCCACGCTGTCTTGGCCTTGATGCGCTGCTCTGTGCCAGATAGTTCTATGAAGCGTGATGATTCGTTCTTCTTGAATACGCCACCGGCAACCGCATCACCCAGTGCACGTGTGATCTCAAACCAGAAACGCTCTGTCTGCTCTTGCGTCGGAGCCATGTAGAGAACGCGATGGCCTGCTAGGAACTTCTGAACGGCACGTATAGCGATGCCTGATGTCTTACCGCCACGTCTGCCAGCTCGAATGACAATACGCTTCTTAACGCTGTCGACAAACTCAGCTTGCTTTGCGTGCGGCCTACGAAGATGGATCTTCAGGTTCGTCATATACCACCGTTAGTGTAATGTCGCCAGATGCGTTCACGTCGTGGGTATCCTTCCACTTATCGCCAGCCACGTTCTTAAGGTAGAACTGGATCGCTCGTGCATCTGGGTGTTTGACCTTTTTTATCTTTCCAAACTTGATACTTTCCTCTTCGTATGTGTATCCCTTGCATAGACGGAATAGAGCATCCTCTACGTCACGAATTGGGTTCTGCTTGCCCTCGGCTATGGCCTCCGAAAACTCAGGGTGCTCAACCTTCCACAGTGACACGGTTGAAGTAGCGACCTGTAGCACGTTCGCCATATCCTCCTCAGTCAATCCACGCTCTGCTAGTTGTCGGATAATAGGCACGTGAATCTTGGCATCGTACTTCGTTGGTCTACCCATCGACCTTCACCGGCTCCAGTCCGTGTGATGCCATGCGCTCTAGCACCACAGCGACGTACTTCGGCTCTAGTTCCATGCCGTAACATACGCGGCCCTCTTGCTCAGCAGCGACTACGGTTGTTCCTGAGCCGAGGAACGGGTCTGCTACGTTACCTTCCTCCATGCTAATCAATCGCGCAATCAGAGACACAGGCTTTGTAGTCGGATGCAAGAAGTCTCTGTCCTCTCCATTTGTGAAGAAACCAGCCCACTTATGGCGCAATACATCTCGCTTACGTTTCGACGATGACCAGATCAATTCAAAACATGATCCGAACATCTTGTCAGCAGAATCATCAAGCCTCTTATCCCATACTAACCATGCCCCACTATGCTCTGTGTCTCCAAGGCTTGACGAATAATAATCAGCGCCAAACCAGAATTGACTATCTGGAAGCGGCAAGGCAATAGATCGAACATCAAACGGCACATCGTCTCCAATCACTTTCTCATAATTAACGCTTCTTGATCCCATCTTCCTTTTTCCGACAGCCATCTTTGAATAGTCAGTGTCTAGATTCATTCCGTATGGCGGATCTGCTATTAGGATTCCTACTTCCACCCCGTCCATCAGCAATGCCACATCCCCTCCATCCGTCGAATCCCCGCACATCACACGATGCACTCCAGCCTTCCCAGGTATCTCCCAGATCTGCCCGCGCTCAACTTCCCACTTTTCAAGCAACTCGGCAGCCTTATCCACCATATCGGCAGCGGCGTCTGAGTCGTCTTCACCGGCTGGCTCATCAAACCCCATCGTCTCGAAGTCTATCTCGCCAAGCAGCTCGCCCTTCAAGTCCTCAAGCACAACTTCGTCCCACTCGCCCAACGTTGAGATCTGATTATCTGCCAACGCGAGAGCCTTGCGCCGTGGATCGTCCGTCTTCAGATCAACGCGTCGGACAACCACAAGCTCGTTGCCGTTCGTCTCGATCTCGCGGACTGGTATGCCAAGCTCTTGAGCCTTGGTGTATACGGCGTTGCCACCTATCACCACACCGTCAGCGTCTACCACGATGGAGCGACCAGCGCCTAAGTCCTTCAGCGACTTGCCTACGGCGTCCATGTTGCGTGCAGGATGCGTCCTCGCGTTACGCGGATCTAGTTCGTACTTCCTCGGTCTACCGCCTGCGTGTTTCTCAGTCATCAGTCACCTCCGCGCATGGGCCGAACGACACATAGCCGTCTGTGGGCGGTCCACCCCATACCCACTGCTTGCCATCCCACATACCGAACCAGGCGTTTGCCATATACATACCTGGCTCATCAGGCCGACCACCAAATACCCCCGTCTTATCTGACGTTCCGTATGCAGCCGGGCACACATCGCCGCCATGAAGCAGGACGAATAGCTCTGTTATCAGCCAGTAGTCACGCGGCGTCTTAGGTGTGCGCTCGTATAGCTCCATGAGCCGTTCGCACTTCGGGCATTCAGTCATCGTCCAAGCACCTCTCACCAAACTCAGCCGCACGCGCTTCTGCTAGGTTCAGGATGATACTGTCGAATGGCAATAATCGCAGATGAAGATTGCTTTCGTCTTCGGATAAGTCGCCTCCATATACAGAGAGCGCCTTAGCATTCGAGCCTTCAATGAACACGTCGCACTCTCCATCTTCAAGGATCTCAACCGTTATCCTATCTTTCTCAGCCACGCTATCACCTTTTAGGCGCTTGGTCAACCCTGCCGCAGACGAATGAAGGGGTAGAGGGAGTCCAGATTGATGCCTTGTGATAAGGCTCTGGGGAAACCCCGCCAAGCTTGCCTGCGTATCTCACTACGCGTGCCGTCCGTCGAACATCATTTCACGTCACCTGTCACTTCCTCGCGATATACAATATCGACTGGAATAGGAGCTATCTCTGGTTCGTTCCACTCCCATACCTGACGACAATGCGGACACCGACGTAATTCATTCATCGTATTACACACATCCTCCCACGTTAGCATCTTCCCGCACAGGCACCAGAACGGCTCATTCCACGCCATGTTTACCTCTCCTCTTGACAACAACAGCACTCCCCGCGCCGCCGATAGCACCACCCCCGCCAACGATTAGCGCCAGCTTCCAAAGCTGTGCCCTCATCTCTCGATTGTCCTCACGCCGCGCCTCCTCGTTCGCTGCAATCGTCTCTCTCAGGTTATCCATCTCGCGGCAAAGCCAGAACACCATCCAGTTCTGCTGATCATCATCCGTTTCGAGAAACTCATTCCGCTGACTATCGCGCAGAACGTCAATGGCGGAATCCTGGGCGCACACCTTGACGCAAGCAAGCGCAACGAGGGCAACAACAACCAGCCAGAATGTGATCTTGCTCTTTCTACGAACCACATCTCACCTCACACTCATTCGCGCACAGCTTGATCCACGCTAAGCCGAAGATTGCGCCTGCTGTATACAGGATCGCCATGCCTATCCACGGGTTCATTTGGACCACTCTGGGTATTTATTCATGAGCTTTCGCAACGTTGCCAGCTCTCTCGTTTTGATCGTGTCGTTTGTCTGTGCATCCTTCTCTTCCATCAGTCGATCAGCCTCTTCCTGGCCAATGACGCCAGCATCCACTAGATAACATAAGCCTGGCATATCATCCAACTTCAATCTTGCACCATCGTCGTAGTCATGCGTTGGTGTAATTGCGACATAATCACCGCCGCCAAGGTTTAGCACGATTTGCCAGCTAAAGACATACGCGCCTACAATGGTCTTGCCAACCATGTCATCTGCTTTCGTTAGCTGTTTCATTTCATCCTCCCTACTCGATACATTATACCCGATCCGCCGTGCAGAACACAGTTTAGAACACCATCCACGCCTAGAACCTAATCGCCTTGACCGGACCTTCGCAATAGATTGATAGTTCGATTGCTGTCTCTACGGCTTCCTCTGGACTGTGCCCCATGTGCATAGCGGCAAGTGCATATTCCATCCCAGCGCCAATCGCCTCGAACGTCTTGATGTCCTCAATAAACCAGCCGTTAGCATGGAACGCTCGTGGGCCAATGCCAATGATGTAAGCATTCTCTATTCCTTTCTTGTCTATGCGCTTGTTCTTCCAGTCAGCGAATTCTGATAGGAACTCAAGGATGGCAATCTCTGTGCTATCAGCGATGCCGTGAGTCCTCAGAAACAGCCTCAATAGGCTGGTCTCTTCGCACGTTCCCACTGCGCCAACTATCACACCATTCTCCTCGAATAGCTTGGACGCAGATGTGTTATCGCCCTTACGCTGCGTGTACGCCCGAACCGATATTGAATCAGCAGCGATCTCGTATCCAGATTCCGTCACCTTGCAGGCTACAACACTCACAATTCAACTCCTCTAATCATCCGAACACCATCCACCGCACGAACGCGAGCATCCCCCACACGGCCAGCGATACTAGGCTGATTGCTATCAGGACGCCGATTGTCCTACGTGGGCCGGGCGTCATTTCTTACCAACCGTGATTGTCTTCCCGGTATTCTCATCGAGCTGAATCATACCGCCGACCATCCTTACTCCTGCCAGCGCAGCATACAGTCCTCGGGCTCCTTCCTCGTTCTCGCCGAAGTTGTATGACTCGGTACAGCTATGGCTGCCAACTACAACGGTCCATCCATCTATGGTTCTCAGACAGAACGAAGTTACTATGTAGTTAATTCTCTCAATCGTGTCGTCATCCGCTATCACTTCTAGCCAGATTTTGTTCATCTCTTCCCCCTCGTCGGTCGAAAGTGATTCGCCGTCTTCGGCGGTCTTGCAGCCATCCAATCCCCGCACTTCACGCAGCGTATACGGTCAGGCGGTGTTGCCTTGATCCACTCTTTCGTAACAGCGCCGCACTTCTCACACTCGTATCGGATGCGCTTCATTGCCCCATCTACCTCCATCCCTTAACCGTGACCTTTCGTTGTTTCCTGTAGTTTATTACAGCAAGCACTCCCATACCGCACACCTTCATGCTCTTCGATGGATACCCGCCTTCGATGGCGACCCTATTCATTTCCCTCTTCATGGCATTTACCCCGCCGCGAAGCATAATCTTTTCTGCATATTGGAAAGTGTCTATATCGTTATGCTCAAGCACCCATAGCCCATCATGTACATGCGCCTCCATATCTTTCGCGCCAGTTATTTCAACTTGACACTTAATGGCAGCCATACAAGCCTCTGAGTTGCTTTTCCATGTCCTAACTACCGAAGATGGAAATCTAATACATCCTACGCGCGATGACTCTGCAATCTGTAATCCGTTTTTGTTTAACCATTCATAGATTTCCGTTTCAGGATTCTCGTTATACGCTATTCTTGCCTTGAATTTTGTGAAAGCAGAGATGGGCTTTATCGAGGTGCTTCTTCTATAAAATGCTCGTGCTTCTTCTATTGGCCCATCCGACTTAAAAACAATCGCAGGAACCTCCGCTATATCTCCGCGTCGACGGACTGCTTCTATCCTATGTTGCCCATCGACAACATACATGAGTCCATTCTGACGCCGCATTACAAGAATTGCGCCGAATGACTCCCATGCGAAATTACGAGCAATATCCAAGATATTTTTCTTACTAATATCTTTCCCATCTCTCTGGTATATAGTGTCAACGTTTAGATTGGATACATCAACCATTTCAAAATGCCCAACATTGCCTATCTCTGCCCAATTGTATTTCTTTACGTTATTCATCACGCCTCCTTTGGAACGAAATGCACCACGTCAACCTCAACGCTTCCACCGGGCTTGACTGGTCCAGCTTCGTGATTGATTAAATTCCTTACACCATCACAAATGCCTATTATCTCGCTCAATGCCTCATCTAAAGCCTTGTCATGCAATCCCTCGTACCCACAAGGCGTTGGAATATCTAGAACACGCCCTGCTACAGATAGGACATCTAACAGCGCACCCAGTATAGGAGTCAACTTCTCAGCAATGATGGCCTCGGCATAATTAAGCGAATCGTCACCGTAGATATCGAGCAATAATTTATCGCACATATCGTCAAGAATCTCTCTGGCAATCGTCATCACGCCTCCTTTGGAACGAAATGAACTACCTCTTCCTCCACGCCATCAGGACGAATCAGCTTCCCGCCTTCGGCCCTCAAGCCCCACACCGTCTTCCCTAGTTTGTATAGCCGATCGCCAATCTCCATCGTCTCGCGTAGCTCTTGCTCGTATGCCGTCCGATAGTAGACTTCAGGCCGCGCACCGGTTAGCCACGACTTCGCGGGGATCTTGACGTAGAACCACTCGCGCTTCGATCCGTGACCAGCCTCACGCCGCATGCGTCGGTAATCCGAGACAGTGACACCTTCAGGCCACTCCATGTCTTCAAGGCTCTTCTGCCACAGATTAGCCGCGCCGATTAGCCGCCGCGTGTCCAGCCCGTTCGATGCAAGGCACTCTCTCAACGTCCGCGATGAAGGATCCGTCACATCAACGACTTGCCCTAGCCTGTATACGCGCTCGGCTATCGTTGAATCTAACGATGCGAACGATGATAGCTGCGTTAGGATCTGCTCGCCCTCTTCGGCGTCGTGGCGGCGGTAGAACCATAGGTGTTTGTGATCGACGCGCCCGATACCGTGGCCTAGAACGTCTTGATTGTCGATGACCTCGAACTTGCCAGGATGGTGAACTATCTCAGATTCACCTTCTGGCATCCAATTCCCTACTCTCTCTAAAATCCACGGCCTCTCAAACTCAGCGATCACAAGCTGCCCAGTCTCAACCATCACATGAACTGGCGCATGTAGCGTAATCATGTTCTCTACCACGTCGCGTTCGTCTGAGCCGCCCATGCCTAATGGGATATTATGATGTACCTCTAACTGCTTGCGCCCTTCTTCAGACCTACCGTCGTATCCTGTAATTTGACAGCGATAACCATCAAGTTTCAACGCCTCTTCTCTTACAACACGAGATCTACTCACTTCGCACACCCTTCATGCCATGACAATTTCGCGCCTTTCTTTGAATTGCAACTCCTGCACGCCAGCGCAACATTATGTTCTGCATGTTCACCGCCCTTTGAGAGAGGAATAATGTGGTCAATCGTCATGTATCCTGGATCGTTCTTGTCGCCATCTATCAGCATGCTTCTTCCACAATATGCGCACATTCCGCCCTGTTTATCTAATAGTTTGTCTATTATTCCTATTGGTATCCCATCTCCATCTCGTTTTACGCTTCGCTTCCACTGTTCATGTAACCTATACCATTCTCTACCAGCGTCAGTGTTCCTCCATGATCTCTGTCTATCCCTAATTTCGTCCTTGTGCGTATCTCTATAAATCTTCTTACGCGCTCGAACCTCATCACGATTAGCCAAAAAATATAACCTTCCACTTTCCAGCCTTTGCTCTCTATATTTATTATAACTCTGTCTCAAAGATGCTTTTGCGCGTTCTGGATGCGCTATCCTGTAACGTCTCTGTGATTCACGATGATCTTCTAATTCATAGGGTTTTTTGATTTCTCCAGCTGATACATGCCTCCGCACTGTACTCCTGCTACACCCAACTATATTCCCAATCACCTCATACGTCATACCTTTATTTCTCAATTCAATCATCAACTCTTCGCGTATAGCTTTATGCCTAGACATCGCGCTCACTCTTCATCTTAGCAATCAACGCCTGGCGAATCGTGTCGTTCTTGTTCGATCTCGATTCCAAATAGGCAATTACGTCTGCATCGCTATCGTCATTCAGTTGCAGCGAGTACTTCACATGCTTCGCTTTCGTGTGTGGTTTCATGCCCCTCCTGGTTGGTGAGGCCGGTTACTGCACGATATTCTTCGCCCGAGTCAACTTAATGCTCGTCTGGCAACCCTCAGCAACGGGTAAGTTGTAACCGGCCACGTATCGAACGACGGATCATCCGCCCCTTGCGGTCCCCCGGGACCTCTAGTGGGAGCTTGGGCTTTGAGGCAGCACTGACGATCAATCAGCGCCATGTTCTTTCAGGGTTTGCGCGGTAGCAATCCGCTCTATTCGGATGATCTACTGGCGTAGCTATCGCCGCCGTCGTTCGCATCTTGTCAAAGATCAATATAGCATTATACCACACCACACACGCGTAGTCAAACCAACATGATCTGACAGCGGTACCCGTCGAGCTTCAGAGCTTCGGCGCGTACTGCTTGGGATCTGCTCATTTCTTCTCCCTATCCGAGCTGAACAGTGAGCCGTAGAGCTGATTGCGCTGATCGGTATTTAGCTTGCTTAATGGTATCAGACGACGCAAGTTCCCGCCCATCATTAACCCACCAAAGAGTACTAATATCATGCCCCACCAATTTTCGCCGCCGTATTCTGCGCCGCCGTAGACTGCTATAGCCGACCAAGCCCAGACCCAGCGTTTCGCGTCCATGCGCCGACCTATCCATCGGTCTAGTCGCCTAAACATCACGCACCCCTTTGCGCAGATTCTCTAGCAGCTCTTGCGGTGTCTTTGCCTTCCCCAGTTCTACGAGCAACGCGGCAATCACAAGACACGCGGTCTTCGCTTCCAGGTTCGTCTGTATCTCGCCGTAGACCCGAACGATTTCAGCGCAGCCTTCAGATGTTTCGCGTTGGGCGGCGAGGATATGGCTCACTTCAATCTGGTGGAACTCTCCCTCGCGGAATTGCTTCACGGTCTTGTCTCCATTCTTGTCGCTAAATGTGGCGCGAACAAGATCCCCTTGCATAAGCCATGCTCTTTCTTCAGCGTTCATCACTCACCCCCAGCATAGCGCACACCCAGCAAAGCGTGATCGCACGAGCCATCTCACCACAAGGGCACGTCACCTCTACCTTCAACGGACGGAACTTCATGACTGCCATTGGTCCAACCTGTATTAGGGCTCGTGCCTGCCACGTCAGACACGCACGAGTGCAGTTGCGCCCATCATCGACAGTGCCGAGCGCCCACACGCCATCCTTGATGGGAGCAAAGGGATCGAGTTCTCCATTGCTGCTGTATACGGACTCGAAGAGATCAGTCATGGCCGCGCCGATATCGTTGGGGTAGTCGGGAACAATCTCCATCGTGGCCCAAAACATCTTCGGAGCACCGGAATACCCTTCCTCACATTGCATAGGTGGCCAAGGGCTGTCAGATTTAGGTCTAGCTAGATCTAGCTCGAACGCCGACCCTAATCCATACTTGTCAACCTCCTCTTTTTCGACATGTATCTCTGGCACTCCATGATCGAAGGGCCATAAGACACACGGTTGATCCAATAGATTACAAACCTTAATCCGTATTTCATCAGTCGATAATGCTAGCACTCGCTCCTTTGTCCACACACTCATATCATACCTCCGTATCACTCACCACTAACATAGCGCACACCCAGCAAAGCGTGATCGCACGCGCCATCTCGCCACGCGGACAGTCTACCTCAACCTTCAACTGACGCCTCTTCTCAAAGCCCGTATCCTTCCACATCAGACACGCATGTGCGCAGTCGCGGCCATTGTGAACCGTGCCGAGTACCCACGCGCCGTCCTTGATCTTGCCGCCGGGACCGTATACGGATTCAAAGAGGTCTCGCATCGCTGTGCCGATGTTGGTTGGATAGTTTGGAAGTTCCGCGTGCAACCCCTCCCACGTCGGACGAGTGCCCCACACCTCGCCGTCTTCGTCGAATTCAAAGTCCGTGTAGTTATCCAACTCAGCGGCCTTGATCCGCAGCTCCTCGTTCGTCAGCTTCAGGATTGTTCGCTTATCCATCATGCTCCTTGGACGGGCATGGTTCTAGCTTGACCAATACCTCGACGATCGTTACTTCAGCCACTGGCTTCCAGAACTTTCGCCCGCTCTCGTTCATAAGCTTGACCCACTGAGATGAAGGCGATACCTCAATAACCCTTCGTTCCTCTATCCCAGTCGATCGAAAACCGCTACTGGTCGCTACCAGTATTCTTTTGCCAATAAGCTCTGTCATTTCGTTGTTCATGATTCCTCTTTAGGTGCGGAATTGAGTGTTCTGTTGCGTTTCTGCTTCCTCTATCCCCAGTGCTTTAGCCTCGCCGGGAAGCAGCCATCCGAATCTAGGTATTTCAGCCCATGCGATAATCGTAAGCGGTTCTGATTGCAGGCAACCATCAATCTTCCACCCGCCATCATCGTGTGAATAGTTCGCAACGTACAGTTTGCCACCAGGGAAGCAGATCGATATCAATGGTGCTATCAGCACTTCCATCCCGTGATCAGGAAGCCCTTCTTCGTCCGTCCGTATCCAGTTAATCGCATCGAGATGCACGACGCGGTTCTTTAGCCTTTCGATATTCCTATCTGCTGCCGTCACGCCATCCATCCCAACCTCCTTACAGGTTCACCTTCCGAAACACCTCGTCGATCTCATCACGGCTAATGCCAACGTAGCGCAAGGTCGTCTCTTCCCGGCTGTGGCCCAACGCCTGACGTATCATTCATCTGCCTCCATCCGAGCCAACAACACGCGCCGTTCCACCTCAATCTGCGCCCTAAGCGCCCGCTTCATCGCGCCGTTCTTGTTCTCTTGCCGGTTAAGGTACGCAACAATGTCGGCGTCATTCTTGTCGTGTAGTTGTAGCGTGAATCTCTCGACTGCCATGGTTCCTCCTTTCAGTTAAGCTAACGACCCC
>Ga0307928_10001472_pt1 | contig 17876 bp, 11 predicted proteins | sample AceLakmetagen232_FD_201815 | JGI IMG/M metagenome (GOLD analysis project Ga0307928, IMG submission 201815) | Saline water microbial communities from Ace Lake, Antarctica - #232 | ecosystem: Environmental > Aquatic > Non-marine Saline and Alkaline > Saline | place: Antarctica: Ace Lake... | reverse complement strand
ATATAATAGCTAATAGCAACGAACCTCGGATAACTCTAATAAAATAAAAAGAAAGTTTCCATAGGGCAAGAGGATCAAGAAAATGAAAAAGGAAATATTCAAAATCCAATCATTTTATTTTCTTAAACCCAACTTCCAAATTCATAATTTCATAAGGTTTAAGTTTTAACTTAATATTTAACTTGTTTTTAATTACAATTAACTTTTCTATTCGTTTTTCTAAAATATTTGTTTTCCATACTGCTTCTATTTCTTTTCCCAATATCAATGTTTCATTTACTTGATCTTTGGTCAAATTATATATTCGAATTAATAAGTTGTTCGTATTTTCACATTTTTTTATTGCACTTATTGCCGTTAAATTGGTTGTTTTTTGTAAGAAACTAATACCTTCATTTTTGTTGCCGCTATCAAATCCTTGTTTAACTAACAATGGCATTTTATATCTTTGGCTTAATGATTTAATTTTCGATTGTATATAATTTCCGCTAAAGGGAACTAATCCGTATTCAAATTCTAATTCTTGTAAAAGCTGTGCCTCCGGTGTATAAATTGATGGGCCTGCTGCTTGGCGATTTGCCAAATCACTTCGTGATAACCATTCCACAGCTCGAAAAAGAGTGAGAGCTAAAGTAATTTTCCCATTATTTTTGATTGCGGCTATTTCAGGTAACCCCTTATTTAAAACTGCAAATCCACGATCCTTTGATTGAATAAGTGAAAAATCCTGTTGTGGAAATGTGCCAACCGGTTCTTGCACCCAATCTTTTCCACTGCTCTGTTTTATTTTTCGTTCTGTAATGACAAATTGATTATCTGTAATAATTTTATTGCTTTTTAAATTTGTTGGAAAATGAACTCGTAAACGATGATCTTTGGCTTTATTAACAAATTTGGTTTTTACTTCTATTATTTTGCTATCTTTTTTCAAGCCAATAATAGTTTTTACATTACAACCAACAAGTTTTTTACTCCGTGAAATTCTATTGTTATTAATTTTTTGAGGCAAAAATAATTTATATTCTACTTCAATTTTCCCACTAATTTCATTGTTTTCAATTACCTTTATTTTACCATTGGCAGTGTCTGAAAATACAGATTTTGATATTTTAGAATATGAATGGTCATACTCATCTCCAATATCTTCAGTGTCCTCCAAACGATTTAAACCAAAATATTCCTTTCCATCAATTTTGTTTAATAAATCAAAAGCTCCATTATTTTTTACGATTATTTTATAATAATTATTTTCAATTACATTATCTTTTACCAAATTGATGCTTGGGATTTTAGCAATATTTTGTTTGCCATTTGAAAATTTAAAATGATAGTTTTTATAACCCAATGCCGGGATATCTTCAGCTAAAAATTGAATTATAAAATATTTTTGATTTTGTAATTTATCTCCTACAAAGTTTTGTCTTTTTTTATAAACACTTAAATATTTTTTAAACTTCGATATTTGCTGATTGGAAAAAACAAATACGCTTGGATTAAAACTACCCATGTTTTTCGATTTATAATTTACTAATATTTTATGGCTAACATTGTTCCCGTTATTATCTGCCAACTCAAAATTTATAATATCGGATCCTAAAGGAATAACAATTAATCTTTCAACGATCTCGGATCTTTTCTCCGGCAAGGTGTTTATTACAGAGATTGCTTGATCGTTGGCTCCATTTTCCAAAAAATTCGGCGAAATAATATTTATTTCATCCTTCAATATTTTTTTAGTCAATTGTTTTACATTTTCAAACCGAGTGATCATTTCTCTATGAACTTCATCAACACTACAACCGCAAATGGAATCGTGAGGATGATTTTTTAGTAATAACTTCCAAGCATATTTCAATTCTTCTTGTGGATATCTATTTCCAAGCACAAAATGAAAATATGAAGACAATGGCTCAACATATTTTTCTAATATCGTTTGACATTCATTGTTCAATATTTTCAAATTCATTCTTGACGACCAAACTCCTGTCAAGATTGGTTGCAATTTACCACTTAACAAATCGCCGGTATAACTTTTCTTTTGGAAATCAACCGACTTTAGCTCTTTAATATATTCACTAAAACTTGAATGAACAAATTCGGTATCAGGAAATTCTTTTTTCAATTTATTAATAATGCCAGAGAAATTTTGTTGTGGTGGTAAATGATCGCATCCATTGTTAAATAAATAAACATTACAATTTGACATTCCTCTATATTTATCTAATAATATTTTAATTTTCCCAGTTGCTTTTTCCAAATCAACTTTTGCTTTTGTTTGAGCATCAAGAATATTGTCAAATCCTAAACCACCCGCATTGCAATAAGAGTTTACCTGATGAATTGCCAGAACTTCACTACCATCCGGTGCTTGCCAAAAATATTCACAACCCAAATCATCAATCTCATTTCCATTTCCACGAGAATAAATAAATGAATCAATACCAGCTAATTTCAGTATTTGTGGCATCTGAGCTATATGGCCAAATGTATCCGGCAAATAGCCAACTTTTTGCGCCGCACCAAACTTATTACAAACCTGATGACCAATTAAAATGTTCCTTATTGTAGATTCTCCGCTTACTAAAAATTCATCAGGCAAAATATACCAAGGTCCAATTGATAATTTGTTTTCACTAACTAATTTTTTTATTCTTTTTTTATCGTTAGGAAACATTTCAAGATAATCTTCCAACACAACAGCTTGCCCATCCAACACAAAATGTTTAAATTCACTATTGTTTTCTAATTGCTCAAATATTTTTAATATTGTGTCGTTTAATGCCATACGGAATTCGTGAAAAGGTAGATACCATTCTCTATCCCAATGCGTGTGTGAAACGATGAATACTTTTTTTTTGAATTTTGTCATTTGTCACCTTTAAAAAAACTATAAATTAATCGTTAAATAATTTATAATATAACTGACATAATTAAAACAATAAAGTTTGTATTTTAAAGGTGGTTGAATAAGAATTTTTAGAATATTTATTATATAATCTACAAAGATCTGTTTTGAAAATATAGTTATATTTATTTCAGGATTACGCCCCATTCTGTTACGACAAATCCATCTCTATTAAATTGAGGTATGGTTGGTTTTGTAAGTTTCAGGTTATCATAGTTCAAGCCGTTAATTGCATAAAATAATCTTAGGGTATTATCCGGTTTTTGCGAAATGTTCAATTTGATCATCTTTTCAATAGTTTTTGAATATTGGGGATAAATTGCATAATATGAAAATTCTGTCAATCTCGGTATCCAATATTCAATAAAATCATTTATCTCTTTTTCATTGAAACCGGTTGCCTTCATATTATCGTTGAAAAATGTTGACAAATTTTCTCTCTTTATTACCCAACCATCATAATATTGACAATAATCTTGTTGCTTGCTTTCATAAAATAAAAATTCATATTGATCATTTATCATTCCGTTTGGCTCAACTGTTAAATTTTTCCACCCATCACCATATTCTGGAATTGATTTTACAATTTTACCACCTTGGGGAAATTCCAAACTGACATCAAGAATCGTACTCTCTTTCGGATAAATATAAATGTTTGGTTTCCTTACAAAAACATTATAATAAGCATATAAATCTTTATAATCAGAAGCAACATCAATTTGAAGATCTTCATAAATGGGATGACTAGAATCCGGATTAATACTAAAAGTATATTGTCCGTTTTCAATATCTATTGCAAATCTTCCATTATTATCAGTGGTAAATGAATTGTTTTTAATCGTATCTTCATAGACATTTATTAAAATATTTGGAAAAGTGTAATATATATTATCATATCCAAAAACTACAAAAGCAACACCACAAAATTTATCGGCAACAACAGCATCAAGATCAATAAATAATGTATCACCATAATTACAATGATATAAGTTCGTATAAAAACCTTCCCGCTCTGCAAACACACTATAATAATTGGTCAAATTGGTCACAGAATCCGGTAAAACAATGAAATTGCCCTCTTCTTCTAAATAAAATGTTTGTAAACTGTTTCTACTATAAACTTTTAATTTAATATCATTTTCATGTTTGTTGTTATTGTTCAGACAACTGATTAAAACAAAAAATAGAATTAAACTTATTAACAATATAATTATTTTTTTCATTTTTTCTCCTTCAACTATTTACTCATCATATATCGGCACATTTAACAATCCCACAAACAACATAGCATTTGTATTAATGTCCTGAATAGCGTAAATAAACGGTCTGTTCATATTCATTGTAAAATCGCCTTCTTCCCCAATAGATTCAAAAGATATTTCAACAATAGTAACCGCAGCCGCCTCTGTTCCCTCTTCGTTCATTTCAATAAAGGATTTGTGCCTTACTTCGCTTATAAATAAATACTGTGCCGTTTCGTCCATATTTGAAAAATCTGCACCTGAAAACGCTTTTCTCATACCCAATGACTGTAAAGCATCATTCAATTCTTTTTCGTAAGCAAATTTTAGTTTAGGTAAATATACAGTGCCTTTCTTCGTTTCCATTTGTGACATCCACAATTCCCAATTCGTAGAATTCATTTCTTCTATTATTGAATCAATATTTGCATTAGAATTCGGTAAAATTATTGTCATTACATAATTACCATTCCCATAAGGTAAATTTACCGCTTGAAAATCATCATTTGACATATATTTTAATTCTGCTGTTTGAACCATTGTATTACATTTTGTTGTGTTGCCATCAGTTAAGTAAAAATCTTTTTCTTCTGTCATATCTGAATCAAATTCATATTTCCAAGTCCCGTTAAAGTAGATTGCATTTATTAAAAACATAACAGTCTCTCGATCAATACTATCAATTATATTGTCTATTTTATGATTTGTATTTTCATCTACCCAATTATTAATTGTATCAACAGAACTTGGATCATTAAAATCCAATCCGCTAATTTCAGCACTAAAATAATCTTTACAAATATTTAAAAATGTTTCTTTAAATGTCCAAGTATCTCTATACCAAATAGAATTTGCGATTTGTAGCGTAACATCAGGATCAAGTCCAAGTAAATATTCCATTAATGTTTCAAAAGATGAGTTAATTTCTTCCGATGTCCCTTCGGGTAAATGCAAAGTGTTTTCCATCTCTTCGGCCGTTTCGCCGGCAGCTCCATTGTATGTCATTCCTAAAGCATAATATATGCTTAACGGTGAAATAAACACATTACTATCAGCTTGCCCAATACTTAGCTCTTTAAAAATATCAAAACTAAATTCATTACTTGCTTGAACTTGTCTTGCTTCGGTTTTTGATAAAGATCGTGGTTTGTCAGAATCTTCATCTGTAGGATTTATAAAATCAAAGCAACCAAAGGTAATAAACATAAACACCGTTAACATAATAATTGTTATTTTTTTCATGTTTTTCTCCTTTTCACCATCAAATCTTTATGTTATCAAAAAACAATTCCTCTATCTTTTAAATATAAGAAAATAATTCAATGTTCCAAGGTTTTTATTATTTTTTTTTAAGCTGTTTTTTTATACAAACAATATTAACATCATTCATCAACAAAATAAATCATTCCAACCAATCCCGGACCTCCGTGTGCACTTATAGCCGGCCCAACCCTTTCAAAATAATATTTAGCATCACTCCAAATATTTTCCAACGCGATTTTAAATTCTGTCGCCTTTTTCTTTGCTTTAAAATGAACAATACCAATATCCGTAGGTCGTTTCCCGTTTAATTCTTTCTTCATCCGTTTAATAACTTTTTTCCAATTATTGTCTTTTCTGCGTATGATTCCATCTCTTTTAAGTTTACCGTTTTTGTCAAATCCAACCAATGGAATGAACTTTAAAAATTGCAAAATTTTCCCGACATTTTTATTTAATCTGCCACCTTTAATAATATATTCCAATGTATCAAATATGATATAAGTTTTATGTTGATTGGATAATTTATTTGCCTTTTGAATAATTTCGTCAATCGGCATTTTATTTTTAACCATTTCCGCAACTTTAATTGCAATGATGCCGGTTACTATACTCGCTCCTTTACTATCAATTATATGAATTTTATCCTCTGCAATTTGTTTTGCAGCATTAAGTGCATTTTGAAAAGTTCCGCTTGCTGCTTTAGATACATGAATTGAAATTACATGCTTATAATGGCTTATCAAATAACGATACATATTTAAAAAATCACGTGGTGGCGGTTGCGATGTTTTTGGATGGTGGGGGGATGTTTCTAATTTTTCATAAAACTCATTTATATCTAAAGTAACACGGTCAATATAATTTTCATCACCAAAATTAATTCTAATCGGTACGACATTAATATTGTAAATATCTAACAATTCTTCAGATAGATCACATGCGCTATCAACAACTATTCCAATTTCTTCTTTATGTTGATTTTGAATTACCTGCTTTTTCATATCATCGGCTTTTTTATTTTTTACCTTTCCATAATTAGAAAGCATTTCAAAAACATCGTTGGGGGTGTTTGTATGAATATGAATTTTTGTTTTATTTTTGTCTCCGGCAACTATTAACGAATCGCCGAATGTGTTTAACTTTCCTTTGAGTTGTTCGCTGTTGATAATACAATTATTTACAATACATTCGGTGCAATATCTATATTTAATATTTGGATCGAAAACTGTTTTATGTTCTGTTATGTAAGGAGATGCCAATTCTTTTAATTCCGCCCAAATTTCTCTTATTTTTCCACCTTTAATAAATTCGTTAATTCCTTCTAACATATTTACAAAACCCTGAGCACCCGCATCTACAACATTATAATCTTTTAAAACCTTTAACTTTGATGGCGATTTTTCTAATTCTATTTGACAATTTTTTAATGCTATTGCAAGTATATCAACAAAATCTTCATTGTCTTTTGAGAGTTTTTTCCATGACAATGACCATTCTCTTATTACAGATATTATTGTTCCCTCTTTTGGAGCAATTAAAGAATTATATGCGTATTCAAAGGAACTTTCTACCGCTTTAGAAAATTCTTTTGTTGAGACCTCTTTTTTGTTTTGTAATTTGTCTGCAATTCCAAAAAAGAATTGAGCTAAAATCGTTCCTGAATTTCCCCTTGCACCCATTAACGCACTGTCAGAAATGTCACGTGTAATTGAATTAATTGCATCACTCGAATTATATTTTAACGATTCTATTATGGCATGTAATGTTGATGCCATATTGGTTCCGGTATCACCATCAGGCACGGGAAAAACATTGATTTTATTTAGATAATCTATGTTTTTTATTAGTTTCTGGGCAGCTGCAATTGTTGCAAAACGAAATCGCTTCCCATTCACATATTTAATTTTCATATATTTAAATTTCATTTGTTTTTCCTTCTGTTTCTTGTTTTAAATGTATAATATTTACATCCGATGAATCGGTATTTACACCAAGCGCCTGTAAATCATTTAAATCCGTGGCTGTAACAATAACTTATTGTTTGTTACTGATTTTCTCAATTATCTTTTTACTATTTGAAACATCAAGCTCAGCAAAGACATCGTCAAACAGATATATCGGTTCTTTGTTTTTCCTTTCCGCAATAATTTTCCCCTCGGAAAGTTTCATTATATTCATCCACAATTTGTGCTCACCCTGAGATGCAAAATTTTCCAAAGGTTTGCCGTCTCTATAAAAATTAATTCTATCATAATTTATACCGTATAAAGATCGATGTAAAGCAATTTCTTTACTAATATTATCGTCTATTTTAGTTTTATAATTTTCTGAAAATTGATCAAAATTCTCTCCACTTATGGAGGGGTTATATTCAATTTTTACTTCTAACGATTCCGAAACGATTTCTTTAAATAATAATTTAAATTTAATATTAAATTCTTTAATAAAAGAATTTCTTTTTGAGTAAATTCTCCACATTAATGGTAAAATTTGTTCATTATATACATCAATTTGGTTGTCTGAATAGAATTGCTTTTTTTTTGCTAAAATTTTTAAATATGCGTTTCTTTGTTTTGAAATTTTTACATGATCTAAAAGATCGATTAAATATTCCTTTGATATTTGAGATAACAATTTATCAAAATAAATTCTTTTAAATTTTGAACCGCCGCTTGTTATTATATAATTTTCTGGTGATTGGAACACGATTGGGGTTTTTCCAATCATTTCGCTATTCTTTTTTATTTCGGTTCCATCGTAGAAAAATTTTTTCCCTTTGCTTTTAAGAAAATTTCCTTTTATTACCAATGTTCTGTCGTAATTGTCTTTCCATTGAGATGCTATTTGAAAATAACTATTTCCCCTTTTAACCAAATCGTTATCTCGCTTACTTTTAAAAGATCTGGTGAAACATAAAAAATATATTGCTTCTAATATACTTGTTTTTCCAACACCGTTTTCACCATAAATAATATTTAAACCATTTATAAAATGTAATTCAATTTTTTTTAAATTGCGAAATTGTTTTAAATGTATTTTTTCTATATACATTTGTAACTTTTGAAACTTTTTGTTTATATTTGCTTTCTGTTATATAAAACTATGTGCTATTATTCACTAGTTCTTAACGGCATCAATAAAAATAGAGAATCTTCATTTTCTTTTTGTTCAAATGGAAAAAACAGACCCGCAGAAAGAGGTGTGTTCAAGTATATTTTTATTTTATCACCATCAATATGCCTTAATATTTCCCTTAATTTATCATTATTATAAGCAATTTTAAAATCATCACCGGAATATTCTATCTCAACATCTTCACTTGCAGATGACGCAATTGATGTATCCTCCGCAGATATTTTCATGTTATTTTCAGTAAGAGAAAAAACCACGAGCCGTGACGATTCATTTGCAAAAATACCTATTCTCTTTGTGGATTGAATTAGTGTATCTATATCAACCACTATTTTCTTTTCATTACTTGTGGGAATGACGCTCTCATAGTCAGGAAATTTATGTTCTAATAATCTTGAATATATAGTTGATTTATCGCCTTCCATCATTATATGATTTTTCCCAATTCGTAACTTTACATCATCTAAATTCTTTACGGAAGATGTACATAAATTCAAAAATTTAATTGGAATTACAATATCTCTAATATCCTCAGAACCGTCATATTCTTTTAAAACAAATTTAGATAGCTGATGCCCATCTGTAGAAGCTGCAACCAATTCATTGTCATTAAATTGAAACAATACTCCACTTAATGCAGCATGCATATCTTCATCATGGCTTGATGCAAAAGTTGTCTTATCTACAATTCTAAGAAATTTATCCGGAGATAATGAAAAAACTTTACTCTGGTTTATTATTGGAATACTTGGAAATTCAGAGGCTGGCTTTCCCATTATATTATATTCACCACCTTCTGGAGTGGTTATTACAACTTGCATGTCTGCTACTGTAAAACTTAGATCGGTGTCCGGCAATTCAGAAGTAATATTTAAAATAATTTTGCTTGGTATTGCAATAGATCCCTCTTCTTCTACAGTAGCAGGACAATTTGCAGACATTGTAATTTCAAGATCAGTTGATCTTAAATGTAATGTATTATTTTCAACAGTAAATAATATACAATTTAAAATTGGAAGTGTAGATCTTGTTGGGGTTACTTTTGAAATCTTTGATAAAATTGAATAAAATTCTTTTTTAGATACTTTGAAATTCATAATTTACCTCTTTTTTGTTATAATAATATAAGTATTTTATTTTAATAAAGTAATATTAATAATAAAAATGTTAATTGTAAGGATAACCGCCTTAAGTAATGTATTATTAATTGTTTTAAAATTATTTTTAATGTTAATAATTTTTTGATTGTTCTTTTTTATTTTGTTTATTTTCATTTTAAAATATATTTTGATTCTTTAATTTTTGTTTTTCACAAGTTATTAACATTAATTGTTAATAACTATTTTATGTTAACATAGAATTTAGAGTATAGATCGTTAAGCCATTCATTCCAAGCAACTTGTCTTTTTTGATTATTAACCATATTTTCGAGTACATTATAATGTGTATCTAACCTTATGTCTTCTGCGGGTTTACGACTATTTAATTTTAAAATATGATATCCATATTTTGATTGGAAAGGTCTAGATATTTCACCCTTGGAAAGGTCTTTAACTATATCTTGAAAAGATTCTATTTGTAATGTGTTTATTGGAAATTCTCCAAGGCGCCCTTTATTATCTTTTACATCGGTATCATTGCTGTACTTTAGTGCAAATTTATCAAAAACACCACCACTTATTATTGAATCTTTTATTGTGGATAACATGTTGATAGTATTTTTGTTATCTTCTTTTCCCGCTTCTACTTTAAGCAAAATATGACTTACATTAATGTTTTCGCCTCGTTTCTCTATTAATTTAATAATATGTAAACCAAATTCGGTTTCTACAATATCTGATATTTTACCCTCTTTTAAAGAGAAAGCCGCTCTTTCAAATTCTTTAACAAATGTTCCCTTAGAAACAAAACCAAGATTACCACCTTGATTGGCAGATCCGGGATCTTGGGAATACTTTTTTGTAGCATCAGAAAATGAAATTTTATTATTTAAGATATCTTCTTTTATTTGAAGAAGTTTTTTTCGTGTTTCTGTGTTCTGGGATTTAGAGGGTTTTGGAATAATTAAAATATGGCTAATATCAACTCTTTCTGGTATCTGCGGAATACTATCTTTATGTTCATTATAGTATTGGATAACTTCAGGTCTTGTTACGGAAATATCTTGGAATTTGTTTGCTTGCATTTTTTGTACTATCATTGATGATTCAACACGCTCATATAAATTTTCTTTTATTTTTTTCAGAGGCATATTAAAATATGATTCCACTTTTTCTTTTGATCCAAGCTGTGTAATATATTGTTCAATTTGATTGTCCACAGTTGTGTTAACATCTCTTTCTTTTGCATAAACAGAATCAATTTCTGCCTGTAACTGAATTATATCCATATTAATTAATTCTCGTAGTGATTTGTTATATAGAGTTTCATACTGGCTTTGGTCTGTTGTGAGATTTATTCCCCGGTTTTGAGCAAGTTCAAATGTCAATTGTTGCACCTCGGAACTTAATATTATTTTTTCACCAACGATTGCAGCAATGCCGTCAACAAGTTGTTGAGAAAAAACAATAGAAGTTAATATTGTAATTATTGTGAAAATTTTAATTGTTTTTTTCATAGATTTTAACTTTGTTTGTTTTCCTTAATTTTTTTATTAAATTTTTATATAAATTATTTCGTTTTTCTAACAAAATTTCTTCTTTTATTTTATTTTTTACAAAGGTAAAAGGAATTTGTTCACCCTTATTTAGTTTTTTTAATATTTTAATTACGATGAAACCGTCTTTAATTTTAATAGGCCCAATAATTTTTTTATTGTATGATGAAAAAATCTCTTTCTCAATTTTTGGTGTTAGATTTTCTTTTTCAACAAGTTGTTGATTAATATTATGTTTGCTATTTAATGAATTTAATTCTTTCTTATCGCCCAAGACCAAGATATTTCTTATTTTTTCACCATCTTCTTTATTATTTGTTAGATAATTAATAACAACTGCAGTAGGCTTAGATATTATATATAACCCTTTATTTTGTTGATATTGTTCGAATATTTCCGAGTCTGTAACTTGTATATTTTTGTAAGCAACATTATCTAAATAATTCTGAATTATAAGTTGTTTTTTATAATACTTTGTCTTTTGTTCAATTCTTTTGCTATTTATTGGTTTGTGTTCTTTTGCTGCTTGATATAATAATTCCGTATCTATCCATTCTTTCACCAATATTTTTTTTTGGGTCTCATAATTGTTTTGTGAATATAATTCGGGATAAATAAATTCAATCTCCGAATAGTTTAAATCTTTACCACCAACACTTGCAATCTTTTCATCATCGTTCTCTATACAAGAAACGAATAAGAAAATTAATAATATGTAAAAAGCAAATGGAATATTTTTAGTTTTTCTTATCATTGTCTTTTTTATAAAATCTTTCATTTATCTTAATCCTGTGTTTATCCTTTAATCCATCATATACTTCAGCTTGGATCTTATCTTTATTTATTCGAATATAATCATATTTTATGTTTTTTTCCACCTCTTTATATGATTTGATTTTAGAGGATAGTTTTTTGTTTAATTCAATTATTGAATAATATTTTCCCAATTTGTAAGGCCCACCAATTTCGCCGATTTTCATTTCAAATGCGGCTTTGCCCATTGTTTCATATTGCCCTTTTCTGAAAGGTGGCAAGGTGCCTTTATTATATTTGCCAATGTTTCTTTCGGAATATTTTTCTGCTAATAATTCAATTTTCTCTCCGGATTTTATTCGTTTTAGCAAACTGTCTGCTAATTTCTTTTTTGAAACAAGTATTTCTTTAACAACCGCCATCTCAGGACTTTTATACAAACTGTCTTTATAGTTATTATAAAAAGTTTTTTTCTCTTCGTTGGTAGGATTAATATTTTCTATAATTAGATGATTGTTATAATAATCATAAGAAATATTAGCAGTCTGAGCATCTAAAGCCATTTTATATGTTTCTTCGTTCTCTAAATGGTTTTCTTTAGCGACCATATTAATTAAATATGGAATTTGATTATCTTGAACTAATGATTTTACATTTTCTATTGAACTAAAACGAGACGGTCTTTTTGTGTCAAGTGTTTTAAGAAAAAACACGACCCATTGTTTATCAATATCATGATCACCGATTTTTCCAATAACCAAAGAATCATCAAAAATACTCATAATATCAAAAGTTGTATATATTTTTTCATGGAAGATATTTTTTGATAGTTTGGAATAAGAATCATAAAATGAAATTAGCGAATCATTAAAAAACACGATCGGGTTTGCTTTTTGTAAAGAATCTATCAAGGAATTTGCCCTGTTATTAAATTTTGTTTCCCATAATTTATATGCCAATTGCTTGATCTCAAACTGTTCATTTTCAAAACTTTCTACCGGGAGGGTTCTTGAGCTATCAACCATTAAAAAATGATAACCATAGGAAGATTGAACAGGATTTGAAATATTGTTTTTATTAATTGAAAAAAGTGCGCTGTCAACCGGGCTTAACATTCGTCCGGTTTTGATCCAACCAACCAATTTACCGCCTTTATTTTTCGTATATTTGTCATCGGAATACTTTTGACAGAGGAGGGCAAACGAAGCGGGACTTATTTGATTTTTTATCTTGTTTACCAATATCTTCGCATCTTCCTTAGATCTGCTATTTAATGGATGTTGTGCCGTATTATAACTAATTAACAATTGGCGCGCCTTTAACTCTTTACTTAACCTGTCATAAAGTATTCTTTTTGTTTGTTTGTTCAGGATATGATCTACTATCATTTTTTGATAGGAAAAATTTACCAAGTACCAAAATTTCCATACATCAAGCTCGATTTTTAATTCTCCGGAATCTAATAAACCCCTTTCGGTTAAGTCTAATTGGGCAAGTTTCTTTAAGACATATTCATTTACAAGATCCTCTTTTTTATTCACTGGAATATTTTGAAAAGAGATTTTTGGAATAGTTTGGAAAAAATGTTCCGATGTATATTTTTTATCATCAATTTTTACAACTGTATCATTGTTCATTCGCCCACAAGATACAACCAAAATGATAAGCGAGATAATGCTAATAATAATTTTTTTCATTCTAATCCTTTAAATTTTTATCCTCATTTCAATTACATTATTAAATTTAACAAATCCAAAGGATAATTACCAACAAAAATTATTTTTCCCCAAAAATCTTTTTTCGTAGAAAATTCAATGTGGACATGATTAGAATTGCAATTTTTAATTAATTTTTGTATACCTTGTTGTATTTTAGTAATTGATATATTTTTATTAAAATAAAAGAAGATCGCCTCTTCTTGTTGCAAAATTTTTGTGATGTAATATTTGTTTGCTCTTAATGAAATTTCAGTTTCTAAAAACAGATCAATTGTCTCTCTCGGCAAAATTCCAAAGCGATCTTTTAATTCCTTTTTAATATTATTTAATTCTGTTTTGGAAGAGGCATCGCCAATTTGCCTATAATATGATAAACGGATTTTTTCATTTCTAATATATGTATCGGATATTTGTGCCCCCGACTCTAAAGATATTTCGGCTTTTTGTGTTTGTAATTTTTCTGACTCGCCATAATATTGTGTTGATATAAATTCGTCTGTTAAAATTTTATTAAAATATTCAAAACCCATTTTATTTAAATGTCCGCTTTGCTCGGCACCAAAAATATTTCCACCACCTCTAATTTCCAAATCATGCATAGCAATTTGATATCCGGATCCTAAATCAGTATAATATTCCAGTGTTTTTAATCGTTTCATCGCAATGGGTGAAATATACTTGTTTCGTGGTAATAAGAAATATGCATACGCTTTTCTATATGAACGACCAACACGCCCACGTATTTGATATAATTGCGAAAGGCCGAACCGATGTGAATTCAAAACTATTAATGTGTTTGCATTTGGTATATCAATTCCGGATTCTATTATTGTTGTGGTTATCAAAATGTCAAAATTATTATGGAAAAATTTTAACAGAAGGTTCTCTAAATATTTCCCCCTCATTTTTCCATGTGCAATTTTTACTTTATGGTTTGGAAACATATCTGTGATTTTTTCCTGTAAAGAATCCAGTTCTACAATTGAATTATGAACAATAATTATCTGGCCATTTCTGTTCAGTTCTCTTTGAATAATATTTTTAATAGTATTCTCATTCCAATAAATGATTTTTGTTTTTATTGGCATTCGTTCTTTTGGCGGTGTTTCAATCTTTGTGATGTCTCGCATTCCAACCAATGATAATTGTAGAGTTCTGGGAATTGGAGTAGCTGTCATTGTAATTACATCAACATTTCGTTTCATATTCTGTAATTTTTCCTTGTCATTTACACCAAATCGGTGCTCTTCGTCAACAATTAACAACCCTAAGTTGTTAAAATACAATTTGTTAGACAGTATTTTTTGTGTCCCAATTATTACATCAATCTGTTTGTTTATTAATTGACTGGCTATGGATTTTGTTTCTTTGTTTGTCTTAAATCTATTAAGAAAATTGACATTTACACCAAGTGGCTCAAGGCGATCTTTAAATGTTTCGTAATGTTGAAAACAAAGAATGGTTGTTGGAACTAAGATCGCAACCTGTTTGCCGGAAAGTACCGACTTAAAAGTTGCCCGCATCGCAATTTCTGTTTTACCAAACCCCACATCACCACAAATAAGCCGATCCATGATCATTGGTTTTTCCATATCCATGTTTATTTCATTTATTGCAGTTATTTGATCTGCTGTTTCGTCATACGGAAATGATGATTGCAATTCAAGCATTTCTTTCTGGCATTCATTAAAAGCATAACCAGTGGACTGTTTTCGTTCTTTGTATAATTTGATGAGGTTGAAAGCGATTTTTTTTGCATAATTTTTTGTTTTCTTTTTTGTTGACTCCCACCTATTGCTTCCCAGCTTGTCTATTTGGGGGGGCATTTTTTTTGTAGAAGAATAATGATAGATTTTATTTAAATATTTTATTGGAACATATACTTTATCATTATTCTGATATTCGATAATCAATTCTTCACTTTTAATATTGTTATGTGCTATTTTTCGTGTCCCTAAAAATAATCCAATACCATGATCGATATGAACAACATAATCTCCATATTTAATTGATTCTTTATTGTGTATAACTTTTGGTTTGTCTGGAATAAAGTACTTGTCGGGATTTTCATATTTCTCGTAATTTAATATTTGACGGTCTGTTAACACACAAAGCGATTGATCGTGATAAAGAAAACCGCTATTTAAAGAACCCTTTAAATAGTTTGTTGATGAATTGTTGATAATCTGTTTTGTCTTTTCTTTGTGAATTACATTTCCGAACAACACGAACAAATTCCGATAATTATCATTTATATTTTTATAGATATTTCGATTGTCACTTGAATTCCTTTTTAGAGATGGCTCGGGAAGGACATTAAATTTAATATTTGCTTTAATAATATCATCAGTTAATGTTATTGATTTATAATTATTATTTGAATTATGAATGTCCTGAAGATCAAATACAATTGTAGATTTTGGAAAGATGCTATCAAATTTGTTTTTATTTGCCAACGATTCTAATGTTGGTTTAATAGTCAATGTTTTTATTTCTTTAAATGAAATTTGAGAAGTGGGATTAAAAGATCGAATCGAAGAAATCTGATCTCCAAAGAATTCTATGCGGTTTGGATAAGTTGAACCCAAAGGATAGATGTCGACGATTCCCCCTCTAATACAATAATCGCCATTATGTTCAACCAAATCAACTCGGTCATATTTCAACTCCTCAATTTTGGCAATGAACCAATCATATTGATATGATGAATTTACAGTTAATGTAATGGTATTGTTTTTGTAAGCATTTTTAGTGGGAAGATTATAAGAAAAAATATCTGGCGATGTAATAAGTAATTTGATTCTGCCAGAATGAAAATATTCAAGAAAATGGGCAGTGTGATTTTTTAAATTTTGAGAATATGTTAAATTATTATCTTTGAAGAGCGGGATCCACCCGATATGATCACTATCGCAAAAACTTAGAATATCAGCATAAAGGTTTTCAGCCTGTATTTCATTTTTAGACAAAATAATTGGAAAATAATTTCGCTTAACAGCCCCATAAATTAAAAAATCTAAAAATCCAAGTGGTGGCTTTAACAGATCTATGTGTTGCCTGTTTTCTAATAATTTATAAAACTTAAGATAGGAATCGTCTTTTTCTAATATTTTGTAAATTCTGTTGATGTTCATGGTTTCACGTGAAACTTTATTGATGTAAGTTGTTGATATTCAAGATGATACAAATGTGTTTATTTTAAATAAAGTAATAATATTTGGATATCTGCGGGTGTAATGCCTCTTATTTGAGTTGCTTGAGCAATTGTTTCCGGTTTAAATTTCATTAGTTTCTCTCGCCCCTCTGTTGAAAGTGATAATACGTTATCATAATCAAAATTCAGTGGTATTTTTTTCTTCTCTAAATTTTTCATTTTATCAACCATCTGTTGTTGTCTTTTAATATATCCTTCATAAAGAGAAAAAACGAATGCCTGATCAAGAACTTCAAAAGAATATTTATTAAAATATTCAGAATGCAATTTGTGAATATTTTCTGTATCTATAAGGTGTTGCTTTATTAATTTGTTAATTGTTTGCGTCTTGTTTGTTTGAATTCCCGCAGAGTTGTTTGGCTTTAATGATCTTTTCTTAAATATTTTTATTAATTTTTGTATGTTGCGAAAATTGTTTTCAAATATATCCAGCTGTTCCGGTGAATTTAATTTTATCTGTTTTGCATACTTATAAAGTCGTTGATCAGCATTATCCGAACGCAACAATAAGCGATATTCGGCTAAACTTGTAAACATTCTGTATGGTTCTTTGGTCTCCTTTGTACAAAGATCGTCAATTAACACACCAATATATGCCTCGTTCCTTTTAAAAATGATTGGTTTTTGGTCGTTAAGTTGGCGTGATGCATTTATTGCAGCCATCAATCCTTGTGCGGCTGCCTCTTCGTATCCACTTGTACCGTTAATTTGTCCGGCAAAATATAATCCTGATATTAATTTCGTTTCCAATGAATGCTTGATTTGATATGACGGGAAATAATCGTATTCTATAGCGTATCCAATTTTAACAACTTCGGCATTCTCTAAACCGGGAACTGTTTTGATCATTTTTAATTGCGTGTCCAGGGGTAAAGAAGAGCTTAAACCATTAATATACCATTGTTGAGAATTCTCCCATTCCGGTTCCAAAAATAGATGATGTTGTAACTTATCTTTAAATCTTACAACCTTATCTTCAATTGAGGGGCAGTAT
>Ga0307928_10001471_pt1 | contig 17879 bp, 19 predicted proteins | sample AceLakmetagen232_FD_201815 | JGI IMG/M metagenome (GOLD analysis project Ga0307928, IMG submission 201815) | Saline water microbial communities from Ace Lake, Antarctica - #232 | ecosystem: Environmental > Aquatic > Non-marine Saline and Alkaline > Saline | place: Antarctica: Ace Lake... | reverse complement strand
GAACGATTTCATGGTTGCTCAAATTCATTAAGGACAAACTGCAATAGAGAGATATCTTTTGCGAGGGACCACAGTGTCTCTCGCTTTATTTTTTTCAATTTTCTGATACAATAGAAGAATGATTAATTGACGATAAATTATTAATATAATTTTATGAAATTATCTGTTGTTATTCCCGCTTATAACGAAGAAAAGAGAGTACCAAAAACCCTTAGTTCTATTAGCACTTATCTTACAAAACAAAACTACGATTATGAAATAATAGTTGTTAGCGATGGTTCTAAAGATAACACCGCTCAAGTTGTAAAAGATTTAGAATCTAAAATTCCTAATTTAAGATTAATTGATAACAAAGAGAATCACGGCAAAGGATATGTAGTCAGGCAAGGCATACTTGAGGCAAAAGGGAACTATAGATTATTTACAGATGCAGATAATTCTACTTCTGTTGATCAAGTAGAAAAAATGTGGCCCTGGTTTGAGCAGGACTTCGATGTTGTCATCGGTTCTCGGGACGTTAAGGGAGCGGTTCTTGATCCGCCTCAACCATGGATAAGAAAGGTTATTTTTGGAGATAGTTTTAAACTAATTAGAAAGTTTATTATTGGTCTTTGGAAAATTGAGGATACTCAATGTGGATTTAAGGGTTTCACTGCCAAGGCAACAGAAGATATTTTTTCTAAAGTAAAGACAGATGGTTTTAATTTCGATGTTGAAAGTTTAATTTTAGCAAAACGATTGGGTTATAAGATTAAAGAAGTTCCGATAAGATGGGTCAACGATTTAGAAAGCAAGGTTAAATTAAAGAATGTTATTAAAATGTTTTTGGATATGATTAAACTTAGAAAAAATTTAATTTTAGGTAAATATGTCAAGCACTAAAAAACCAAAAATTTCTTCAGAACTTCGTTTCTCGCTAATATCTGGTGATTGGGTTGTCATTGCCACTGGTAGAGCTCAAAGACCAGAAACCTTCAAAAAAGAAAAGAGGATAATAAAAACAGTTCCTAAAAAAGATTGTTTTTTTTGCAACATCAAGACACAAGCACCGCCTCTTTTGATTTCTCGCAAAGGAAAATTAAAATTATATTTTTATGATAATGGAAAGAATAAAAGACCAAGGATTCCTAAAGATTGGACAGTAGTTGTTATTCCAAATAAATATCCCGCTTTTTCAAAAGAAAACGGACGCGATATTAGAAAAGAGGGGATTCACTCTCTTATGAATGCTTATGGTTCAGCTGAGGTTGTGGTAACGCGAGATCATACTCGCCAAATAGCAGGATTTAATCTTGAAGAAGTTAAAGAGGTTTTAGATGTTTATCAAGCGAGATACGTTGAGTTGATGAAAGAACCACATTTTAATTATATTTCTATTTTTCATAATCACGGTGTTGAAGCTGGAGCATCTGTAGCTCATCCGCATTCTCAAATTATTGCTACGCCCGTACTTGATCCTAAAATTAAAAGGAGTTTAACCGGTGCGAAAGAATATTATAAGCATCACAAAAAGTGTGCCTATTGTTTAATGAATGAAGACGATAGAAAGAATAAAAAGCGTTTAATATTTGAGAACAAAGAATTCTTGGTTATTTGTCCCTTTGCGTCTACTTCTGCTTTTCAAATTTCTATTACCCCGAAAGAGCATTCTCCTTATTTTGAAAGGATTACAGACGAGCAAAAAAAATATTTGGCAGAAGCATTTTTTGTTGTGCTAAGAAAGCTCAATAAAGGATTAGACGATCCTTCTTATAATTTTTATCTTCACACTGCGCCTTGCGATGGCAGGAATCACGATTATTATCATTGGCACTGGGTTGTTGCGCCGAAAACGGCGACTATGGCTGGTTTCGAAATGTGTACTGGCATTGAAATTTCTACTATTGAGCCGGAAAAAGCGGCGGAATATCTGAAAAAACAGACAATATGAGACCCTTGATTATTGCCAACTGGAAAGCAAATCCCTCAACTCTTACTGAAGCGAAGAGTCTTTTGCTTAGAATAAAAAAGGGATTAGACAAAAAAAGAAAAGTAGATATAGTCATTTGTCCACCTTTTATTTTTTTATCTGAACTAAGAAAAATAATAGGGAAAAGAATAAAGTTGGGAAGCCAGGATGTTTTTTGGAGAGAAGGAGCTTTTACTGGACAAGTCTCGGCTAGAATGCTTAAAGATGTTGGCTGTAGGTACGCTATAGTAGGGCATAGCGAGAAAAGGATTATGGGAGAAACAAATAGAACGGTCAATAAGAAGATAACAGCCTGTTTAGGTCAAAAAGTTGTACCTATTTTTTGTATTGGAGAAACTGAAGAGCAAAAAGAAACGGGCAAAACATTTCAAATTTTAAAAACACAGATAAGAGAGGGATTAGAGAATATTTCCAGAAATCAAGTAGAAAAAATTATAATTGCCTATGAGCCGATTTGGGCAATTGGCACAGGGGAAAATTGTGCCTATGATGAGGCGATGAGTATAAGTCTTCTAATAAAAAAAATTTTAGCAAGTCTCTATAACCAACAGATATTAAAAAAAGTGAAAATTATTTACGGAGGAAGTGTCAATTTTTCTACCATTGAGGGCTATATCAAGGAATCGACGATGAATGGAGTGCTTGTCGGCGGTGCTTCTCTAAAAGTTAACGAATTTATTGCTATTTTAAAGAAATTTTGATAAAATTCAAATCGTGGAAGACATAATATCAGGAAAATTTTATAACCCTACAAAGGGAGATCTAGATTTCCAAAAAGTTTTAGATGAAATCTTTTTATACATTCAAGAACAGCCGGAACATAATTACGAAATCATTGTGGGATGCGATTCCTCTTCTTCAGAGGAGCCGTCTTTTCCTATCGCTATAGTTGTTTTGAGAAAGGGTTGGGGAGGGAGATTTTTTTTGAAAAAAGTAAAATATAAAAATCGGAAATTTCACAATCTTCACGAACGAATTCTAGAAGAAGTTTTGCTTTCTTGTCGATTAGCACTAGTTTTGAGAGAGGCAATTGAAAAAAAGGCCCCTTCTCTTAATGATTTGCCTAATTATCAATTTCGTTACATACATGCTGATATTGGCAAGAATGGAGCCACTCGCGATATGATAAAAGAGTTAGTTGGTTTAATTAATAGTAATGGTTTTGAGGCAAAGATAAAACCAGATGCATATGTTGCTTCAATTGTTGCCGACAGGTTTAGTTAAAAGAATTAATAATGGATTCTAATCTTCTGCGTCAAGAATTTTTGGATTTTTTTGAGAAAAAAGGACATAAAATTGTGCCTTCTTTTTCGCTGATTCCCAGCGATCCATCAGTTCTTTTTACTACTTCTGGAATGCAGCAATTTAAGCCATATTATCTGGAGGAAAAATCGCTTTACGGTAAGAAAGTAGCAAGTTGTCAGAAATGTTTAAGAACCTCTGACATTGACGATGTTGGAGATAATAGCCATCTTACTTTTTTTGAAATGCTCGGCAATTTTAGTTTTGACGATTATTTTAAAGAAGATACAGTTAAATTGGCGCTTGAATTTTTTCTTGAGAAATGTAAATTGCCAATGGATAAAATGTGGTTTAGCTATTTTAAAGGTGATTTGCAGGCGCCAGAGGATATTAAATCAAAAGAAATTTTAATAAGCAATAATATTCCAGAGCAGAGAATTATTGCCATGGGAAGAAAAGATAATTTTTGGGGACCAACAGGTATAGAAGGTCCCTGTGGACCAACAATAGATATTTATTTTGAATTAAGAAACAAACCTTGCGAAAAAGGAAAAGAATGTTCAGTGGGTTGTGATTGCGGAAGATTTGTTGAATTATGGAGTTTAGTTTTTAATGAGTATTATCAAGATAGTAATAAGGATATTTTTTCTATAGGAGAAAAAGGAGGGAAAAAGGGGGTTGACACTGGTCTAGGATTGGAACGATTAGCTGCTGCAAGTCAAGGCAAGGAGACAATTTTTGAAACAGATTTATTTAAGCCGCTTATTAATATAATTGGCAAGGATGAAAGATCTAAAGAAGCAAGAATTATTGCTGACCATATTAAAGGAGCTTCTTTTTTAATAAGCGGGGGAATTATGCCTTCCAAGGTTGACAAAGGATATATTTTAAGGAGATTATTAAGAAAAGCCATAAGATGCAAAAAGGTTTTAAATGGTAGCGAAAATCTTTTAACCGATTTAGCTAAAAAAGTGATTGAACTTTATAAAAATGTTTATCCAGAACTAGAATTTAAAGAAAAAGACATTCTTAGAGTTATTCAAAAAGAAGAAGAAGATTTTAGTAAAGCACTAGACAGAGGATTAATTCAATTTGAAAAACTTTTAGCAAACAAAAAAGAAAAAACAATGATTAGCGGAGAGGAGACATTCAATCTTTTCGAAACTTATGGATTCCCCTTAGAGCTTACCGAAGAGCTTGCTAAAGAAAAAGGATTTTTAGTGGACGAAAAAGGATTTAGAAATGAACGGAATAAACATCAGGAGATTTCTCGGGCAGGGGCAGAAAAGAAGTTTGGCGGCATTGGAAAAGAGGTAGAAAACAAAGAAGCCATTAAATTACATACTGCCACACATCTTTTACATTCTGCTTTACGGAAGATTTTAACGAATAATGTAAGACAAATGGGTTCCGATATTACAAAAGAACGATTAAGATTTGATTTTTCCTTTGATAGAAAATTGACTAACCAAGAAATAGAAAAAGTAGAGGATTTAATTAATGAAAAGATTAAAGAAAATTTAGAAATTAGGAAAGAAAAATTATCACTTCAGCAAGCAATTAAAAGCGGAGCTTTATCATTTTTTAAAAAGAAATATCCAGAAACAGTGAGCGTTTATTCAATAAGTGATTTTTCTAAAGAAATTTGCGCTGGACCGCACGTTGGTCGCACTGGCGAACTTGGGCAATTTAAGATTATTAAACAGGAGTCGGTTGGCTCTGGGATTAGAAGAATTAAGGCAAAATTAAGTTAATATGATAAAAAAGAAAATTTACGATATTATTCCGCCAAGGAAAAGAGAAGAAATATTGGGTAGGTCTGAAAAAGTTTTGGTCAAAAAGTCCGCCAGAATAGAGGACAAAAAAGAAAAAAAGCAACAATTTGTTTTTTCCAAAAAGAGGGGTTTATTTGTTTCGGTTTTGATAATATTTGCTATTGTTATTTATTGGTTTTTTTCTGTTGGAACAGTAGTCAGAATAGAGCTTTTTCCCCACATAGACAAATTAACACTTAACGCAAATGTTGTTTTTTCTACCTCTAGTTCTGAATTTCTTTTGTCTCCCACTGATTTATCTGAAACTATTATTCCTGCTGTTCCCGTGGAAATAGAAAAAACATTTACTAAAGAATTTTCTTCTTCTGAGGTTAGCGTTGAGGAAAAAGCTAAAGGAATAATTAGAATTTATAACAAACACACACGAACCGTTAGCCTGGTGGAAGGCACGAGATTTCTCTCTTCTAGCGAACCGGCTCGTCAGTTTCATATCCAACAAAAGGCGACTATTCCTGTTGGTGGATATATCGATGCTCCTGTTATAGCTAGTGAGGCTGGAGACGAATATAATATTGAACAATGTGTTTTCTCTGTGCCTGGCTTAAGAAATTTTGCTCCTCCACAATTGTATTACGATATTTTTGGTAGATCTTTTTCTAACATGGAAGGAGGAAGAAAAAATATCGTTTATAAGGTTACTGAAGAAAGCTTTGAAAACGCAAAAAAACAACTTTTAGAAGTAGCACGTCAAGAAATCAAAGCAGCACTAGAGGATGAAGTTGGCCCCGATTTTGAGATACTAGACGATAGCATTGAATTAGAATTGATTGAAGGAATGGCATTAAATGCTAAAGAAGGACAAGAAATGGATGTTTTTCTTTACGAAATAAAAGTTAAGGCAAAAGGGCTTAAGATACGAACTAATTTTCTTTTAGAATTTGCCAAAGAGTACGCTATCTCTAGTTTATCCGCAAGTAAGGATTTTATAGAAGAACTTTTAACAGTCAAGTTTTTGCCAGAAGAAAAACAAATTTTAGGAGGTGCCACAGATATTAAAGGAAAAGATATCAAGGGAAAATTAGAAATTTCTATTAACGTTTACTCCAAGATAGATAAGGATTCTTTAAAAGAAATTGCTAGAGGTCGCGGGAAACGTGATATTGCAAGATACGCATTAGAAATTTGTCCGGGATTATTAAAACCACCAGTAATTGAATTCAAGCCATTTTGGGCACGAAGTGTCGCCGCTGAACCGACAGAAGTTGAAGTAATTGTAATGTTTGAGTAAAATAGTTGACTCTCAAATTAAATAATGTTATGCTTTTAATCACTATTGTTAATGAGTCCAAAAAAAGAAACAAATAGAATAGATGGAATAATTGAGGAGGCGTTACCAAGCACTCTTTTTAGAGTTAAACTTGAGAACGGCAAAATGGTGCTTGCTCATTTGGCTGGCAAATTAAGAATACACAGAATTAAAATTCTGCCAGGAGATAGAGTAACAATAGAAATGGCCTCTCTTGAAGACGATAGGGGAAGAATAGTCTATAGAAAGAAATAAAAATTTGTATCGAATATATAGTTTTAAAATAATTCGTTAATTGCTTTTGCAAATATAGGAATATTTGTTTTTTATTATGAAAGTCCGATCTTCAGTAAAAAAAATTTGTAATAAATGTAAAATCGTGCGAAGAAAAGGACGAGTTTATGTTATTTGTAAAAATCCCAAACACAAACAAAGACAGGGGAAGTAATTTATGGTAAGAATATCAGGCGTTAATTTGCCTCCTAATAAACAAATAGAGATTGGATTAACCTATGTTCTCGGAATAGGACGTACTTCGAGTAAAAAAATTTTAATGGAAGCAGGTATTGAGGCCGATAGAAAAGTGGATAGTTTGAAGAATGATGAAGCACATAAAATTCAAGAGATTATTACTTCAAAATATAAAGTTGAGGGAGAGATTCGTAAAATTCGCATGATGTCTATAAAAAGATTAAAAGATATTGGCTCTTGGAGAGGACTGCGTCATAAGAAAGGGCTTCCAGTGAGAGGACAGACCACTAGAGTAAATTCAAGAACAGTAAGAGGTAATTTAAGAAAAACAGTTGGTTCGGGACGTAAAGGCGCTCCTGCGCCGAAGTAAGAACCTGCCTACGGCAGAACCTTGATTCGCTAAGAAATAAATATATAAGAACCTTTCGTCGTTTCACTCCTCAAGAACCTTGATTCATTAATGTATAAATATATATTCTTGAATTAATCTTGAATAAAAAGAGTCAATTGGCGACTCGCCTTGAGAGAGGTGTTTAGTCCTGCAGCCGATCGGGCCACATTCATTATCATTCATTTGCCTTTTTGGGCAGAATTGACATATGGGAAAGAAAAAAGTTATTAAAAAAAGTCAAGAAGAGTTATTAAAAGAGAAAGAAGAGATTGAATCAAAGATGCAAAAAGTTGCATCTTCTCCAAATCTTAAAAAATATTTAAAAAAAGGATTTGTTTATGTTTTCTCCTCTTATAATAATACGATATTAACTCTTACCGACGAACAAGGGAACGTTTTGTTTTGGGCTAGTGCTGGGAAAGTTGGTTTTAAGGGAACAAAAAAGGGCACGCCTTATGCTGCTAACAGAGTTGCAGAGTTAATGGCTCAGACTATTCAAAAACTAAAGATAGAAGAGATAAGTATTAAAGTTAAAGGAATTGGAGGAGGACGCGAATCAGCTGTTAGAGCCTTAGTTGCACACGGCGTAAACATTGTTTCTCTCGAGGATGTTACTTCAATTCCTCATAATGGTTGCCGTCTCCCCAAGAAAAGAAGAAATTAAAATCCCACTACGCCCTCGCCTTTCTAGTAGGGAGGACGGGAGCGGGAGGATTTAAGTCAAATGAAAGACGCAAAATGTAAAATTTGTCGAAGAGCAGGAAGGAAACTATTCTTAAAAGGAGAAAAGTGTTTTTCTGCTAAATGTCCAATGATTAAAAAGGCATATCCTCCTGGGTTAGTAAAGAAAAAAAGAGGACGACCTTTATCAGAATATGGTAAGGAGTTAAGAGAAAAGCAAAAGTTAAGAAATTGGTATGGATTAAGAGAGAGACAATTTAGTAAGTATGCTAAAGATGTTCTTGAGAGAACTCGTCGGGCTTCTTCTACAGGGGAGAATCCTGCGGAGCTTTTAATTCAAAAATTAGAGACCCGCTTAGATAATATTATTTTTAGATTGGGCTTTGCTATTAATCGCACTCAAGCTCGCCAGATGGTTTCTCATGGTCAGTTCTTGGTTAATGACAAGAAAGTTGATATTCCTAGTTTTACAGCTAAAAAAGGAGATAAAATAAGTTTTTGTCCAAAATTTCAGGATAAGGAAATATTTAAAAGATTAGATGTTTCTTTAAAAAAATATGAAGCGCCTGTTTGGCTTAAATTAGACAAAAAGAAAGTTGATGGAGAAGTAATCGGTTTGCCAACACTAGAAGAGGCAAGTCCACCAGCAGAGATTTCATCTATTTTTGAATTTTATTCAAGATAATAATTAATCATTTTTATATTATGATTTCATTACCCAAGCCACCGAAAGTTATTGAAAAAAAGGAAAATCAATCTACTTTTGTGATAGAAGGACTTTATCCTGGCTATGGCATTACAATAGGCAATACTTTGCGTAGAGTTCTCCTTTCTTCTCTTCCTGGGGCCGCAATTACTCGAGTGAACATAAAAGGAGTTCAGCATGAATTTGCTACTTTGTCAGGCGTGATGGAAGATGTCATCAATATTTGTCTTAATCTGAAAAATCTTCGTTTCAAGCTTTATGGAGATGAGCCACAGAGAGCTGTATTAAAAGTTCATGGAGAAAAAGATGTAGAAGGATCTGATTTTGAATTGCCATCTCAAATAGAATTAATTAACAAAGATTTACACATTGCCACTCTTACCGATAAAAAAGCAGATTTAGAGATGGAAATTTTAGTTGAGAAAGGAGTAGGATATGAACCAAGAGAAATGCGAGAAAAAGAAAAATTAGAGATCGGACAAATTAGTCTAGATGCTATTTATACACCAGTCAAAAATGTTAATTATCGGGTTGAAAATATGAGAGTAGGAGAAAGAACTGATTTTGATCGTCTGTTTATAACTGTAAAAAGTGATGGCACGATATCTCCAGAACAGGCATTGATAGAGGCGACTGAAATTTTAGTTAATCATTTTTCTTTGATATTTGGAGAGAAAGATGTTTTGATAAAAAAACCAATTAAAAAGACAGAAAAGAAGGTGAAGAAAGTAAAGAAAGTAAAGAAAGAAAAACCAGTCAAAAAAGTAGAGAAGAAGACAAAAAAAGCGATTAAAAATAAAGTTGTATTGAAAAAAGCGACCAAACCCAAGAAGAAAAAATAAAAGATGAAAAAACGAAAAGTCGGGAGAAAATTTCACAGAACATCAGGACAAAGAAAGGCCTTACTAAAGAGTCTAGCTAGAGCCTTGATTTTAAATGGTAGAATTGAGACTAGCGAGGCAAAAGCAAAAGAACTTTCTTCTTTTGTTGAGAAGAAAATAACTAAAGCAAAAAAAGGTGATTTGGCTGCGAGAAGGGAATTGTTAAAGATTTTTTCTAATCCAACAGTTAAAAAATTAATTGAAGAAATTGCTCCTTCTTACAAGAATCGCGCAGGGGGTTATACAAGAATTATCAAAAAAGGACCCAGGGCGAGCGATGGAGCAAAAATCGCTATTATTGAATTTGTTAAATAATGGAAAGAGAAACTCATACAATTGATGCCACAGATAGGCCATTGGGAAGGTTAGCAGTTGAAATTGTTGGCCTTTTGAGAGGCAAACACAAAGAAGATTTTATGCCGAACAAGGATGCCGGTGATTTTGTAATAATAAAGAATTTCAAAAAAATTAAATTTACAGGCAAGAAGATGGATCAAAAGATATATTACAGGCATTCTGGTTATCTGGGAGGATTAAAAGAAACTCCTTTGAGTAAACTTTTTGAAGAAAATCCAGTTGAAGTGCTTAAAAAAGCAGTTTGGGGAATGTTACCCAAGAATAAATTGAGACCAGAACAAATAAAGCGATTAAAAGTAGAATTATAATTTTTATAATTATCTTTGTAAAAAAGAATACATTTTATTAATAGTTATGCCTAAAAAAATAGAAGAAAAAAAGTCAAAAATAGCTAAAAAGAAACCGATTAAAAAGTCGGTTAAAAAACCAGTTGAGAATATTAAAAAAACTATTGCTGAATCCAAGAAACCGATTAAGAAAAAAGCTCCCAAAGTAGAGAGATACATTGAAGCAGTAGGAAGAAGAAAAACAGCTGTTGCTAGAATTCGGATTTGGACTAAATCGGGGGAAGGATTTTTAGTAAATGAAAAAAATTATCAAGATTATTTTCCTACTATTGAATCACAGAAAATTCTTCTATCACCCATAGAAATGATAAGCAGTGAGGATAAGTTCAAGGTCTCTGCTAGAGTTAAGGGAGGGGGCTCTCATGCACAGGCGGAAGCAGTAAGACATGGACTCTCTCGTGCTTTGATTAAATTTAATCCAGAATTTAGGAAACAACTTAAAAAATCCGGATTTTTAACTAGAGATCCAAGGATGAGGGAGCGAAAGAAATTCGGACTTAAACGAGCCAGAAAAGGACCACAATGGTCTAAGCGATAACATTGAAATAAGAAGCCGGGCCTAAAAACCCGGTTTTTTGTTTTAAAGACCTTTACAAATCTTTATTTCTATGGTATTGTTTGTTTAGCAATAAGATTTTCAATCTAATAAGGGGTGATAAAGGTGGCCAAAAAAGTAGATGCGAAGAGGGTTAATTTAGATATCAAGCCCTATGGTGTAGCCCAGTTTGGAGAGGAAGAACTTTCTCTCTCACACGGTTTTTCTACTCTTCCTTCGGGAAATATGTCTAATGGTTTCGGCGATCCGAATATGGCGAGAGAGAATCGAAAAAGTCTTTTGTCTTTTTTCGATCTTTCTCCTCAAGCGATCGTAACCATATCTCCAAAACATGGGGACAAGATTAGGCTTGTTGGTTCAGAAAGCGTGGGCGAGAGAGTTGAATGCGATAGTCTAATTACAGCGCGACATGGAGTCGGATTAGCACTTTTGCCAGCCGATTGTTATCCTGTGATTATAACGGGTAGCAATGATCGGAAGTATTCCCTCTTGTCATTAGTCCATTCTGGCCTCAAGGGGACTCGTCTTGGCATCGTTGCTAAGACTATACAAAGAATGAAAGAGATTGGAGTAACGACAACCTCGATGAGGATTGCCATTGGGCCAGGAATTGGTCCATGTTGTTACAATGGAACAGATCTAGTTTCCGAAATTGTAACACAGATCATTGAACAGGGAATTTTAGAGAGGAATATTGTTGTAGCTGATTGCTGCACTTGTTGTTCAAAGGATTCCCGTGGAGATTATCTGTTTTTTTCTCACTCTAGAGCAGTAAGAGCGGAGAAAGAAGAAGAGGGACGCTTCATGGTGTTCGTGGCATCACTCTGAAAAGAACAATCGTGGCTTGGGGCCAAAACCCCGAGCCATATTTTTTTATATTAACTGTTTAAAATCGGACTTCCGAAAGCTCTATTTTATAATATCGTTGCAAGAAAAGAGATTATTCTCACTCGAGACGAGAAGAGTTTTTTGTTCTTGAGACCAAGAGATTGAAGAACAGGGGAATGTTGTAAGTTCAATTAAATTAACCCTAGAGCGATTATCAATCTCTGCAATTTTTATTGACTCGTTGGTTTGGAAAATTATATAGAAATTATTTAACCAGAAAAGATTGTTGATTTCGTTTGGAAATCCGGCTAAAAGAATTTTTTCTCCAATTTTTCTTTTAGGTTGTTCGTACTCTTCTTCTAGATAAAAAAGCCAGATTTGATTACCAGTAGAAACAATAATCTTTTTCATATCTTGAGAAAATTTTACTGTCTTTATCGAATTAAAGATTTGTTCCAATAAATGGGTTTCAGGATTTAGATAATAAAGAGTTTCGTCTCGCTTGAGAAAGATTTTAGAAAAATCTTTAGCAATAATTTGATAATTTGTTTCTTCATAAATATTTATTGGTTTGAGGTTTAGAATTTTAATCAATTCTATTCTATCAGAATTTATTAATCGGCCGAGATAAAGAAATCCAGAATCAGTGAGCCAGACAATATTATCTTTTATAACCAAATAGCTTACAATATTTTGCTCAAAAGAAGGAGAAGAATTTTTTAACATTACTTGCTGGCCATCACTCTTTAAACGAAAAATAACTTCTTTTCTAATTTTGGATTTTTTGTCTTCTTCTGTTAATTTTTGTTTGGGTTCAAGCGCAATAAAGAATAATTCTTCAGATTTACTTGGGCTAAAACTAATCTTTTTTATACTGGTTTCAGAGTCAAGAATAAAAAGATTTGTTTCTGGCTCTGTTGTAAGGACAAGATATCGTTTTTGACCCTTTATGCTAATTTCAATAAGAATTCTTTGAGAATCGTCAGACCAGACAAGATTAAGAAATGTAATCTCATTGATTTTTTTATCCTCTTGCAATAGCTTAAGCTCTTGTTCGCTCGCAAGTTTTTTTTGTTCTTTGGTTTCAATATTAAAAGAATTGAGGGTCCATCCCATTTCTCCTGTAAGTTTAAAGATTATTTTTTTACCATCAGGGGCAGGGAAAAAATCATTTATATCCTTGTTTACAAGGTTAAATTCTGGATTTTTGGGAAATAGGACAATGTTTTTCGCTTCAGTAACTTGTTTCTCTTCTATTTTTAAAACCTTGCTCCACGGATGATAATCAGTCTTTTGAATAGTTACTTGATAATCTTTCGGTATTAATCCGTTGATAAAGGCGGAATCAAAAAAGAAATTAGTTTTTTTGTGTAATTCTTGATCAATATCAACTATTACTCCCGGAGGCGAAATTTTTAAAAAGAGGCCTCCTGTTTGGACGATTTTTATATTCTCAAAATCAAAACGATATCCTAAAGAATAGAAAATTACAGATGGTGCTGATATAAGGAAGAGCAGACAGAGTCCGAAGAATAATATTTTTTTAAATCTTTTTGTCATTTTCTTATTAGAAGAGTCTGCTTGCTTTGCTCACAGAACCTTGAAATTAAATTGATTATATATAAATTCTTTAAGGTAATTTAATTATAAGAACCTATTCGCTTCGCTCACAGAACCTTGAAATTAAATTGATTATATATAAATTCTTTAAGGTAATTTAATTATAGACATTTATTCCTTATTTTCAAGCATTAGTGGATAATCTATTTGCAAAAAGTAAAAATATTTTGTATTATAAAATTAGCACAGGGAGTTTAGGACTCTCTCGAAAAGGCGTTTCAAGGTGATTGCCTCGAAACATAGAGAACTCGTGGACATCGACATGGAGGTCGATCGGCGATGAAAAAAGCACTTGTATCTATTGGAGGTTTCGTCATTAAGTAGGCGTACGGCTGAAAGAGACGAATTCGGTGAACCGAAAGGTTCGCACTCCAATCGGAAAAGGCGCTCTGAACAGCAATTTGCTATCAGAACAAGGTCGTACAGAAACCCGGCGCATAAGGGAGGATTGATCATCATGCGCAAAGTACATTTCGGAGTTTTTGTCACCTAGAGGACGAAGGAAAGACCGTCTCCAAGGGACGAATTAAGCGAGTCGTAAAGACTCACACTCTGCTTGGGAAAGTCCATAACTTGTGGACTTTCCCAAGAAACATTAAAAGGCATAATTTGCCATTTTTTTTATTTCAAGGTAGCATAAAAGCATCATGGCAGAGCAATTCATCATTAATGGAGGCAAACGGTTAAGGGGCACGATAGAAGCAAGGGGCGCTAAAAATGCTTGTTTTCCGATTTTAGCTGCCACATTACTTACAGATGAGGAGTGTTTAATAGAAAATATCCCTTTGATTGAGGATGTTTTTCTTTTGTTGGAGATTTTAGAAAGTTTAGGAAAGGAAATTTCTTGGATTGGCAAGAGAGCTATCAAAATTAAAGAAAAAACAGCTCCTGAGCCCGATAAAATCAGAGAGGACTTGGTAACAAAATTTAGAGGTTCTGTTTTACTTTTTGGACCTCTTTTGGCAAGATGCGGAAAGGTGAAATTTCCACAGCCAGGCGGATGTTTAATTGGGGCTCGGCCGATTTCCACTCATTTGGATGCTTTTTCTCAATTAGGGGTTAACGTTAAGGTAAAGGAATCAGAAAAAGGAGAATATTTTAACCTAGAGATTAATGAAAAGCCAAAGGATAGAGTTATTCTTAACGAATTTAGCGTTACAGCTACTGAAAATGTTTTGTCATTTGCGAGCAGGTTTAATCAAAAAACAGTTATTAAAATAGCTGATTGTGATTATGAAATTCAGGACTTAATTAGATTTTTGGAAAAGATGGGAGCGAAAGTAGAAACAAAAGGTCCTCATATTTTCGTTATAACCGGAAAAAAGAAATTATCAGGAGCAAAACACAAATTAATCAATGATCCGATTGAAGCAGGAACTTTTATTCTAATGGCAGCCGCCACTAGAAGCGAATTAACTGTTAAAAATGTTGAAATACCTTTTTTGGAACTTGTGTTGAAGAGATTAAGGGACTTTGGTCTTCCCCTAGAGATAAAAGATCAAGGCATTGTTAAAATTAAACCTTGGGTTTCTTTAAGAATGGAAAAAGTTCAGGCGTTGCCATTTCCTGGAATTCCCACGGATCTTTTGCCCTTGTTTGGTGTTTTGGCAACACAAACAGAAGGAACAACTCTTTTACACGATCCATTATACGAAGGCAGATTGCGTTATCTAGACGAATTAAATAAAATGGGAGCGCAGATTATTTTTGCTGACCCTCACAGGGCAATTGTTAATGGCCCGACAGAGTTGAGGGGAGTAGTTGTGAATTCTCCCGATTTAAGGGGAGGAGCCTCGTTGATAGTCGGAGCATTGATTGCTAAAGGGCAAACGACTATTAATAATATTTATCAGATTGACAGGGGATACGAGAGGATAGAAGAGCGGTTGGAAAAAATCGGAGCTAAAATTAAAAGAATAAAGAATTAGTATGTTTATTCGTAGAATAGGAATAGATCTGGGAACTTGTAATTCTTTAGTTTTTGTCCCCAAAAAGGGAGTGGTTTTGAACGAACCCTCGGTTGTTGCCGTTGATATCGATGAAAACAAAATTTTGGCTGTGGGGAAAGAGGCAAAAGAAATGACAGGCAGAACACCAGAGAATATTGTTGTTTATCGTCCGCTTAAAGATGGAGTGATCGCGGATTTTCGAGTAACGGAAGCAATGATAAAATATTTTATTTCTAAAACTAAACCAAAATTTCAATTCTTAAAGCCAGAATTAATAATCTCTGTTCCAGCTGGCATTACCTCTACAGAAAAAAGGGCCGTTGTTGAGGCGGCTACTTTAGCTGGAGCAAAAAATGCTTATATTGCTAAAGAGCCAGTTTTGGCTGCTATTGGCGCAGGCATTCCTATCCATACTTGTTCTGGTCATTTGATTGTTGATATTGGAGGTGGAACAACAGAAGTAGCGGTCATTTCTCTAGGTGGAATAGTAACCTTTAGCTCTATTAGGGTTGCTGGAGACAAAATGAATGTTGCTGTGAGCGAGTATATCAAAAAGAAACATAATTTAGCAGTAGGAGAACAAACAGCAGAAGAAGTTAAAATTAAAGTGGGTACTGCCTTGTGCGAAAGCAAAGAGAGAGTAGTCGAAATTCGAGGCAGAGATTTAGTTTCTGGTCTGCCAAGAAGCGTTAAAATTTCTTCTAATGAAGTTTGCGAAGCAATTACAGATGTTTTAGAAGAGATCATTCAAGCAATAAAGATGGTTTTGAGAGATACTCCACCTGAATTATCTTCCGATATTATGGACAAGGGAATGGTGGTTTCTGGAGGTGGTGGGCTTTTACGAAATCTTGACCGTTTAATATCTAAAAAAACCGGAGTTCCTTGTTTTTTAGCAGACGAATCGCTTTTCTGCGTTGCCAAAGGCACGGGCGCAGTTTTAGAAAATCTTGATGTTTACAAAAAGAGTGTGATGTCGAAAAAGAAATGATTATTGGGCATGAAAAACAAAGAAATTTTTTAAAAAGAAGTATTCAGAATAATAGAGTTGCCCATGCCTATTTATTCTACGGTCCAGGCAAGATTGGGAAAAAAGCAATTGCCTTGGAGTTCACAAAATTATTAGTTAACCCTTCACAAGAAAGTAACATTGTTTCTGACTTAACATTGATTAAGCCAGAATGTTCAGTTGACAAAGAGGGTGAAAAAAAAGAATCATCTAGAGCAATTATTCCTGTGGCTCAAATTTTTGACTTAAAAACGAAATTATCTTTATCAGCTATTGGTCAAAACTATAAGGTGGCTATTATTGATGAGGCGTCAGAAATGACTGCTGATGCTCAGGGAGCTTTGTTGAAATTATTGGAAGAGCCCAAAGGTAAGACAGTAATCATTTTATTATCCCAACAATTGAATCGGCTTACTTCCACGATCGTTTCTAGATGCCAAGTAATTCGTTTTGATTTATTATCTAATAAAAAGATAGAAAAATATTTAATTCAGCAGAATATTTCTGTCAGAAAGGCGCAAGAACTTTCGTGGTTATCTTTCGGTAAACCCGGATTGGCAATAGATTGTTTGAATAATCCTAAACAAGAAAAATTTCAGAGAGAAAAAATAAAAGGAATTAACCAGCTCGTTGATTCATCTTTAAAAATTCGTTTCCAATATGCTGAAAAACTTTCTAAAAAAAGAGAGGAAACGAATAAAGTTTTAGATATTTGGTTAAATTATTTTCGAGAGCTTTTATTAAATAAATTTGGGAATAGGCAAGTGCCGGCAGATTTTCAAAAAAATAATTATTCAATTCAGCATTTGAAAAAGATTATTAATCTGATTGAAAAGATAAAATTTGTTCTTTTTCGCACCAATGCTAATCCCCGATTAGCACTAGAAGTTCTATTGATGAAAATTTAATCTAAGACTTAAAACTTAGATAAATAATCTGTTTTTTGCACGATTTATTGCGTGATTATTGCGCGATTCTAAATTTAGTGTTAAAATGCATAGAAAGGGATAGTATCAAAACTATGTTTAATCCATCTTACAAGCTGACCAATAAGATATTATCTGATTTAACCTCTATAGCTGAAGCTAAAGTTATTATTGAAAAAGCAAAGATTTTGCCTACTCAAGAACTTAGATTGCGCAGGCAAGCATTAATTAGAATGACTCAAAGCTCTATCGCGATAGAAGGAAACATTTTGAATCTTGAACAAGTTGAGGCATTATTCAAGGGGCAAAAAATTGATGCGCCAGCAAGATATATTTATGAAGCAAAGAATTATTTAAAAACAATTAAGTACATTGAAAAAATAGTTGAGGAAAAGAAAGTAATCACAGAGTCAATTATTTTGAAAATTCACCATCTAGTTACAGATAAAACATTACCAAAAGAAAAGTGTGGCAAGTATCGAACTCAAAAGGTCTATGTTGTTAAAAGAGCACTAGGCGCGCCCGATAAAGTTATTTATACAGCACCTGATGCCTTGAAAGTTTCTGAGTTAATAAAGGATCTAATTGATTGGATCCAGAACAGCAAACAACAAGATATTCATCCAATTTTAGTTGCAGGAACGGCTCATCGTCAGTTTGCTTCTATTCATCCATTTGTTGATGGGAATGGAAGGGTGGCCCGGGCCTTATCTACCTTGATTTTGTATCAAAGAGATTATAATTTTCGTAAACTTTTTGCCCTAGAAGATTATTACAATAAAGATAGACAAAAATATTATCAGGCAATTAGCATAGGGCCGATTTACCATCAAAAAGATTTCACAAAATGGTTAGAATATTTTAT
>Ga0307928_10001470_pt1 | contig 17879 bp, 32 predicted proteins | sample AceLakmetagen232_FD_201815 | JGI IMG/M metagenome (GOLD analysis project Ga0307928, IMG submission 201815) | Saline water microbial communities from Ace Lake, Antarctica - #232 | ecosystem: Environmental > Aquatic > Non-marine Saline and Alkaline > Saline | place: Antarctica: Ace Lake... | reverse complement strand
TAACTAGGAACAGTCGGCAAAGCATTGGCAATACCAACTATCCCAAAAAACAAAAGTATTAAAATTGTAATATTAATCTTCCGCATAAATCACTATTGCTGATAATCCTGAAGCGAGATATGTCGAGGCTGTTATTTCAGAGGTGAACGTAATTGAATTTGAGGTTACGGTATAATCCACTGTCGGTCTGAGTGGAGGGATTGTGCCGATCTTTACGTCAATAACGTATTTATTTGAAGGAATAGTAAATGTTTTCAATACTCCATTTAATTCAGTGGAAATATCGTAAGATTTTACTGGATAACCTCCACCGCCAGACCCACTTCTGTATTGAGGGCCTTCTACTCCCTTTAAATTAACAAGACTCCCCCATTCACCATCAGGATTTTCAAACCGGAGAGATGTCCCGCGCCATTCATGTTTAGGTTTATCTCCTTTATCTCCTAATGGCCCGGGCGGGCCTGCAACAAAATCACCCTTATCACCCTTAGGACCAACAATTGTTTTTCCCTTTTTCCCTTGGATTCCCTGAAAACCTTTCGAACCCTGGGAACCAACAACAGAATCACCCTTATCACCCTTGTCGCCCTTGTCGCCCTTGTCGCCCTTGTCGCCCTTGTCGCCCTTGTCGCCCTTTATTAATTCTCTGTTAACTTCAATTTCAGTTTCTGTCTCTTCAATTTTTTTTTTCAACTCACTAGCTATTTCTAGGAGCTCAGAGAAAATAGCATAATCTTTATCCTGCTTGAACTTCAGTAATTTTATTATTTTCTCTTTATCAGCCATTTTTTATTGTGGTAACCTTTTTGGCAATACTTCAGCATAAATAGTGGAATTTTCACTTCCTATTGGAACAGAAAATATTACGCGAGTCCACCCGGCAACAATATTAGGCATGGCTAAAACTTTTCTAGTGGTTGAAGAAACAGTATTTCCAGTAGTCCAAACATGAGTAACAGTTGAAGAAGCATGAAAAACAGCCTGATCTCCAGATGCTAATGTTACCGAGGAAGCAATTGCATCCTCATCATACCAATCAACATTATTATTACTATATTGATATTTCCAATTTAATATTGAAGCTGAGGTACTAGCGTAAAGATTTATATATAAATTTGAATAATCAGCATCAGCAGAAACAAAAGATATTGTCGAAGTTCCTGTACCAGGAGTCATAAAAGCAGCTGTCGTTGTTGCCGTGGAATCATTTAATGTAGAACGAGTAAAATAACTTGGAGCAGCCAAAGAAGTCGAAGTCATTAAAAGTCCAACCCCTACGATTATTCCAGCTACTAAAAATTTTTTCATAATTTATTAATTAAATTTATAATTTTGGACATTAGCCCCTCATCCCGTTTCCCCATATAGAGGAAACGAGGGAAGAGCTAATCAGCGACACCGTATTCCACCAAAGCGGCGATAATGTCAAAAGTAGAAGCTGTTGCTTGTTCACGAACAAACTTAAAGCATCCCATGTCACCAGCTCCAATGGTTAAGTCGAACGCTCCACCAACATTACCTGTTGAGGTAGCAACCTTTAAGTCAACACCAGTTCCAGCGGCGAAGGTAATCGTTGCGGCGGCGGTTGTCGTTGCGTTAGTAATACAAGTTTCTTGCATATCACCAGCTGTCGGAACTAACGATGTTAGTGTCGAAGATGCTGGGAATGTAAAAGTTAAAGCCCCAACAATTGGCGTAACACTAATTGTGTCGTAATTAAGAATATCCGACTCTTGAAGTGTCACTGTAGTACCAGTCGTTGTTGAAGTTGTATAACTTTTCAATATACCAGCATTTGAAGTCAAAACTCCAGTCGAATCAATAACTAATATTCCATCAACATAATAACCGTCAGTTACATCTAAAGCATCATAATTAGTAGTTCCACCTACTGATTGATTATTACCACCAACCAGAACCAAAGCCACAATTACAACCACAATAAGGGTTGGAAATGGTAGCCATTTATTGATTTTTTCAATCATATATTTGATTAGTGATTAAAATGATAATAATTAACCAGCGGTCGTACCTGAAGATCCGACTAGACCCTCATAGGAGATAGGACCAATAACTTCACGATAACCAGCTTTGTAAATGTAGTTATTATTTCGTTGGAATTTGTAATCAACAATATCAGTTTGCATAGCCGATCGTACCCAACGATACATTGAGTGATCCGCTGAGAGCAAGAACCAAGCAGTAGCTGAACCACCATAAGATGCACCGAGGAATGGGGAATGATAAACTTGCAACCCTGGATATATTTCAGAGTAATAGTTCATATCATTGTTACCAGTACCCGACTTAAGAACAGACTTGGTAATAGTCGTTGCTTGCTTGAAAAGTGCTGTTGGCACTAACAAAATAGCAGGGACATGACCACCAAGAGTTCCATCTTGAGTCTTTTGCTCAATAAGAAGATTGAAAGCTGTATTCAACGAAGACTCAGTCAAAGTTTCAGTCATTAAGTTATCAACAGTATCACCATTCAAGGTCACATGAGAATCAGAGAACAAATAAACAGAATCATTAGTTTTGTAAGTTGCGAAACCACCGGCATACTTACCAAAAGCTACCTTACTCTTAGTCAAGCGGGCGTTGCGACCCATATTCTTAACGAGTCTATTAACTGTGCTCCACTGGTCATCATCAAAGAAGTTTTTACTAATATCAAGAGACTTGTCATAATTAATAACTGAAAATGTTTTTTGGTTACCAACCTTACCTTGAGCTGAAGCGACATCGGCTAATTCTGCGCGCTCTTCGAAGTAACCAGTACCCATGAATTGTTCAACAATTACCGCTGCGCGATCAGTTGAATCCTGCATGAAAACACCAGGAGTTTCAACAGTAGCGTAACCAGGAACTGCTTCTAATCCAAACTCAGCCTCAAAGACTAAGTCAAGTGCGGTTTTTACTGTGCTGGGAGATAAATTACTATTCATAATAATAATTGATTAAGCGAGGTCTTGGTCACCCAAGATAGTTCCTCCGTGTCTGATAATAAATTTACAAGTTCCTCGTTCATAATCGCCATCAATTAAATGAAAGGCTGCTGTTTGAACTTCACCAGCATCTTCATTTAATGTCCAATCACCAGCTGAGGTCGTAGCACTAATAGTCAATGTCAAACGATCACCTATTAAAAGATCAAGTTTCGCCTGAGTGTCAATATTTGCAGCTGTTTCAGCAAAAATTTCATAAACAATACCCGGTAACGGCATATAGACATCTATATAACCATCAACAAGAGAAGTGTGAGTAGAATCACCCGCGGCCAACCCAACAATTGCTGTGTCGGTACCAATAGTATGATCCGCTGTTACTAATGGAGTAACATAAGGAGAACCATTACTGGTCAACTTAAGCAACATTCCTTTTTCAATAATTGTTGCCGCGGCATCAGTTTGGAATCGCAAAGTAGGAACGGTGTTATGACCACCCATATCTACCATTTTAATTCTTTTTCCTGCCATAATTTTCTTATTTAATTTCTAATAATTAAGAGAGATCTTGATCACCTAAATAGGTTGCCCCCTCGCGAATAATAAATTTCACTGTCCCTCTTTCAAAATCACCATCAACTAACATAAACGGAGAAGTTTGATCTTCACCACCATCTTCATCAATTGTCCAGTCACCAGCTATAGTTGTAGCACTTACCAACGCCTGAACACGATCATTCATATAGGCATCTAATTTTGCTTGAGTATCAATATTTGAAGCTGTATCAGCATATCCTTCATAGACAATACCTGGTAACGGCATATAGACATCCACATAACCATCAACCAAGGCTGTATGAGTAGAGGAACCGGCCGCCAACCCAATAATCGCCGTATTAGTACCAATAACTTGATCATTAGTAACTAACGGGGTGACATAAGGTGAACCATTGGCGGTTAAGATTACAATCATCCCAGCATCAATATCTCCTGCCGCAGCATCCGTTTGGAAACGAGCAGTCGGGACCGCACTGTAACCACTGGCATCTACTATCTTAAATCTTTTTCCTGCCATAATTTTTTAGGCTAACTAATAATTTTTTTTATTGGAGATGAGTTTTGCTCTTACATCCTCTTCTGTTCGATTCATCCGCAAAGCGGTTTCCCGAACAAAAGCTTCTTCCTTATCCGATAACTTAACCGTTCCCATATCCGTATTATGCCCTGTCGCTGACCCACCTTTATTTTTGCCGCGCTCCGACTCGAGAGTATGTTCAAGTTGGTTCACAGTTTTTTCAAGCTTGGATTTGTTTGCGAGTAATTGGGCTGAGACTAAGTCTTCTTGGATAGATTTTCGGTCATGTCCAGATGGAATAATTCGATTCTCATAATTGAATTTAATCAAGTCACGTTCCCCCGAATCAGTAGTTAAAGAACTAAGCACATCTTCAACAGTATCTTTAACAAGGTCAATTTTTAATTTATCAAATTCTTTCTTTTGTTCATCACGAATTTTTTGAATTTCATCAGTTATCTCAGGAGTTTCATCTTCTTCTTCTTCTTCTTTTTCTTTTTTATCTTTTTTGAGAGCAATTATAGTATGTTCTGCTTGACCGAGTTGTTTATCTTTCTTCCCTAACTCAATCTTCAACTCGGAAACATAGTCAACCTTGTTATCTTCGACAACGGGGTCAGTTTTTGGTTCTGCCTCTGGCGCTGAGACAACGGGAGCAACCTCTTCTCCCTCTTTCTTAATTTCTTCTGCCATAATTTTTACATCACTTATATGGTGTGACACTACCAGATCTTAAACAAGTTTCCGACAAAGGCACTTGCTGCCTGATTATATAAAAGAACCACATTTCTGTGGCTCTTTTTGGTACCCAAAACAGAACTGCCGAAATGTTTTAGGTACTCAAAGAGAGTCACCGAAATAATGTTTGGCAGTTTTATAAATTGTCAAGGTTCTACATACTAGCTAAATTATCCACTTTCTGTTCTAAAATGTCAATTGTCCACAAGACTGCTTTCCCAAATAAAAGGTCTACTTCACCATCACCTTCAAAATACATTTTCTTATTTGCTAAATACTTTAACTCATTACATAATAATTTATAAATATCCATGTTCCTTAACTCCTTCGCTTGTCCGATAACTGTATCTCTGACCTTAGAATCTAATGGCTTATCGTTATAATATAATTTTCCTTTTACCATTCGAAGACAGTCCTTTTCAGTTTTAGAATTAAATAAATCTTTTGTTATTAAATTTAATTTATCTTTTGTCATTGTCCACTTGAGGCGGCAACGCCTAAACTATTAGATCCAGTAATCTGACTTAACATACTTGTGTTAACACCCTTCTGTTGAATACCACCATTGGTTAACGGATTAGCACCGCCATCAGGACTGGGGACCTCCGGAACAGAAGGTCCACCAGTATTTTTTGCGAGATACTTATCAGACTCGCCTGGGCGATAAACATCTAATAAGAAATCCCGAGCGATGGCTTCTTGGTCAAGTAACGGATTCTGGATAGCGCGATCATAAGCCTCGAGCGAAAGAGCTTTTTCAATCGCTTTGCTTGGCGGGGTTAAATCATCCACCGAAACTTTTATCTTGTATGTATTATTTCGAAACGCTGGGTATATTTCATAAATTCTTTCACCAGCCTCTAACCCACCTTCTTTCTCTAATAATTCAAACTGCTTATCACTAAGTTCTTTTGAAGAGTATTCTGTTTTAGAATCAACGGGATCAACAAACTTTAATTTTTTAGAAACCTTTTTACCATCCACCATTTTATCCGATAAGATAAAGGTTCGGAATTTTGCCACATCCGTTAATTGCTCAACCTGACTGACAGTCATAAACTGCAAGATGTCACCCTTAATTAAATTTCCAGTATCTTCTACCAAAAACCGAATTGATTTTCCAAACAGACCCAGCGCCTTCCGAGCGTTTTCTTGAAGAAGCAACACCTCCCGCGCCGTGCGCGTACCAGTTTGAGCATTGCCACCCTGCGAGGAATCCTGTGAACTCTCCGACATGGACCGTTCAATTTCCGAGGCCACTTGTAACCCACCCCGAATGTCTGATCGCGGACCGATATTTTCCAATTTCGCATTAGGGTCTTTGAACGAAGTCACCTTCCCAGGAATCATGACCTGTGAATTAACATCTTCCGTCCCATAGAGCGCTACCGGTGGCATCAACGACATAAACGTCCCGTCAATAATCATATTGTAAATAGTATCAACAATCTCCTGGTCTGAACCTAATTTATTAGCGGCTGATTTATAGTAAAAGAATTGACCATTACCAATCGGTTCATATCCCCCTTTGGCAATTGGATATAATTTATCAATCCGAGTATTTGATTGTTCGGGATCAGAAACTAAGATACCATTGACAAAACAAAGTTTAAGGTCATAGTAACGATTCCAATATGTTACCTCATTATCTAAAATTCCCTTCATCTGTTCATCCACCACTTCATAAAAAGAACTTGAAGCATCATCAAAAACCATTCGCACGCCCGGTTGCACATAGACCCAATTAGCGTGATGGCCATAAATTTGCTGCGCTTCTTTATGGTCAATATATTTACTTCGAATAACAAATCTCTGCTTCTGAATATCCGGTTCAAAAATATTAGCAATTAAAATTTCCCGACAAGGAATCAAATCAATTTTAAAGCCCGATAGAATATCATCAAGAACTTCTTTTTCTTTCCAAGTGCCATCTTCAACCTTCTCCCGAATTTTTCGCATCACCTCAAAGTATTCCACTCCCAGAAAAACTGCCGGGTCCACGAGCGCCGCGATGACCGCCCGCACAAAGGTTCGAACATAATTCGAATTGTCAATGACATATTCAATTAGGTCCCTCATCGCTTCCGCGCTATCCTTATCCTCTTCATCGTTACTATTTTGCGCGAAGACACTCGGATAAAGAATCGGTTCCGTGACATGAGCAGCAATCGAATTTAATTTATTGCGTGTGATTGGTCGAACAGTTTGAGCCCGCCATGATTCATCCGGATCCATTGACCGTGCCGGAATATAACTGTTGTAAGATCTTTGATTTAAATCAGTTTCTTGAATAACTGAGCGATCATTAAATTCTGGACGTGCTTGATTTTGAATTAATTCACCTCGTTGCCAATCATCGGAAACTAATTTAGTAACTGTTTTACCTTTTTCTCCTGGATTATAAAGTGACACTTTATTTTTGCCTTTAACAAGTACCCCTTTTTTATCCCTAACTAATTCTTTGTACATATCTTTATTGTACCATACTTTTAATCTGTCAAGCAAGTATTATCGACTCCGAAAATACCCTGTGAACTTCTTTTGAAATTGTTTAGCATATTGACCTCCCGCATGGTGGTCAGTTAATAATAAAAACGACATGGCATCTGCCCTATCATCCCGCCGACCGCGCGGAAATGACAATAACTCCCGTTCATATTCAATGTCCCCTTTCCGGTGATAGACCACCCCCGCCCCATAGAGAGGGAGGAGCCCCCGAATCCGCGTCTCCTTGTTACTTTGCGCTTTGATTTCATTCACCACGAAGTACTTCTGCCGTTTTTTCTGCTCTTCGATGATGGCATATTTCAGGGCCGCCTGATATTGGATAGTTTCCACCCAGACATCCGACCCATAATCGTTATTGTGCACCATAATGAGGTCCACTGTTTGCATCGGCGTGAACCGCCCGGCGTCTTCGCGAACCCGGTACCAGTTGGGACCGTTGACTTCCTTCGCTAAGGTGAGCACCACGGTGTTATCCGCGCTTTTTTTCTGCGAAATAGCCGGATCCACGAAGGTGTAGTACCTTAGATATTTATATTTAAGGTCGCCCTCCTCGAAATACTTAAAAAAGTGCTCCTTGAACTCCTGATTTTCCGTTGCGATGGGGTCCTGCTGATACTGACTGACGAAATTGTATAGCCCCGCCGCCTGCCGAATATTTTCGAGCACCTTGAGCGGGAATTTGCTGGGCCAGAGCGCCTCCCCCTGCTTCCTGAACTCCTCGTCCTCGTCCGCAATCGCCGGAAAGTTGATGATCTCCCAGTCCTCTGTCGCTTCCCCCGCTTCCTTGCGCCTCTCATCGTCCTCCAGTAACCGCGCCACCGTGTCCTTCTGATTCCACCGTTGCATGATCACAATGACCGCCCCGTAGCCCTCCAAACGGCTGTAGAGGGTTGAACGGTAGTATTCCCATGAAGAATTGCTTACAGAGTCAGATTCCGCCTCCTCACGCGATTTTAGGAGGTCATCGATTAGAATGACGTCCCCGCCCGTCCCCGTGACCGCCCCCCCGGCCCCCACCAAAGTGTATGACCCCTGCTTGTTCGTCATCCATTTGGCCTTAGCCTTAACGTCCGGGCGAAGATGAATATTGGGGAAGATTGCTTGATAACCATCAGACGATATTACATCTCTTGTGTCAAGACCAACCTTCTCCGCTAGCTCAGCCCCATAAGTGGCAAATATAAATTTAAGAGTGGGGGCCTTGCCGAGAGCCCAGGCGGGAAAGTAAATACTAGCCAATTGAGTTTTGCCATGTCTGGGAGGAATTGTCAAGATGAGTCTAGCTTTCTGTTTATTTTGGACTTTGGAGAGGACCTCTTCCAATTTTCTAGCAATCAATTCATTAAACCAAAGAACTTCGAACTTTGGGTTCATTAATTGACAGAAATTAATTAATCTATTTGTTGCTGCCTGGCGCAAGAACTCGCGCTTCTCGGATAACAATTGACTCATATTGTTCTGGGGTTAAACTATTAAAGAAATTAATTTGTTGATTGTTAACTTTATCTTTGCGTTTTATTTCATGAATGACATTTAAAAAACGCTCAAGGTCAGAGACATTGTGACTGACCTTGACATCATCATAAATTGCTTGTATTAACTCTGGAGTTTTAGATTTAGCCCAGCCAATAGTGGCGGTGAGAAGGTCCTCGGGAAATTCTGGACGATCTAAAAATTCTTTGAGGTCTGACATTTTAATTTTGTAGCGTTCACAAAATTCAGTTTGATTTTGGGGATCAGTTTTTTGGATCGGTCGAGCTTTCCAAATAACGAATTTGAGGTATAGTTTTTCCATGTATACATTATACTATTCAATTTTTATTTGGCAAGGAAATAATTAGGTTAACATATGTTAACTAACCTAAAAATCCCCCTATAGGTGGGGATAATTAGGTGCGATCAAATCTGGAGGGCATCTCTATTGTACGACTTTGGAGAATTAGATGCAAGTGCAATTTGAGAATGACGAGAAAAGTAGAGACACCATATAATATAATAAAAAAAAGGGGCGGTAAAATTTCGGGGATACCCCACCCCACCACCATCATTATACCACAAACAAAATTAAATGACAAGTTTATAGCTATACAAACAGAGCTAACAGAGCTAAAAAAAATTACAGGCATTTCACTATTTCACCATGTCGCACAATATACATTTCGCGACATAGCCACATAATCCCCTTATAATAAGCTAGATAATAGCTAGATAGTGTTGAGAGTGGCTTGTTCCTGCTTATTATGCCATAGATTGAGTGGCTTCCGCTACCTTGACAGATAACCAACTTGACTTTATTTTCCATTCGTGTTGGCGACACCTCTCCTATAGAGGATAGAAAAGGATCAAATAATAAAAAGAAGAAAAAAAAAAAAATAATAAAAAAAAACTTTTTCTTTTTTTGATGCTTTGACATATATATAATTTTTGTAAACTCAAAATCCCATAATTTAACAACATTTTAACTATTGACAAAGTAAAAATAAAGTGCCATTATATAATTGAATATAATCAAACACCAATGCGACACCATAACCGAGTTAAAAGCCTCAACTGACACCAACTTACAACCTATTACCCTATTTATCACCATAACACGCAAAGTCCACTCTGTCAACGAACAACATAGAACACCATTTTTGTCAATGCTTTTTTGACAAATCAGCGGTTTATGGTATAATCTCACTATCCACAGTTTATCATAGTTTATAAATTGACTATAAATTCTCTATAATATAATATAACCTTGTCGCTTGAAATTATAAGATAATAAAAAATAAAATAATGACCAACGAAAAAATAATCTTAATCACTTGCCTTGCTCTTGTCTTTATGTTTTTTATCGCTGTTAGTCTTTAATCAAAAAATAAAATAATGCAAAAAGTTTATTATTATATTGGATCGAATAATACCACCAAACAGCTCGAGGTTGATAATATCGAAAAAATTATTGCCGGTCATTTCGAGGGTTTTACAGCGTCCGAGGTTATCGGCTACTGGCGCGGATCTAAGGAACGTACACTAAAAGTCGAGATAATAACAGATGAGACACCTGCCAAACTCGCAAAGATTGCTAAAGAGCTAAAAATTAAACTCGATCAAGATAGCATTCTGATGGAAATTATTAAAAGTAACTGCGCTTTTATATAACCGAATAAGGCACAATAAATTGTGCCTTATGGGTTGTGTGAAATTACAACAAAAATATTTGCTAGTGATCATTGTCAATTGAATAATAAAATAAAACTATGTTAAAAAAACAAATGCGCGCTTATATTATCGATAACGTGTTAGATTGCGATATTTCATATCGCGGAGGCACGCTAAAAGTAAATGTTAGTGAGTTATTTCCTAACGTTGATGATCCTATAATGGGCGCTTACCAGAATTATCTTGGGGGAGGGATCGCGGGTGCAATAGTTGGCGCGAGCCTATTTGATCCAGAGGAATTAAACGTCAAGGATAAAAAGTTATTCTTTATGCTAAAAGATGAGATTAAAAGATATTTTTATGATCTCAACAATGGCGGTGGTGATGACTATATGCAAGAAAACGTCACTGGTAAAGAAACAAAGGGCGGTTATGAAAAACTACAAAAAATGCCAGTCTCTGGTTACTAATATGCAAACGTTCAAAATAAATAAGGAATTATCGGCAATTTGCCGATCCGAACGGACGCGCTACGGTTTCCGCCATCTCGCGACACTTATGAGAAACGGCTACGAGATCACAAGCGCTAAGGCTTGCTATTATAATCGAACTTGGGAGTGCTACGAGTACCAAACGGTACTGGGCGATCTTAAGGACCGCGCGGTAAAAAATGGATCGATAACAGCAAAGGAGGCGCTAACTATGCACAAAAAAACGGTGGGCGCTAATGGTTGGCGCAAGGAGGACGCGGAAGAGACCGCGAGACAATTTGGCGCGGTGGCTATGGTCGCCAAAATGGGGGACGTTATAGCAAAAACACCAAAGGAGGCAAACGAATGGAAACAACGAATGCTAAAAGCGGGACTCTCTGGACTACAAATGCCAGATGACTGGGATAGCTTGCCAGAAGAAACAAAGACCGAACGGCTTAATAAAATAATCGAAGAATTAAAAAATGGCTAAACTATACGCAAAAATCACAAGCAATAATAAACCGTCTCGATCCATAACGAGTGATGAAATTATCAAGATTGAGTTGAGCCATAAAAATCGCCTAGTCAATACCATCTTTTTTCGGATTGATAATGGCGAGTCCATAGTTGAAACAAAAGAGCAAAAGCCAAAGGTCTAACGACCAAAGAGCAAAAGCCACAATTTACTAGCGATTGTGGTTTTTTCTTTTACCAGTTTTATTTTATTTTATTATTATCACACGATTGCCCTGTGAAAGATCCAATTTTATAAATATCGTATCAATCACGAGGAACGACAGACAATCCTGCCAATTTGCCAATGTCGCCAAAAAAGTCGAACCATTATCAGAAAATTAAACAATTAAAACAAAATGAAAAAAAATAAATGGGTTAAACAAGATCGTGGAAATTGTACCCTTGAGGGTAAAGGGTTAGGATTTTATATTTCATATAATCCAGACACCTCAAAATCATATGAGGGTGCAGAGGGTGAGTTTATTAAAGGTATGTGCGATATGGTCTTTTCTTTTGTTGGTAAAGAGAGAAAAGAGGGAAAGGAGACTGCTTTAAGAATGAAAAGAGGCAAGTGGCTTGTCCTTGAGGGTGATTTTCGCAAGGAGTATGAGGTTGCCTTTCCTAATTATAAGAAATGTCTAGCCGTCTATAAGAAAAATATCGCTTACCGATCAGAAGTTTGGTCAACAGATTATTAAAGGTCTCCATTATAAATTAAACAATTAAATTAAAATTATGCAAAAACTAAATGTCCAAGATCTATTCGAAAGTTTTGAACGGTTAGCTAGAGAAGCCGACTGGTCAGAAGAGCAAATTGAAGAAGTTAAAATAAATGACAATGAAAAATAAATTTAAGGAAACATTATTAGATGCCCTTAATCGTATGGACGAGTTAGTTGATGAGTTGGGGTCGCTAGATGAACAAAAACAACAAGCCAAAGATTATGAGTTACTTTTTAACTTTATCAGTGAAAGAATATAATTATGAAAATTAAAAAATTAAGTGAAATAACCACTTATAGCCAGAAAAATATCACCACCACTTTTTCTGTTAATGGTAAAGAGGTCAAAGTTTATGATTGGTATGTTAATGGTGATAATGTTGATTATGACTTTGAGCAAACTTTTGACAAAGAGGACTTAGAAGCCTTAACCGAACTCGAAGCTGAAATGTTTTGCGAGGACTTAAACGAATGGCTAGAAATGAAAGATGGTGAAGAGCAAGAGGTTGAAGATTATGATCCTAACGAGTCATTAAAGTGTACCCATGAGGGTTGTGATGAGCTACAAGGCTCGGATTGTGAGTTTTGCCCTAAGCATTATCCAGTTAAAATTGATTAGTTAGCCCTTGCCTTTGCCCTTAATTATCATAATTATCGGCAAGGACGACAGGCGAACAGACTTGTCGGCAAGTTGCTCTTGCTTGTACATTGTAAATTAAATAAATAAAACTATGAAAAAATACAAAGTGGAATTTGTAAAGACCGAGACTTTTGTCATTGATGTTTTGGCAGAGAATGAAGCCGAAGCAAAGACCAAAGCCGAGGATAAGTGGATTGAGATAGGTGAGCAAGGGATTGACCGTTATCATCAAATAGATAATACCAAGATAACTATTAAAGATGTCTATGATGTCACCGAAACAGATGACCCGTTTAATCCAGACTAATAACTATGAAAAAATACAAAAGCATTGAGACTTTTACTAACGCTATGCGTAAAGATAAAAGTAAAAAGCTTTGGGCGGATTGGTTTAATATAGGAGGTAATTGGTACACTTGCGAGGAATATGATGAAAGTGGAAAGTATATGCGATATACGAGTATTATGGCTAGAAAACACCTAGACTTAGACACGAGAAATAGATATTCTGATAAATGGTTATCAGATTTAGTTGTTACGGATTATCCTATTGAGAATTTGCGTTTTGATATTTCTTATTATATTGATGATCCTAAAAACCTAAAAAGAAAAGAAATTATGCTTCTTAATATATGGTTATGGGATCATAAAATGTATGAAGAGATGAGAAACTTAATAGATCTATTAGCCAACAATTACTAATTATGAAACTAGCTACAACAATATCCTCTGAACGAGGAAAAGAAATCGTCAAAACGGCAAATGAATACTTACTCTTTGATCTAACAGTCAATAAAAAGACAATTGGGCAAGTGGAATTGTATCTTTTTAATGATATAGGGGATCGTAATTGTACTGACAACGAGTGGATATTAAAGTATCGTCCACACCCAGCAGAGGATTGGAATATCATAGCCCAAGATAATACATAACGGAAACTTAAAGACCACCTATTAAGGTAAAGTCAAAAAGAAACCACACTAGAAGAGCAAGTGTGGTTTTTTTAGTTATCCACTTTATCCCCAGAGTTATCCCCAGTTTCACAACCTTTTCACACGATTGCCCTGTCGAAGTCGCACCTTTCACAAGGAACGACAGACAATCCTGCCAATTTGCCAATGTCGCAATTTATCCCCATCTTAACAAGGTTGTATAAATTATCAGTATAATAGTATAATGTCCATATATGGTTAACAAACGTAATACTTTCATTTTCCAACTTAGCCCAGAGGAACTTGAAAAATTCCGGGCTATCCAAAAAGAGTTAGGGATCACCTCTAATGTTGATACCTTTCGTTATTTGATTACTAAGTATTTAAAAGATAAATAATATGAAAGATAAAATAATGTTTACAACTACCTTAATTTTTGCGTTCATTGGGATTTGTTTTATTTTTATTTGGGCAATTAACGGATATTCTGACAAAAAATCAGAGAGGGATATTAATATACATTTTTGTGAAAGGGCTCTTAATATAGCTTGGGACAACACAAGTGAATCAGACACCAAAAGGATTAATTATATTGCCAGTTACTTAAATGATTGTGTTGAATTAAAGTATGAATAATATGAAAACTACACGATTTACAATTATGGTCACCGAGGACATCATGGATCGGCTTGAGCAATTAAAAGAGAAGCGTATGCTCTTTAATATTAGTGAAGGCATTCGCTATTGTATTGCCGAGACCTATCGGCGTGAGTTTCCAGATTACATTACCGCCCGGCCTAAGAAAATGACCCCCGAAGAAAAGGGCGCCGCCCAACTTATTGTTGAGGAAACCAAAACCAAAATAAAAGAGCACACTGCTTATGAAAAGCAAAAAAGTATTTGCGACCAATTAGGCGGGGTCGAGGGTGATGGCTATTGTCATTATCAAACTTATTCGATCATGCCCGGTAATGAATTAGCCACTCACAAAGTCCAGGAGCCCTTTGAAGTTCTCACTGAAAAATTATTAGGGTACCAGTACCGTGATCTTTATAATCAGACCGGTGAGGGTGCTAAAAAAGAAATATTAGAATTGTTAAAAGATAAATAAATATGTTTAACAATATAGAAATAAAAAAAATTAAAGAGACCATCGTTGAGATGGGAAAAATAGTTGGGGTTAAAGTTGATTTTAATACATATAAATATTATTCTGATGTCCGTAAAGACAATAATGTTAATTACTTAATACCACGTGAAGAAAGAAAAGATATGATGTTAATCATGACTAGAATCAATGACAAATTAAATGCTCTCATTGACCATTTAGATTTAAAATTCGAAGAGAAAGCATTATTGATTAGTAAAAAAGATAAATAAAAAATGATTATTATATTAGGTAAAAATAGGAATTTTTTCGCCAAACATAAAAATCTTATTCTTGGGGCAGAAAAAATTAGAAATGCTATTGATGATGTTCTTCTTTGTCGAGAGAATTGGGAAGAACTTAGAGAGGAGACTGTTAAAAACGGAGATTATAGTCGGGCCATACAATTAGATACTAAGATGATAAAAATAATAGAACATGAACTATAAAAAATACTTACTAATCCTCTTTATAATTGCTATAATGGCGGTAGGGTACTTTATTTATAAGTTAAATCGGGTGGAAGAAATAATAACGGAAACTGAACCAACCTTTATAGTTGAAGATGTTGATGTCCCACCAATCCAAGAATACCCCGACATAGAATATAAGGGGAGTTAAAATAAATAACAATAAATAACAATAAATAAACATGGAAAATATAATTTCACCATTATCACCTAGTGAGAAAAATGATAAGCCAGCTCTTATCCCTAAGAATACTCTTGGGTATGAGCCTAATCAGATGGTCTGCAAGTGGGCAATTCACACTCTTGGGACTAGTTTATTCATTATCCGGCGTCTGGAGTCTAAGCCTGACCAGGAGGCTTACCAAGCGCGGTATCTTGACAGTAACGGTGTCCTTATTATTGATGTCTTTTATCCTGAAGAGTTTAAACTACTTATGTAGAAAATTATCATGTTTATTACTTCTGAAAAAATTAAACAAATTAATGAGACAAAAGAAAGATTAACTAATGATCTCAATCGTGAACCACTTTCAATAGAAATTGCTACTGAATTAGGAATTGACTATAAAGAAGTAGAAGAATGTCTTTCTTTAAAGGTTGAAGAAAAAATTGAAGAGTCTAATGATTTTTCTTTACGTTTTAAGTTAACAATAAAAAATCAAAAATTAGAGAAAGCTCGTCGTGACCTTAAATTAAAACAGTCTGAAATAGCTGATAAAATTGGAATAGGAATGGCTAGTTATAATCAAATTGAATGTTGTCGAAGTTATCCCCAACACGAAATTATCACAAAAATTTCTAAAATTTTAAATCAACCAGAATCGGTTTTGTTTCCTTTATGGTTAAAGATATTTAGTACACAATGGAATCGATCGGAAAAGTCAAAGATAATTCCAATAACTAAATTATCATTATCAAATCCTGAAGTGTTAAATTTGGATTCTGGTGATTTTGAAAAGATAATCTCTGGAATTGATTCAAAAATAGGAAGTGAAAGGGCTTTGAAAGTTCTTGATAATTATAAAAGTTCAAGCACTCAAGCTAAATCATCAGATCGTTTTAGGGAAATAATTATATTGAGATTTTTGGAAGGGTTAACATTAGAAGAAGCTGGAAAGAAAATTGGGGTTTCAAGAGAAAGAGTTCGTCAAATTGAAGCTAAAGCACTAGAAATAATAAGACAAGATAAGTATTTTAAAAGATATAGATTAAAAGAATATGGTATCGATTAGTATCTTTGAAATTGACCCCTAAATTGTTATAATTAACCGCATATGCAACCTTATATTTTAGCATTAGCGATCGCATTATCAGGAGCAATTAACAGTAACATTGAAGAGCCACCCCTACCCTTAACCGAGGCTCAAGTGATCGAACAAGAATTAAAAGACCATCCCATCCTAAAAGAAATCTGCCGGTGTGAAAGTGGTCTAGTTCATACCAAAGAGGATGGAACACTTATTGTCGGAATAGTCAACCCTAAAGATCGTGGAATCTGTCAAATAAATTTACCCTCACATCAAGACACTTTAACTGAAATGAACTTAGATCCTGACAAATTATTAGATAACTTAACTTTCGCAAAGTACCTGTATAGTCGTGATGGTACTAAACCATGGAATGCCAGTAAAAGTTGCTGGAAAGATAAAATATGAATCGCTACCAAAGCCTAAAAAAAAGATTAAGTGTCCCATTAAAAACAAAAAAGAAAATTATTCTTTTTAGTAGTAGAAATAAGGTCAACGCAGATTCTATTGTTACGCTATTAAGAAAAATGAAAGCTGGAATTTCTGATGAGTATGGTGAAGAATTTAAAAACGGTTATCTCACCGCTATTAATACTTTAATTTGCTCTTTGCCAAGTAGGAAGTAAAGGCGGACATAAGGAATACCAATTAATTTAGCTCGTTGACAATAGGAAGTTAGTAAGTGGGCTAAGGTAAAAGATAACAGCATTTGGCGGGGAAACCTGACACCTTATGTGCAACTAATTACCTAAGGCCACTTGCTCGTTTCCAAGAAGTTAGTAATCCTTTAGAGGGTATGTCCGCCGTTCGACTCGGCAGGCAGGGTGTGAATCAGCTCGCAAGGGTTGTCAGTGATTCTGGCACACACCTCCTTGGGATTGCTCGTTTCAAGTAGAAATGAGTCGCTCTTTGAAAATTAGGGTTAGAAAGGAGGACAGTCATGGACTGGGAAAGTGAGTTGTTTGAAAAGATGAACGCAGTTGTTGACCACCTTAGAGAACGCCCGCCCAACCTTGATAACAACGTCCTTTTCCAGGTCACTGTCAATCAAGTGGTTTCATCCATTACTCGCTTGGGGTGGGTCATCGAAAAGAGGATCAACAAAGAAGGAAGGAGACGAAGGTGTTATGCCCAAGGTGCGGAAAAGAAATAGGAGAATATAACGGGATGTGTGCAATTTGCGGTCTTGTCAGACCCGCTGATCACGTCAAAAAAGAAAAGGACAAAGATGAAAGGAGGTAGCCGTGCAAATTTGCCCTCACTGCAACCGTGTGAAGTTTCGGCGAAAGCCTTACTTCTGGGTCGCCTACCGGTCA
>Ga0307928_10001469_pt1 | contig 17885 bp, 19 predicted proteins | sample AceLakmetagen232_FD_201815 | JGI IMG/M metagenome (GOLD analysis project Ga0307928, IMG submission 201815) | Saline water microbial communities from Ace Lake, Antarctica - #232 | ecosystem: Environmental > Aquatic > Non-marine Saline and Alkaline > Saline | place: Antarctica: Ace Lake... | reverse complement strand
CAAATCAACATCGAGGCCCACCAACAGAATGTCCAGCTTGAACACCACAACCGAGCAGAGATACAAAGCAGCCTGGATCGCATCTCTACCAGAAGCGAAACGCAAAAAGTTTCTGGAAAGCCTGACGCCTGACCAGCTCGCCACCCTGAGATACGACTGGCGCTTCTGGTCCAGGCCGAAACAGGTCCGGCCGACAGGGACAGCCTGGGACGTTTGGATACTCATGGCCGGCCGCGGTTTTGGTAAGACCAAGGCCGGCGCCGAGACGGTCCGCGAGTGGGTCAACGAAGGGGCCCGGCGCATCGCCCTGATCGGCCCCACCACCGACGACGTCCGCAAGACGATGGTCACCGGGGCCAGCACCGGGCCCACCGACGGCCTCCTGAATTACTTCCCCCCACATCAGCGCCCCGTTTACGAGCCCTCCAAACGAATGATACGTTTCCACACCGGGGCGGTCGGCCTGCTTTATTCCAGCGAGGAGCCCGGCCGGCTCCGCGGCCCGCAGCACGATAAGGCCTGGGCCGACGAATTGCGCGAGTGGAAGTACCCTGACGAATGCTGGTCTAATCTTGACTTCGGCCTTCGGACAGCCGAGCACCCGCAGACGGTCGTAACCACCACCCCCAAACCTTTTAAGCTGCTAAAGGAATTGCTGGCCAGCAAGACCACCATCGTCACCGGCGGCGGCACGATGGAAAACAGGGCCAACCTTTCACCCCGGTACCTGGAAAAGATTTACAAGAAGTACGCCGGCACGAAGAAAGGGCGCCAGGAGCTGGACGCCGAGATGCTGGCGGAGGTCGAAGGGGCTTTTTGGACGCAGGCCATCCTGGACGAATGGCGGGTCCACATGGCCCCCGAGCTGCAGACCATCGTGGTCTCGGTCGACCCGGCGACGACCAACAGCGAGAGCAGCGACGAATGCGGCATCGTTGCAGCGGGCAAGGCCTACGACGGCCACAAGTACACCATCGCCGACCGGACCATGCGGGGCCGGCCCAAGGCCTGGGCGGCAGAGGCGGTCCGGCTTTACCATCAGCTCAACGCCAACTACATCATCGCCGAGGTAAACCAGGGCGGGCTCATGGTCCAGGAGACCATCGAGCGCGAGGACCCAAACGTCCCGGTCGAGATGGTCCACGCGGCCAGGGGCAAGGACGCGCGCGCGGAGCCGGTCAGCATGGAATACGAGCAGGGCCTCTGGCACCACGTCGGGGTCCACCGAAAGCTCGAGGACGAGATGACAACCTGGACCAAGGACGACAAGTGGTCGCCCAACCGAATCGACGCATTGGTATGGGCGGCGCACGCGCTCAACAGCAACATCGCCGAATTCGGCGTCACGGTCATTTAAAAAACAATATACAACCGCCCCCGCAGCGTGGTATTCTTTGAGCTACCAAAACAGACGCTCAAGGAGACCCGCCTGTGTTTAACTTTTTCAAGAAGTCCTACCTATTCGGCCTGAACCTTTTCAACCGGGCCGGCCAATTCAACTCCCGAAATTTTAAGCAGTTTTTCCTCGAAGGCTACAAGGCCAACCCCATCGCCTACGCCTGCATCAACGAGATCGCCACGGCCGTCGGCGGCATACCTTGGAAGGTTTACCACAAGGCCAAGGACGGCAACACCGACCGCGAGCCCTGGCCCGAGCACCCCGCGAACCAGCTGCTGGCCAACCCCAACACCGACGACAGCTGGGGAGAGCTGCAGGACCACGGATGCCGGGATTACTTCATCGGGGGTAATTCCTTTTACGTTTTGATCGACCGGCAGATGGACACCCGGGTCGAACTGCGCAAGCCGGTCATCGGCATGTGGCAAGTACACCCGGGCAGCATTCGGCCGGTCCGCGGACAATTCGGGATTTCACACTGGCTCGTCCGGACCGGGGGCAGCGGCGGCAGCGAGGAAGAATTTCACCCCAGCCGAATCGTTCACCAGCGAACCTACAACGCCGACGAGAACAGCAACCTGGGCATCAGCCCGATGGAGGCCGCGGCCAGGGACATCGACACGATGAACGAGCAGCTCAAGATGGACTACAACACTTTCAGAAACGGCGGCACGCCGGCCGGTCTGGTTCTGGCCGAGGGGGCCATGAACGCAACACAGAAACAGCAGGCCCAGGCCGACATTGACAAGGGCTTCAACGACCCGGTCAACTCCGGCCGGTGGAAGCTCATCAGCGGCGCGCGGAATTTCAAGTTTGAGAAAATGGCGTCCACGGCCAAGGACATGCAGGGCGACAAGAAGCGGCTCGAGAACACCATCGGCATCTGCGCGGTTTTCGGAGTACCGCCCGAGGTGATCGGCATACCCGGGACCAAGACATTCAACAACTACAAGGAGGCCCGGAAGGCTTTCTACCAGGAAGCGGTTTTGCCATTCCTGGACCTGCGCCGGGAGAAGTACCAGAAACGGATCATGGAGGCTTACGACGGCAACTCCGAGATCGACTACGATACGAGCGAGATCGAGGCCCTGCAGGTCGACGAGAAAGAGAAGTCAGACCGCGCGGTCGCGGAGCTGAACGCCGGCCTGGCCACGGCCAACGAAGCCCGGAAGATCACCGGTAAGCCCGAGGCCGGAGACCCCCTGGCCGACACCCGGATGATCCCGATGAGCTCGGTACCGGCCGACGAGGAGCGCGCGACCACCGAGGAGACCGAGGCCGCCGAGGCAGCGGCGAAAGAGGCCGCAGCAGCGAAAGAGGCGGCCGACAAAGAGGCCGCCGACAAGGAAGCCGCGGCCGCCGCAGCAGCCAAGGAATAGCATGCTGCCGATGACCCCAGCGGCCCCAGCGGCCAGGGTTTTTAAAGCGTTTGACCAGCACCGCGCGCGCTGGGTCAAGCAGGTAACCAAGCTCGCGGTCGCCAGGCTGCGGGCCAGCTACCGAGCGGTCGCCGCGGCCATCCGGGAGACCGACGGCAGCCAAACAGAGGTAAACATCGCGGCCGACACGGTCCTGATCGCGGACCAGGCCAACTGGCTCAAGTTTTACCTGCGGGTTTACACCACGGTAGGCCTGGACTTTGCCTCCGAGGTCGCCACCGGGCTCGAGGCCATCCTGGGCAAGGGCGCCCCGCTGCCGGCAGAGACCAAGGCGGAGAGCGTCACGGTCGCCGAGTGGCGCGCAACGATCACGCAGTACGTCGAGGAAAACAGCAGCACCAAAATCACCAAAATCACCGAAACAACCAGAACCAAGATACAAGGGAGCCTGGCGGACGGATTCGCGGCCGGCGCCGACCCATACGCCCTGGCCAGCTCGGTCGCGGCCCAGGGCGGCTTTCAGGTAGGGCGCGGCAGCGTCATCGCCAGGACCGAGACCATCGGCGCCAGCAACCTGGGCAGCCACACCGCCGCGGCCAGCTTTCAGGTACCGACAATCAAGCGGTGGCTGACCACCATCGACACCCGGGAGCGACCTGACCACGCGGACGCCAACGGCCAAGAACGCGAGCTCGACGACCCATACGAGGTCGGGGGCTCGCTTTTGCTTTTCCCGGGAGACTCCAGTTTTTCAGCCGCGGCGAAACAGATAATCCAATGCCGATGCGTCTCCCTTTACGCCCCCAAAAAATAGACTTTGACAACCCGGGGTCCGCCGTGCTATTTTAACGACTGGACACAGACCCCCAACGCGGAGTACCGATGCCAGCCAAAAAGCGCAAAAAGCAAATTCGAGCCTTCCAGTTTAAGATCGACAAGAAGGCAACGAAGGAGACGGTCGACGACAACGGCATCAAGGTAGGCGTTATCGAAGGCTACGCTTCGGTTTTCGGCAAGCTCGACAGCTATAAAGACACGATTATGAACGGGGCCTTTGCCAAGACCCTGGCCGAGCGGCCCAACATTGTGATCCTGGCCGACCACCGCATCAGCAATCCCATCGGGATAACCGACGAGGCGGCCGAGGACGCGGTAGGCCTGCGGGTCAAAATCCACGTCAACCTTGAGACCACCGACGGGATGAACAAATACAAGCTCGCCAAGCAGGGCGCCATCGACGGGCTGAGCATCGGTTTCGAGGACATGGACAGCGAGTACGACCGCGACACCGGCATCCGGAAAATCAAGGAAATCAGGCTCTGGGAAATCAGCATGGTGACATTCCCGGCCGACAACTTCGCGCGCATCGACCAGGTCCTGGCCGAAGGCGACGACACCGAAATCTTAATGCAGCTGCGGGTCGAGCACATCAAGGCCTGCGCTTTCACATTGGAAAGCAAGCTCGACGACCTGGCCGACGGCGACACCGGCGACGCCCAGGAGACCATCGAGGCATTAGAAAAGAACACAGCAGCACTCCGCGACCTAATCAAAACCAGGTCAGGGGCCGCCGAAGATGAAACCCCCGAGCAAAAAGAGGACACCGCGCCGGGCAAGGACCACGCGGCCGTCGAGACGATAAAAGAAGTGGCCAAATTACTGGCCGAAATTTAACCCGGAGGAAAGACAATGAGCGTAGAAGAAGATGCCATTAAGGCAAAGGCAGAGCTGCTTAAGGCTCGCGAAGATGCCAGAATTAAACGCGAGGCGATGGAAGCGACCATCGAAGAACTGAAAACCGGCAACACCGAGCGCGACAGTAAGTACGACGACATCAAAGCCAAGCACGACGCGGCCGAGAAACGCATGGACGAGATCATGATCACGCTGAACAAGCCCGGCGCCCTGCCCGGTACAGACGCCAACGACAAGAAAGGCCAGGCGGCCGCGCGCAAGGCGATGGACCTGTTTCTCCATGAGCGCTCGGAAGAAATGACCCCCGAGCAAAAGGCCCTGGCGGTCGGCGACGCAACCGGCGCCGGCGTTTTGGTCAACCCGGACTACAGCGACAGGCTCGTAGAGAAGATCATCGAGCGCAGCCCGATCCGCGAGCTGGCCACGGTCATGTCGACCAACAGCAACGAAGTGAGAATGGTTAAGGAAACCGGCCAGGTCGACGACACCTGGGGCGGGGAACAGGCCACCATCACGGAGGACACGAATACCAAATTCGCGCCCATCATCATACCGGTCCACTACCAGCGCGCCAAGGTCCACATAACGCGCCAGCAGATCGCGGACACCGGCATGAACCTGGAAGCCTTCGTCGCCAATCGCGCGGCCAAGCGTTTCGCCCAGGGAGAAGGCGCCGCCTTTATTTCGGGCGACGGCGTGACCAAGCCGATGGGTATCCTGGACAGCTCCAGCGGACTGGCAACGGTCCAGAGCACGGCAGCAAGCGCCGCCGGCAATTTCATCCCCAACGACGTCCTCGACACCGAGGCCGCGCTGGAAAGCACCTACGCCAAGATGGCGGCATGGGCGATGCACCGCACCACGCTGAACTTCATCCGCAAGTTTATCGACGGCGAGGGACGCTTCCTGGGAATGGTCGAGCTCGACGCGCTGGCCAGGCTCGAGGGCAAGGGGCGCCAGATGCTCCTGGACGGATACTCGGTAGCCGAGGCGGTCGACATCGCGGTGACTGGTGTGAGCGGAGCCAAGGTCGGTATTTTCGCCGACTTCAAGGAGCTCTACACAATCGTGGACAGGAGCGGCATGCTGCTCATCCGCGATCCCTTCAGCAGCAAGGACAGCGGCGTGGTCGAGAACTTGTTCGAGCGCAGGGTGGGCGGCCAGGTCGTACAGCCGGCAGCCGGCAAAATCCTCGTGGGCAAGGCGTAAGCCGAACCCCGGGATAAGAGAAACGACAACGGCCAAGGGGCTCGCGCTTTGAGCCCCGGCCATTAACAAAAACAGTTTTTTTCAGGAGCAAGCATGAGCAACCGAGACATGAGCGTAGACGTTCTCGCAGTGCCGAGCATCAGCCCGGCCTCGCACGCGGCGACCATCGAAGGCGAGATCGTCGACCTGCAGGGGTCGGAGAAATTGCTGATGGTCGTAATGGCCGGGATCATCGCCACATCAACAGGGTCCCACTATATGACTTTCACGGTCGAGACCGGCGACGAGAGCAACCTGAGCGACGCCGCCGCGGTAGCAGCCGGGGACTATCTCAACCCCCTGGGTGTGGCCAATACGGCCTGGGATCGTCTTATCAACGCGACGACCGAGGGCAGCAAGACCTACCAGGTCGGCATTAAGAACAGCGCCGGCAAACGGTACGGTCGGATAGTGGCGACGGAGACCGGCACCTTCACCGGTATTTTCGGCGCGGCCCTCATCAAAGGAACGCTGCGGAATTCGCCGCAGGCCTAAGACGGGCAAGAGAAAAAGCACCACGGCCCCACTTCGCACTGGCGGGGTGGGGCCTTTTTTTTAAAACCATCAAGGAGACCATCACATGGGAAACCAAGCAGCAGGCCAGAGCGGCCACAGCGCCCCCGTTATCACCGACGGCACCCAGGCAAAGCCTGCGCCGAAATTGATACGGGTCCTGGCAACCGAGACCTTCAAAGCCATGCCGGACGGCATCAACATCGCCTATTTTCGCAAGGGCGAGATACACCCGAAACAGTTTGACGAGGCGCAGGTCAAGGACTACCTGAAAGACAAGCGCCTTAAGAGACCCACGGCCGAGGAAATGGCCAAGGCGGCCGAGCTGCAGGCGGCCCAGGCGGCCGAGACCGAAAAGGCCAGGGCCAACGCCAAGGCTCGATACGCGAAACAGGTAACCCGCGGCAGCGCGAATCTCGCCGATCTGGTAGCGGAGGCCGACAAGGCCAAAGTAAACCTGGCCGGCATCAAGACCAAGGAAGGCCTCATCGCCGCGATGGACAAGGCCGAGGTTGAGGGCGACGACAAGGCCCGGCTCAAAGCGGCCATCCCCAACGCCAAGGACGCGGTCGCCGCGGCCAAAAACAAGGTCGACGACGCCATCAAAGCCCAGCAGCTCGCAGGCAAGGCCAAAAAGGACGCTGAGGTGGCTCTGGACAAGGCAAAGAAGGCCAAGAAGGCAGACGACCAGGCCAAGGCCGAGCAGGCCCTCCAGGACGCCGAACAGGCCCTTGAGCTGGCCCAGGCGGCCGGGACCAACGCGAGCGCCGAGCTGATCGCGGCAGAGGACGCCCTGGCCGACGCCGAGAAGGCAGCCAAGCAAGACCCCCCCCAGGCCCCGGCCGGTAGAGACGCCGGCCGGGGACCATCCCCAAACGAGGCTTAAATGCTTTTTCACGAAATGCGAATTGACGACTATCTCGCGGCCACGTCCGGCATCACGCCGAACAAGGAAAACACGCTGCCCCGAATCCAGGTAGTCACCCCGACCAGCGGCCACGCGGTCGCCCTGGCAGACATGAAAACCTACCTGCGGATCGACGGCAACACCGAGGACAGCGCCATCAACGCGCTCCTCGACGCAGCGACCGTCCAGGCAGAGAGCTGGACCAACCGCGCATTCCTACAGCGGGACCTGAAAGCCTGGTACGACTTCACCCCCACCAGCGACATTTTAAAACTGGTTTATTCGCCGGTCTCGGCCATCAGCAAGGTTGTGAGCTACAACACCGACGACACCGAAACCGAGATGGCCGCGAGCACCTACATTGCAGACATTATCAGCGAGCCATCCAGGGTAGCGCTGCGCAGCGGCAGCGCCTGGCCCACCGGCCTGCGCCGGGTCAACGCTTTCGCGGTGGAATACACGGCCGGCTACGGAGCCGAGGCCGACATCCCGGCAGGGATTAAAGAAGGCCTCAAGCTGCTGGTCGCCCATTACTATGAAGGCAAGGACGCCCATAAACTGGCCAGCAAAAACGTCCAGGTCGGGGACGCGCCCCCGGCGGTCTTGGCCAGCTTGCTGCCTTTCTTAATTGACCCATTCAACGAGTAAACAATGGCACAGCGACTCGGAAAATTTAACAAGCGGGTTTTCATCAAGGTCCAGGCCGAGACCAAGGACGCTTACGGCGGCTGGGCGGATCGGTATGTCACATACGCCGAGCGCTGGTGCAGCATCCAAGAGGTTAGCGGCAGCGACAAAAAGAGCGGCGCGGTCCTGGAGAGCCAGGCCGAATACAATGTCACCCTGCGATACGACCCGGGCATCAAGGCCAAAATGATCGTCGAGGTCCAGGGGACAGGGGTCGACCCCAACCCGCAGCTTTTAATCACGGCCGTATTGAACCCCGACATGGCCGGCGTCCGGACGGTCCTGGAATGCAAAACTTACAAAGACCGGTCGGGGGGTAGGTAACATGGCAAAGGGTCTCGCAATTGAATTGAAAGTAGAAGGCCTCGAGAAATTTGAGCGCAGACTTAAATCGACCACCCTGCAGAGGCGACAAGGTGTCCGGAGGGTCGTAGCCGGGACCGCTATGGGCATTCAGAGCGACGCCAAGGAAGATGCACCGGTAGACACCGGCATCCTGGCATCGAGCATCATGGCGGTACCATATAACGAGGGCCTGAGCGCCGAAGTTTTTGTCAATGCGGAGTACGGCAGAGATGTCGAGGAGGGAACAGGGCCACATTTCCCGCCGATAGAAGCATTGGAACAATGGGGAAAAAGAAAAGGCCTTGATCTTGGTGCGGTTTACGCGATAGCCCGGCACATCGCCAAGTCAGGCACGAAGGCACAGCCGTACTTCGGGCCGGCCGTTGAGAAGTGGGCACGCGGATATTCAATCCGAGTTAAGGCAGCACTGCAGTCAGGAGAATAAATGAGCTGGCTTTTAAAGATAAAATTCAAGGACGGCACCATCGACCAGGTCGAGATTAACCAACCGACGCTGCGCGAGGCGGAAAGCGACTTTGACATTTCGTTCCCCGACACCGAGCGCATAGGCTCAGAGGAAATCAAAAACACATTGGACACCGACACATTCAAGCAATCTGATTTTGATAGAATTAGGGAGCGAACCTGTGGCTAACGCATCTAAAACCGTAACGCCTGACGGCACATGGACCTACACAGGGAAAGTTGCTTTAAGCAGTGGTAGGGCAAAACTTTCAGCAGATGAGATTCGTGCCATTGGGCCTGATAATACCTACAACGTGGACTTGAGCGCCCTGAGTGACGGCGACCCAATACCCGGTTGGACAGTCGTTGTAGGCACGTTCACAAAAACGGCAGGGCCGTTTGCAACGATACAGGGCGGTTGGTCACTGGCCTATTTGACGGGCAGTAATTACGATAACGTTAAGGTTGTAGGGAATGTGGCTAATTGTGCAGAACGATCAATTGTATTCTGTAGGCATAACCCCGCTACTAAATCTGGTTATTTATTCCAAGCTAGAAGGGTTTCATCGGCTCAACTAATTGCTTCACGAATACCAGCAACAGGGGTGAGTTTTGATGTCAATTTTCTTTATGGTAGAATTGCAAATTGGAAGTGGGCAGATACACCTTACCCGTATGATATTTCAGTAAGCGCCTATACCGCCAGTGGCCATGTTGAGGTTAAAGGCTGGCTTAATGATACGCTTATATCAAGGGTGGACGACCCCGCATCCAGTTTTGTTGACCATGAAGTGGGGCTTCAAGACATTAACCGAACAAGGTACAACAACGTAAGAATTTACCTGCTGGCAACAGGGACAGCGTTAGTCATACTGACACCGCAGTCGGTTTCAGCGTGGAAAACAATAACGGCCGGGTTAGACGCATCAGATATCATGAAGGGTGTGGATTTTTCGGATTGGCTCGAGTACAGAATCACAGGCGGCACACCCGCAACGTGGACAGCCGTGCCGGATGACGGGGACATAAGCGGAGCAAGTGGCGGGACGGCTATCGAAATCAGGGCAACGCTTAACAACGCTGAGAACATGGAGTATGCCGCATACTTAAATTCCATAAGCGTTCAAATCGATGGCGTGTGGTCTGGGGCCGCGGCCCCAGACGCGCCAACGGCGCTGGCAACCGGGACACCGGGTGATACCAGCATGCCCCTGAACTGGACCGACGCGGCCGCCGGAAATTACGTCCAGCTTTACCGAAGCGAGACCAACGACAGCGGCACGGCCGTATTGAGCGATGTCGTCGCCCAGGGCGCCCAAGCCCTGACGGAATACGGGCTCACCGCGGAAAAAACCTATTTCTGGTGGGCCAAAACGGTCGGCAGCGACGGCCAGCTTTCGGCATTTTCGGACGGGGCCACAGGGACCACGGCCGCGGCCGGGACACCCCCAGTGGCGCCCACCGGGCTCAGCGTTACCGGGCAAAGCGCAACCGAGGTGGGCCTGGCCTGGCTGGCAGCAGCAGACGCGACCAGCTACCGAGTTATGCGCGGCCCCAGGGAGAGCGACAACCGAGACTGGGGAGCTTTCGTCCAGATCGCCACCACGGCCAACTTGGCCTACGCCGACAACGCGGCCAACAGCAGCCCGGTACCGACCGAAGCGGAATCATACATTTACCAGATCGTAGGCGTCGACGGAGACGGGGCCGGCCAGGGAAGCAACGCGGTCCTGGCCACCTTCCAGAGTGACGCGCGGACGGGGCTGCGACACGACGACTATCTGCGGCCTCTCCAGAAAGCCATTATGACGAGGCTCGAATCCGCTGACATCACCTACACAAACGACCGGACCGACCCGCCCACCGAAGGGGTCGTGGTGCCGATCCGGGACAAGCCAAAAGAGGACGATAAGTACCCGCTCGTCACCATCGGCGACATGAAAGTAACCAAGGATCGCAGCACCAAGACGCGCGCGGGGGCCGAGGTCCAGGCGACCATCCTGGTCATGAGCGACTACAAAGGCATCAAGGAAGCCGGCCAGATCGCCAACCAGGTCAGCAGCGAAATCAGCAGCCCGAAACTTTCCCTTGTGGACGATGGTCTTAACGTGGTATTATCTAAACCGTTAGCAATAGAACACGAAGAAATCGGGAACGGTAGAACGCAAATATTTCTAGTTAGATTTTTCTTTATTATTTACGAGGACCCGGCACAGCTGCCGTAAACGGAGGAACGCGAAAATGGGAGCACCCACATCAGGAAATGACTACCTGGTATACGTAGATACGGCCGACGCCGATAGCACGTCGGACGCCAGGACATACGTCCTGATCTCGGGCCAGGTCAACGGCAGCGACAATCGCAGCCTCGAGACCGCGGACTCAACCGACAAGGACAGCAGCAACTGGAAAGAAAGCGTAGCCACAAACCGAGCCGGCGAGACTTCGGTCGAATGTGTCCGCGAGGAAGGCGACACCGGCCAGGACAAGGTCCGCTCGGTCCAGAAAAACCGCCGCAAGCACTTCTTCAAGGTCATCACGGCGGCCGGCAACGAGAGCGAGGCGCAGTATTTCGTGAAGGAAAACAACACGGATATGCCCCAGGACGACACGGCGACGTGGAACTTCACGCTGGAAAGCAGCGGCGAAATCGTCGACAGCTAAACCGCACCGCGGGAGCAACACCCCGGGCCGGATGCCGGCCCGGGTTTTTTCCGTTTTTTTCCGTTTTTTTACGAGGCAACGATGAAGAAAATCATGACATTTGCCCTGGCTGGTTTCGTCTGCCTGGGCGCCTTCGCTCTCGACACGGCCGACACCCAGGCCGCGGCGACCAGCTTTAGTGGTGGCCAGAAAATCCTGCGCAGCGGCGTGATCCCCACCCCGGTGGCGGTCAATTGGAGCGCGGGTAACAGCCTGACCCTGACGGCCGGCAACCTGATGCGGCTCCTTAACAACGACGCGACGAAGGCGATCACCTTCACTTTCGTCGACCAGAAGGTCTCGAACTGGGGCTACACCACGGACGCGACCTGCGTCCTGGCGGCCAGCGCGGTGAAATACGTCGGGCCATTTACCAAGAGCCGGTGGGGCGACGCGAACAGCCTGCTGCAGATTACCTACGGCGCCGCGGTCCAGCCTATCTCGCCAACGGTCGAGGTGATGCGGCTGCCTTTCGGCGAGCCCGAGAGTCAGACCAAATAACGAAACCACAAACCACCACGTAAGGGAGGACCACCACCATGAGTACAGACGCAGAAAAGGCAAGCAAGCGCTCCGTCGCTTTCACGATGAACGGCACCGAGTACGTCGGCAAGCTGGGCTCGAACCAGCTGATCGCGGTCGAGAAGGAACTCGGGATAGGAATTTATCGGTACGCCGAACAGGTCGGAATCAACGCGACCAGGACGGTCCTTATGTTTGGGTCCGGCCACGTCGACAAGACGATGGACACGGATAAGTTTATGGACGATTTCGACGAGGAGATGGCCAACGGAGGCATCAGCGACCTGAACAAAAAAGCATTGGAAATGATCGATAAATCAGGCGCACTCGGTAAAGATAAAAAAAAAGACGGCGCCAAGGCGTAACCTTCGCGGCCGACTACGAGACTCTCCGAGAACAAGCAATATTCGAAGGCGGGATTTTTCCGCCACCGGGCATAGAGCCGCGGGACTTGACGCTCCTCGTCAACGGTATCAGATACCGCGAAGGACGGCGCTGGGACCTCGCGGCTTTTTTGTTGCGCTGGATTATCAGCACCGGGGCCGGCATGCGGGGCAAGCGCGCCCCCAAGATAACGACCAAGGGCCTGCTGGGCCGCGCCTCGATGGCCGAACAGATCGACAAGCTCATGGGATTTGACAGCGCGGTCGAGGATCTGAAACAGTTTGCGAAAGACAGAGCCACGGCCATCCTTACCAGGCACGCCCAGGCCAAAAAGAAAAAACTAGCAGCCAAAAAAAAGAAGGGATAGCACATGGGATTTGACAGCGATTTACTAGTACGCATCGGCGCCGACTTCTCCGACTACGAGCGGGGGATGCAGGACTCACTGAAAATCGCACAGAAGGCCAGCGCGCAATTCAGCGACCTGGGCCGACGCATGTCCATGATGATCACGCTGCCCCTGGCCGCGACGGCCGCCGCGATTACGAAATTCGGTGGAGGCTTCGAAAAGGAGATGGCCAAGAGCACCGCCATCATGAGCGACGTCAGCAAATCGATGGAGAAAGACCTGGCGCTGACCGCTCAGAAGGTCGCCGAGCAGACCGAATTCTCCACCAAGCAGGCGGCCGAGGCGTACTTCTTTCTGGCCTCCGCAGGACTGAGCGCAGCACAATCCATAAAAGCCCTTCCACAGGTCGCCAAGTTTGCGACCGCCGGCCAGTTTGACCTGGCCCTGGCCACTGACCTTCTGACCGATGCGCAGAGCGCGCTCGGCCTCAAAAGCGCAGACGTGGCAACAAACATGAAAAATATGGCCCGAGTTTCTGACGTTTTGGTTAAAGCGAATTCAAAAGCCAACGGATCGGTACAGCAATTTTCAGAGGCGCTTACGACCAAGGCTGGAAACGCTTTGAAATTCCTGAAAAAAGATTTAGAGGAAGGCGTAGCGGTCCTGGCGGTTTATGCCGATCAGGGAATCAAGAGCGCGCGCGCGGGTAACTTTTTAAACATCACAATGCGTGATTTATCGAGAGCGGCCGACAATAACAAGAGCGCTTTTTTAAGAGCCAACGTCGCGGTGTTTGACGCAAGCGGGAAAATGCGTAACATGGCCGACATCGTCCAGGACCTTGAAAACAGGCTCGGCCCAATGTCGGACGCACAGAAACGGGCGGAGCTCACAGCCCTCGGACTTACAGATAAAAGCATCGCCGCCACGATTGCGCTGCTTGGCACATCGAAAGAGATACGGAGATATGAAAAAGAATTAAGAAACGCTGCCGGCACCACCGACAAGGTGGCGGCCAAGCAGCTCGCCAACTTCAACAGCCAAATGTCAATGTTGTTTTCCAAAGTACAGAACGCCGCCATAACAGCCTTCCCGGGGTTTGCAGCGGCGCTCGGGAATACGGTCATTCCGGCGGTGGAATTCGCAATAAGAATCATCAAGGGATTGTCGAATGCCTGGAGCAAGCTGCCGGAAGGAATCCAAACAACCATCGTGGTCCTGGGCGGAATTTTAGCGGCCATCGGCCCGGTCATGATCGGCCTGGGCTCAATGATCGGCCTGGCGGTTGCGCTTAAATTAACATTCGGCCTGGCCAAAATCACGTTTGGCCTCGCGGGAAAATCCATGCTGGCCATGTCAGGAGCAGCGACAATCCTCGTCGCTAAGATTTTAGCGCTCGTAGCTATCGGAATTTTTCTGGCGGCGAATTGGGAAAAGGTTAAAAGCCTGATGACGGCGCTTTTTACTGGCATCGCGGCAGCATGGTTGTGGGCGATCGGAAAAATCTTGAAAGGGTATGCGTGGTTAGTACAAAAGATTCCATTTTTATCAAAAAAATTCAAAGTAGCGGGAGACGCGGTGTCAGGAGCGAGCGCCCTGATGGCGGATAAATTCACAGAAAGCGCGACGAAAATAAATGAGGGGGGCTCCTGGATTGGGAACACTGCCGACTACGTAAGAACTAAAATGGCAAAAATTACACTGGCCTTTGCGGACGCTAAGATTTCAAGCGACGCTTTCACCACCGGAGTACAGGCCGGATTCGAGCAGGTAGCCATCAACGTGCCGACAATCCTCGACAGGATCATGGAAAAATTCAGGGCCTGGGGTGCCAAAATGAAGGCGGCCAGCGGCAAGCTCGCCGAGGACATGACCGGCGCGTTCATCGGAATGACCACCGGCATGGTCGCGGCCCTGGCCTCCGGGACCTTTGACGCCACTAAAATGTTTTTCGCAATGGCCTCGAAGATGCTCGAGATGACGGTTTCCTTTGCGATCACCGAGATGGGAATATTTCAAGCACTGAGCAAGGCCATCGCCCTGGCCTTCGCCAACCCCATAATCGCCATTGCGGCCATCGCCGGTTTAATCGCGGCGGTTTCGGCCATGAGCGGGAACTTCAAGGGCAGCGTTTCAATGGCCAAGGGCGGGGTAACCAACGGCCCGACCAACATCCTGGCCGGCGACAACCCCAGCGGCCAAGAGGCCTTTATACCCCTCGACAACCCCAGGGCCACCGGGAAGATCGCCGCGGCCATCGGAGGCGGGGGCGGGGGCGGCATCACAGTAATTAACGAGTTAGACGGAGAGGTTTTAAGCCGGGTCGTTTTGGAGAGAGCCCCCGGCGTCTTGAGATTACAGGGAGCAAGCTATGGGACTTAACGCAACGACCAACTTTGCCAAAGGGACGCTGGCCACCGGGATCGACGCGACACAGACAAACCTGACGCTGGACACCGGGCAAGGCGCCCTTTTCCCGGCCGCCCAACCAGGCGGCACGCTGCCGTTTTGGGCCATCATTTACAACCAGACCGACTACACCGACCCCAGCGACGACCCAGGGGTCGAGGTTATCGAATGCACAGAGCGCAACACCGACGCTTGCGCGACCATCGAGCGAGGGGTAGACGGCACCAGCGGCAGCGCCCATAACACTGCCGGCAAGACTTACGGATTCAGGCTGACAATTAACCAGGCCTTAATCGACCAGATCAACGCCAGGCTCACCGACCTGAAACAGGGCTACGCGGCCGACAGCGGAGCGGCCGACGCCTACGTGATAACCCTGGACCCGGCGCCCACGGCATACGCGGCCGGGCAGACATTCAGGTTTAAGGTAGACACCGGCAACACCAGCACCGGGGCCAGCACCATCAATATCAACGGGCTCGGGGCGGCAACCCTGACGCACCAGGCCGGCGGAGGCATCGCGGCCGGAGACTTAATCGCCGGCAGCATTTACGCGATTACTTACGATGGCTCAGACTTCCAGGTCCAGGGTGAGCTTTTGACCTCGGTCCAAGTACAGGACCAGGCCTATATCTACGCGGCCGACACTGGCGCAGCGGACGCCTATGAGATCGCGCCCACGCCGGCCATGAGCGGGTACCGGGCCGGCCAGCGTTTCTCGTTTTTGACTAGCAACGCCAACACCGCGGCCAGTACGCTGGACGTTTCGGGACTTGGGGTAAAAAACATCAAGCGCCAGGACGGCACTGACCCAGCGGCAGGCGAAATCCCGGCCGGCGTTTCCGACGTTATGTACGACGGTACGAGTTTTATTTTAATGGGTACCAGCCAGGACCTGCGCGGGGTTTGCCGGGCATGGGTAGAATTCGAAATGACCGGGACCCACGAAATCAACGACAGCTACAACTGCACCAGCCTAACCGACCTTGGGGTCGGGCACACCAGCATCGCTTGGGCAATCACAATGGCTAATGTTTTTTACGCAGCAATTTGTGGATCGGGACAAGTTAACGTTTTCACATTAGCATCGGTTAAAGCGACGACGACAACGACGGTCGTGGCCCAGGTTGCGAGCACGCTGGCTGCGGTAGATACGACATCAAACCAGGTCGCAATTTTTGGAGACATTTAAATGAAAGTTTTAATTCACAAAACCAGCACGGTCGACCGCGAAGCGGCGCCGGGGCTCACTGGCCTCATGGCAATCACGGTCCCGGCCTACAAGCTCAAACCAAAGGACCAGGATGAAACCGAATACTGCCATCAGGTCGCCATGCGGCTGGGGCTGCAGGATTACGCGGTCATCGACAACGACCAGGTACCCACCGACCGCAAATACCGAAACGCCTGGACCGCGGTCGGCAGCGCCATCAAAACCGACATGCCGGCGGCGCGCGAGATTTACATGACCGGACTGCGAAAAAAGAGAAGCGAGATACTGGCCAAGACCGACGGCCCAATGGCCAGGGCCAAGGAGCAAGACGACGCGACCACCGAGGACGCGCTGAAAATCATGCGCGCGAAACTCCGCAACCTGCCGGCCAGGGTCGACACCGCGGTGACCGCGGCCAAGACCACTGCAGCACTGGATAAAATAGCGACACCGGAACTCAAAAGCGGGGAGAGCATCAGGTAATGTTGGGAGCCTATACACTTGGATCAGCGCCACTAGGCGGAGCCCCCGCGGCTCCGCTTTCTGGATTCGAGCTTTTAATAAACAGCGTCAACTGGACCGGCATGCTGATAAAGAACAGCATGAGTATCAAGGACATGCTCAATACGCGGAAAACCGCGTCCTTCACTTTGCACGATAGCACCGGGGCCTACGTCCCCGGCCGCGGCGAGATGGTTCTGCTGAGATATAATGGCCTGCGTAAATTTTACGGGACCATCCAGGAGAGCGACCGCAGCACACCGCACGGCCCCGGAACCCCGGACCGCTGGCTCAAAGTGAAGTGTGCGAACTTTGCGACCATCGCCGACCGGCACCTGGTCGCAACCATCTACGAGGAAAAAACACTTTCCGAAATCGTCACCGACATCGTGGCCAACGAGCTCGCGGTCGACGGCATCCAGGTCGGGATCATTGACGAGGGGCCGACCATTACGAAAGTGGTTTATAACTACATGAAGGCCTCGCTGGTTTTCGACGAGCTGGCCAGGCTTTCGGGCTATTCCTGGTGGGTCGACAATTACAAGAACCTTCACTTTAGAGACCGCGCGTCCATCGCTGCGCCTTTTGGTTTCACCAACGCCAGTAAGCCCTACAAGGATTTTCACGTTACGGAGGGGCTGCAGAAATACCGCAACCGTCAATGGCTGCGCGCCGGCAAGGATCGGACCGACGCGCGCACGGAAAACTTCGTCGGTAACGGCACACAGAAAAACCTTGTTCTCGATTTTCCTGCAGCAACGGTCCCCACGGTCCTGGTGAACAGCGTCGCGCAGACGGTCGGTATCCGGGGCCTGGACACAGGGAAAGACTGGTACTGGCAAAAGGACGACAACGTCCTCAGCCAGGATGACGACGCTGCCGCGGTCGGCGACGCCATCGACATCGCCGTGACATACACAGGTTTCTATCCGCTGGTGGCTTTTTCAGAAAGCGCCGCGGCCATCGCGGAGCGGCAGGCGGTCGAGGGTGGGTCGGGGATTTACGAGGAGATCGAATCAGACGATAGCATCGAGGACAAGGACCTGGCCTTCGACAAGGTCGACGCCATCATCAGGAAACAGTCAGAGCTGGTGGATAAGGTTTCTTATTCGATATGGGCGCAGGGCCTGGCCGCCGGCCAGCTGCAGCCAATCAACGTAACCGAG
>Ga0307928_10001468_pt1 | contig 17889 bp, 27 predicted proteins | sample AceLakmetagen232_FD_201815 | JGI IMG/M metagenome (GOLD analysis project Ga0307928, IMG submission 201815) | Saline water microbial communities from Ace Lake, Antarctica - #232 | ecosystem: Environmental > Aquatic > Non-marine Saline and Alkaline > Saline | place: Antarctica: Ace Lake... | reverse complement strand
TCTTATCCATTCCTGGTCTACTTTTTACCATTTTTGCAATGGCAGGATATTTTGCATGGAAGTCTTCCCCATAAGTATCTTTCCAATGTTGTGCTATGCTTTTTCCTTTATGATCATCATGATGAGAGTTTCCATTTGATTTATCCCCACCGTCTGTCGATGAAGCAACTTCGCTAATTCTTCCACCATGATCAAATTGGTTTTTGTTAACTGTGATTACTTTACCGTCTTTATCTTTTAGTTTTAAAACATAACCGTTGTTATCTATAACCTCAACACCACTACCCATATATTGAATCACTGAACCTTTTTTGATTTTCTTAAAATCTTTAAGGTCTATCTTATTCATATATTCTTTTGCTTCTTGGATTTCAAAACCGTCTGCTTCAATTGCCTTTCTTGCCTTACGTAATCCACCTGCATTGAATGCTCTAATTACCATTTCTTCTGAATCTATACCTGCTTTTGCTATTGCATCAGCTCCTGCTCTATCCAATACCTTTTGAATATATTGTATATCATCTTCATCTGTGTTGTAATTAAAAATGAATGAATGTTCTTTAGCTTCATTGATAGATTCTGTAACTTTACCAGGTGTTACTTTTAACACAACACCAACGATTCCATCGGATGTTAATTTTTTATGTCTACCTAAAGCTTTAACTTCAGAAAAGGTATCTACTATTTTAAAATCAACACCATGTTCTTTATTCCAAAAATCATAATTGCTACCACCTTTCTTCCAAGAATCTTCCAACTGCTTCATTGCTTTAGCTTCACCATAAAGCCATGGTTTAAACCAAGTGTCTACATATACAAGGTTTCCACCTTTCATATAAACTTGCTCAGCAGTATCACCCCAATCTTCCTTGTTCTTGAATGCCTTCATTATATCCTTGACTCCAAATTGCTTTGCTTCAGTTATATACTCTTCAAATATTTTTATGTATTTCATTTCGTTTGTTTTATTTCTTTACCCTCTAAGAAGATCCCAGTTTCTAGTTAAAAATACACCGAATGCAATTCCTGCGTAAACTTGATAACCAAATACCCAAAGACCTAAACCTAAACCTAATGATAACAGCGCAGAGAATTCTTTTGAATCAACCAACCCTGCAACTTTCGTAAATAATTGTTTTAATTTTTCCATAGTAATTATAGTTTTATTTTTCTTTATTCAACCGATGCAGATTCTTTTTGAACTTGCAAAGAATGTTTACATGTTCCTCTGAATTTACCAGCAGGACAATCACATGAATACTTTCCATTTCGGTTTGTTACAGTATATTTATCGCCTCTTGATCCAGTAATTGTATAAGTCTTTGATTTAAGATTAGCATAAGGATTTGTCACCTCAACATCGTCAAAAGAAATATGATCTTCAACTGGAATCCATCCTGGGAATAAGTATTTTTGACCACCTATTGTTGAGAATGCAATACCTATATGAGATTTTATTTGAATCTTAGTCATTTTTTTGTATTGCAGCTATTTCCATCATTTTGTTAATATCATCTCTACTGCACCAACCTGATACACCATCATCACATTGCATTAAATCATTTGTAACAAATTCACCATCTAGATTTAAGATTGCTACTTCAAAAGAAGAATAGTCTTTTTCTGAATCTAGATCTTCTCTAGGGGAACTGTATGGTAATCTACCTGCTGATGCACTTACCGAGAAACCATTAGGAAATTTATACTTGCCATTAATTAACCCGTATGGGTATTTTGTAAATACTAAGTCTTTGAATGTTTTCATAATTATAATATAAATATAATCAATTTTATTCGGAATTGAACTATAGTTTCACGTTTTGTTTAAAAAGTTATTAACAATTTATATTTGTTCTATATGATTTAAATCTACTCTTTCAATTGGAACGAATCTTAATGTCGAGCCATTTACTTGTATATCAACTCTATTGTCAATTATTTCTAAAACTGTAAATGTTAATTTTGCTTCAGCTGGGCTGTTTAACCATTTCTCTACTATTTTTACCTGATCACCAACTTGTGGGTTATAATAGTTTGGTGATATGAATATTTGTGATGGCAGTACAGAAAAAGGATGTATATGATTTGTAAATAATTGCTTTACAAAGAAGAATGATATTTGGCACTGAATGCCACATGCTTGTACATGCTGATACCAGGTGTTCTCTATTTCAATCGTCTTCTCGTGCTTCATATTTTTTATTAATAAACCAGTAGCACAATGTTTATCTGTTATTGCACTAAGTCCTTTATCAATAATTTGATGGTGGATATAATTAAAAATGTTTTTGATACCTTCATAGTATCTATCTTGAAACATACTCTCATAAGCTTCTTGCCATACATTACCACCATTATTCCAATGCTCCCTTAGTAATAAAGCATAATTTTGGTCTATGAAATATTTTACAATACTTTTTTCTATAAATTCTTCATTTAACTTTTCTAGCTTACTATCAAGATAACACAAATAATCATAAAGTTTTAACTCTTTGTAATTGCTAGGTTTTATTTTAATATGCTTAGATACATATGAAGCTTCAATAATGCTACTACCTATTTGTTTATCATCATAAATACCAATCCACTTAGTATTCTCTATAGCGGCTAGTATTTTTTTGTTATTAGTATAATAAAAACAATCATATTTTAATGAAGGGATTTCTGGTATTACAAATGCAACGTTGTCATCTCCACCATAAAAGCATGTATAAAAAGCTAATTTTAATTCTCTCATTGTATATTAATCTTTAATAACCCATAACTGCTGCTAATGTTAACACAACAATACCACCTCCTATTAATAGTTTCCAATACCATTTCTTTACATAATCATCTTCATAAACTACACAATGAAATGCAAAGCTTAAAAGATAATGAAAAGTAAACCAAACATTTGCATGATTGAACCCATTAGTAAGTAAGCTTATCTATAATAGCTTCCCCACCATTAAGTACATCCATTAACATTGTTTTTAACTCTTCCCACTCAGGTTTACCTGGAAAACTCTTTTGGAAAGTTTCATTACCTGAGCCAAACTCCATTCTACCGGTTGTTGTTGCTTTAGCAGCTCTTCCCATCCAAGGATTTCTTGGTGCTTGGAATTTTGTAATCCCATACCATTGACCACCTGTTACTTGTACCAATATACCTTCAACCCTTGTTGAGCTTTTAATTGGTTTTTCTTTAATAATTTTAATCATAACATTTTTTTAAATTAAACTTCTAATACTAATTGATTATCAACATGTACATCAAAAGGTAAATATGATTCTAATAAAGAACCTTTATCCTTTACATATTTTTGTATTGCTTTTTCTTTTGCTTTAGCTTCTACTTCTATATCTACAGCATAACCATAATCATTGATCGTTTCATAAACATAATCAGCATGGGCTTGTGCTTTACATCCTGGTTCTTCGAATGTTCTTCGGCATGATGAATAGTGGAATAATGGTTTTACATTATGATATTCCCAGGTTTCTTTTGCCATAACAAATGCTTCCTCTTCAGATAAACCACCATCATTAAATCTATGGTGATGAAAATCAAAAGTAATAGGTACCCTTACTTCCGTAAAGATTCCCCAATACAGATCTTTGACAGAATACATACTACCTTTATCATCGTTTTCCACAACTAATCTACTTCTTGCTGATACTGATAAATCTCTATAATTATCTGACCATCTTTGTAATGTAGCTTTCTTATCTCCATAAACTCCATTACAATGGATGTTGATTGGAAATCGTTGAGATTGTGGTAATCCCATAATATCCATTATCTCCGCTGATTGATTTAATTCTTTTTTAGTTTTCTCTACCAGTACAGGATTAGGTGATCCTAAAACATTAAAAGGTCCTGGGTGAAAACTTAACCTTTGGCCATACTTAAGAGTAAGATTACCTGCACCTTTTAGAACAGTACATATCTTTTTGTAATCTGGTAAATCTTTTAGTTGATATTCTGACATCCAAGGTATCATGTTTGATGACATACGATAAACCTTAAAACCATTCTTTTCATTCCATTTAATAATCTCTACGAGATCACGCATATTTTGTAATGCAAGGTTGCTTACGTGAGCAATACCACCTGATTGAAATGTTGCTTTCCTACATGTTCTATTAACAGTAATTGGTCGGAGTTCTTTGTTAATGCAGCAGTAACCTAATTGAGTATCTTGATTCATATATTAGTATTTAATTTAAATATAACAAATTAAATTAATAACTGAAAGCTTTACTATTGATAATTTAAATAGCAGAAGGGCCTGGCCTTTTAGTATCAGCCTTCTTGGCTCTTAAAAAGATATAAGTACATGGGATGTTGTTTTCTTCAAAAAATTGGCTGGGGAAGTTAGTTCCACTTTCCATATTTTGAAATCTTACAGAGTCATTATTAATAAAATCTGCACGTGATCTCTTAGTCCAATACCAAAAACTATTCTCGTTCCAATAACTTTTATGTCTAGGGTCTTGGAATGCTCCCCTACCATCAGTTGAAGGTATTTCAAGGAATGCCCAAGCCTTATCATCTAGGACTCGGTATATTTCAGACATTGTAAAAACTTTATCTTCTATTTGATTAATAATATGATATGCTTCAAGTACCCCAACTGAATTATCAGCTAATGGCCATTTCTTATGAATATCAAAATCAACATCTGCTAAATTTACTATTTCTAAATTATTCTTTATAGCATCATGAATAGCTAACTTCTTTTGCCATGCTATTTGCATATCTTTAGTACCATCTTGGATTGCTTGGTTTCGCTCTAACCATGTATTTTCACCATGTACACGATATAAGTAAAGACATTTTTCAATTTCTTTGAACTCAGTTATCATATAAGTTCTCATTAACAATTCTTGATCATCTAAAATAGAGAGGTCTTCGTTATGACCACCTACTTCCGTATAAATTGACTTACGCCAACATCTGATATGATCAGGTGCATAAAATATAAGTGATAAAGAACCAGCATCAGCAGTAAATCCACCATTACACCAATAATTTTTACCTTTCCATTCTACTTGATAAGGACTGTTCCAACCGTAAAATGAATCGAAGGGTATGCCTTTATCATCAATAATAGCTGCATGACTATATACAAAACCTATGTTAGGATTTTCAGTAAAAGTTTTTGCTACTTCAGATAAACAATCTTCTGTAATTAAATCATCATGATCAACTTCTAATAAAATTTCACCCTTACCTAAATTGAATGCTTTATTTTTGATATACCCTACATTTGTACTCTTTGGGTGTTTATCATAGTCTACATATATACTAACCCTAGGATCTTTTTCTATCTCTTTAGATAAAAATTTTCTTTTGGCCTTTCCATTTAAATATAGAACCCATTCCCAATCTTCGTATGTTTGCTTTTTTATAGATTCATATAATTCATCTATGTGTGTTAATCTGTGTGATGGCGTTATTATACTTAATTTCATATTTAGTTTTTTACGTCAAAGAAAAACATGTGGAATAATCTAGAATCATGTAAGTTTTTACCAAAGTATTGAGACGCTGCATGTATTCGCTTAGCATCCCATACTGCTAATCTATTAAACTTATTACCTACTCGGTCAATTTCTTCCCATTTAGTAGGATCTAAAAAATCATCATGTACTCTACCAATATATTTTTGTTCTGTTGCTATTCGTTGTTTATCTGAAGTAATTCCATTTTTGCCTACTTCTAATGCCCGATCTAACCATGCTTGTTCCTTATGCCTAAAGAATGAAGTACCGGTTGTTATGGGTGCGTCTGGTGTTAAAAATACAACGGCTGCATGAGTTTGCCCATCATAATGATATACTATAGGATCTGCTGGTATGCAATGCTGAAATACACCACAGTAACCATAAGTCTCTGTCCAACCAACAATCTCCTTGCCTAATATTTTTTCTAACTTTTCTTTAGTGCCATCTAAAATTAATTTAGAATTAGTACGTTTACCTTTATGACCACCGCTTGGTTTATAATCCAATGTTAGTGCGATTTTTCTAATTTCGTCTGGATTTGTATAAAAATTATCTACTACTATCATTCCTGGTATATGATCATTAACCTTAGATAATGTTGGAGTGATACTAATTCTGTTTGGTAATAGTGTACTAACAAAAACAGTTACCCAAGCTTTAGATTTTTCTAACAATACCTGAACTTCAACTGAGTTTGTTGTGGTTGGTGCAGTAAAATCAATTGAAAAACCAACATTTAATACTTTTGGTGATTTATAAAATTCTGCTACATCTGGCCTAGGAAAGTTAAATAAATGTTTTTTCATTTTACCACCCTTGATTCTTATATCTGTAATTGCACCATGCGCTGTATCAGTTAACCAACCTCGCATAGTAAATTTCTCTGAAGAGATATAAGTACATGCATCAATATTACCCCTAACATTAGGAACACTGCTCATATGTAATGCTCCATTATCTGCTATCTGTTTGATAGTAGTTTTATCCCAAAAATCCGTGTTAATCATATTATAATACCTTTATTTTTATATTCATTTTTTTGTAATTAGTTTAAGTACTTTGCCCATTCTTTTTCCAATCTATCCAAAAACCAACAGCAACCATTAAGTGCAAAAAAATTGATAATGAATATTCATAAAAGTTATGCCAATTAGCAAAGTGCAAATGAACATGACCAATTACCCAAAAAGGAATGGCCATTTGTTGACTATACCAAATTAAAAAGAATGTTATAAATTTTTTCATTATTTGTTTTCTGTTTCCCATGTTTCTCCAAAACCGCCAATTTCTTTCCTATGTTCGTCTGTTGGGTCGTACTGCCTAGTAACATAATAAGCTAATATCACCTACTCTTGGAATAAGAAGCATTTTTGTTTCAATTTGTGTGTCTTCATTTGTTCCGTAAATTACTATTCTCACATCGTATTTCATAACTTTAAATTTTAAATTGTTTATTAATTTATACGTCAAAGGTAATACTTTTGTTACAATAATCCAAATATTTTCACTATTATTTTCAAATTATTTTTTAAGGTATTGATAATTAGACCGCAACGAGAGCATAACAACGTGTATAAAACATTGCCTTTCGTGGTCTTTTTTAAGTTTATACTAAATTTATAACTTTGTTCATTTAATCAAGGTTTGTGTTGGCAACGTTTCATACACCCAACCGTTATGTGTAATTAAAGTTCATCAATAGTTCTCCCAGTCATAAACAAACATTCTATTTCTAATTTAAACAAGTTCAAAAAATTAAAAAAAGCTCTTTTATTGGGATTACCTCTCTTCACGGTCTTCCACCAACAATTAAATAGATATTTTAGTGTTTTCATATTTTTAATTTTATAAATAAACTACACATAACACCGCATAAAAATAATAGCGGTTTAGTGCTAAAATCAACGTTTGGTATATGTTTATTAAATTTGTTCATTACTCATTGTTTTGTGCTTATTTATTCGCTACTATTCTTATGCAATCGTTATACACAATACTACATTCGTGTTCCAAAATAAATTCTGTGTTAAATAAAATTATGAAGGTATAAATCCATATCTAAAACCTTCTCTACCATATAACACATCAGTACAAATAATACCTTCTGAATTGTTAATTTGGTCTATATCATCCTTTGTTAATTCAGTTCTAACTAACATACTAACCATTCTGTTGTTTTCATATGATAATCTCTTATCACCATTAACATCATCAATAACTTCTAATGGTTCTATACCAGTATCACCACTAACAATACAATTTCTTGATAAAGACCAATTAACACATCTGTTGTTGATTTGTCTATGATGTTTGGACTACTAAATTCAAACGTCTTATCTCCTATTTTAATTTCTTTTTCATTTGTATAAATTTATTTTTACTAAAACATAACAAGGTGTATAAAACATAACCTATTATAGTTCAGTGGTTAATAATTAAGTTTATAGTTAGGTTACATTTCATACACCCAATCGCTATAAATAAAAGCCTATGAAGATTTGTAATCGAATTGAACATTTTTACTTGGCTTCAATTCATAGCCAAACCGTTATAAAGCATTTAACCTTGCCCTATATTTATCTACATATCCAATACAGTTATTAATTTGCCTATCAATATCTTTCTTCTTTTGTTTTAGTTTTTTAATAGTGTCATATTCATCAGCTATTAATCTTTCTAATTTTTCTTTGTCAGTTTCCATAAAAAACGCTTTATAACACAGGTTATGATTAATAAAAATAAATTTATGAGTTTTTATCAAATTCAAAATTATCACATTTGAAAGTTATTGTCATTTCAGTAGTGTCGTCAGTTGTTTCAAATGGACTACTTTCTATTTTAAGATTTTTGAATTTATATTCTGGTAATTCTGGTATCACCGTCCAAACATCTTCATTACTTTTTTGTTGTTCTACTAATTTACACCAATCATTTAACACATCTGTTGTTGATTTGTCTATGATGTTTGGACTACTAAATTCAAACGTCTTATCTCCTATTTTAATTTCTTTTTTCATTTGTATAAATTTATTTTTACTAAAACATAACAAGGTGTATATGGCATTAAAACGACCACATACACACAGCGTTAGGCACAATTTAACGAAGTAAAATACCAAGTAATGTTTTAATCTCTTCTGTTGAATACTTACCAAACCCAACGCTTTGGTCAACTATGCCATCGTGCCAATACTCCATCCATAAATTATAATCTATATCACTAATCAATGAAGTTCCATCAGTTGGTAAATCTACCTTGTATAAATGCGAATCTTCTATTTGTCTAAATCCCTTTGATAATAAAAAACTCTGCCTAACATCGGCTATAAAATCATTGCCGTTTTGTGGCTTATCAAATGGGTTTCCTTTATATGTTTTCATTGTTTTTAATTTAAAAGTTAGTGCGTTTTAATCGGCAACGCTCCATAGCCGTAATACGTTATAACCAATACTACATTATACGTTCTAATTAGCTTTTTGTTTCAAAATTTTTAAAAATTATTCATCCGTTGGTTTGATGTTTTCGGGTGGAAACAACACTTTTATTGGAGAGACATTTCCAACAACAATTGGTTTATATCCAGTTTGTTTTTCAAAATTTTCAAACATCTTCTTCATCGCTTCTCTTGTTTCTTCAGAAGTCATACCTTTAATATCATCAGCACTTAATGTTGGTGATATATTTTTTACAATAGGAAATTGTAAATTATTAAATATTTCCATTTCATCTTTGTTTTCGTTTTTCATATATAATTTTTAAAAAGTTTTTATTTGTGTTTCAAATTAAGTTTCTGTTAAATTTACCACCGGTATAATTTGATAAGTAATCTACAGTTCTAATCTCTGTTGTGTTAATGATGTTTCTGTTTTTCATGATTTCTGTTTTAATTGGTTAGTTATTGTTTGTTTTATTATAATATAAATATAATCAATTTATTCGGATATTGAACCATAAAATCTTGCTATTTTCAAAAAGTTATTAACAATTTATAATAGCTTAACTTCAAACCTACTATCCATCATTAATCTTGAGAAGATATCCATTTGAGTTGCTCTCATTGGTCGTTCTTCTAAAATATAAGGAGTCATACTATTTTCTAGTTGCTGTTTTGCATAATGCATGTTTAGTGAACTAACACCATGATCACTTATTGCATATTTTTCAAATTCTTTTCCGTAATTCATTATTCTTTTATATTTGTTACTTCAATTATTAATTCATTTTTAGTACTTTTAACATTAATAGTACCACCTTCTTTTAATTCTCCTTTGATAATCAATTCGGATATTTTGTTTTCAACTAATCTCTCTACTGTTCTACGTACAGGTCTTGCTCCATATTTAGGATCGTACCCTTGGTTTAAGATTACTGCTTTAGCTCCTTTAGATATTTTAAAAGTATAATCTCCAACCTCTGCTAAGTTTAGTGCAAGTTCTTTACATTCCTTAGTTAAAATTTCCATTACATTATCTTCAGTTAATCTGTTGAAAACTACTATCTCATCAATCCTATTTAAGAATTCTGGAGAGAATTTACCTTTAAGTGCTTTTCTTAAAATAGATTTTTCCTCTTCAGCTTGATCAACTAATTTAGTATTACTTTCAAAACCAATACCCTGACCAAAATCTTCCAGTTTTCTGGAACCTGTATTTGATGTAAGTATTATTAAACAATTTCTAAAATCAACAGTCCTGCCTATAGAATCAGTTAACTGCCCATCGTCTAACATTTGTAGCAAAACATTAAAGACCTCTGGATGAGCTTTTTCTATTTCGTCAAATAATATAACTGAGTGTGGATTTCGCTTTACTTGCTCTGTTAAAAACCCACCACCTTCAAAACCTACATAACCAGGAGGAGCTCCTATTAATTTTGAGATAGAATGAGGTTCCATATATTCAGACATATCAATCCTAATCATTGCATCCTCACTATTAAAAAGATATTCTGTTAATTCTTTAGCTAACTGAGTGTTGTGTGATAATATATCATTAGTAAAATATCTATGATTAGTATCGTCTAATTCTAAATCATACATTTCTTCTTCTTTCGTAGTCTGGTATATTGAAGTAATTTCCATTAACCCAATATCGGTTATGATATATTCCCCAACATTTAAATCTTTTATGAAACATTCATTTAAGTCTTTATCAAATACTATATGATTATCAGCACATCTTAATGATTTCTTACCATTACCTAAACTAACCTCCCATACATCATAAGGTATTGTTGTATGTAAATTTTTAATCTTCGACCAACCTGTATCTGTTCTTACTGAATATTCTTCAACTGTATTACTTTCCGTAAATTTTTTCATTTATTTTATTTTTTATAAATTGCAAGTCTGATGACCAGATAATTTTAAATTCTAATTTGTTTAATGCTTTTCGTTTTTCGTCATAATCTTTACCGTTCATACCCATATATTCAATATACAACTTTAAGTGTGGTATATAAAAATCCGTCAAATACGATGTACCTTTATATTTTTTATGCACAATAAAATCTATCCTTTTTGTTGTTAAATGTTCACCAATAATATATTCACCTTCAGATACATAAAAATTATCATGCTTATATGATGTATTACCATATTTAGTTTTAATAAAATTAACATCATGTTTTTAAACCATTTGTTTTTTAGTTCTACTAGTGTTTTGTTAAGTAGATAATTAACTAACCCATTCTGTGAAATAAGTTTAAAATCTACCCAGGGCAAAAGTATTATATACTCATATAAATTCTTTTGGTTATTTTTTATATTGTAATACAAAGATTTGTTTTTTGTATTCTTTCTATTTAATAGTTTCTTTAAAATCTTTTATAGACATTTCTTTAATTTCGCCAGTTTTATTATTTTTAACTTTAATTAAAGTTTCGTGAGTAACACATTTACCTACACCGGTTGGTCCTAAGAAAATAAAGTTACCCATCGTTCGATTTCTTTTTCTAATACCGATACGATTTCGTTGAACTGTTACTGCAATTTTATTAACTGCTTCTTCTTGTCCAATAACTCTAGATGATAAATGTTTACTAAGACCTAATAGATTTTTATTTTCTTTATCAGATATCTTTTCTATAGGTACACCTGTTGCTTTTGCAACAACTCGCAAAACATCATCCTTGGTTATCTCTAATTGATTAAATGCCATTTCATCTTTCCATGCAAGAAGTTCTGATTTGATCCTTTCTCTAAGTGTTAAGCAAAGATCCTTTTCTTTTGCAGCTACTTCATATAATTGTCTAGAGACAGCCTTTCGTTTATCATTTTCTTTTAATACAAGTTTTTCTTCCAGTGATTTGATATGTTTAGGAATTTTCATATTAGTTAAATGTTTATATGATCCTACTTCATCTAAGATATCAACTGCTTTATCTGGAAAGAACCTATTCATAATGTACCTATCTGCTAATTTAACAATTAAGTTTATTACTTCATCTGAATATGATACTCCGTGGTGTTCTTCATACTTATGCCTAATCATTGAAAGTATTTCAATAGTTTCCTTTAATGATGGTGGTTTTACTACTACTTTTTGGAATCTTCTATCTAATGCACCGTCACCCTCGATATTTTCTCTGAACTCATCAAAGGTTGTTGCACCAATACATCTAATTTCACCTCTTGCTAAAGCAGGTTTAATAATATTAGATGCATCCAATGCCCCACTACCACCACCAGCACCAACTAAGGTATGCAGTTCATCAATAAAAACAATGATATGTGGGTTGAGCATTAATTCATCTACAATACTTTTCATTCTTTCTTCGAACTGTCCTCGGTATTTTGTACCTGTAACAATTGTAGATAATTCTAAAGTATATATGATTTTACCTTGTAAGGAGATTGGGACATTGCCCTCTACCATTTTTAATGCTAAACCTTCGACAATTGCAGTATTATGAGATAATACACCATTAGTAAAATACCTATGATTATTATCAGCTATTTCTAAATCATACATAGTCGAAAAAATTCCTGTTTTTTCAATTGATAAGATAGCTGATAATCCTTTATTTGTATGAATATTAACACCAACTGTCAAATCTTCAACAAATATTTCGGTGTAGTCTTCTAAAAATACAATATGCCTATCTGCGCATTCTAATTGTATATTATTAGTTAAACGCACATCATAGATTTCATACTTAATGGTAGTATGTATATTTTTGATAGGCTTAAAGCCAGTATCAGTTAAAACCTCAAAGTCATTAACTTCCTTTGATTTTATTATTTTTTTCATTTATATGTATTTTTCGTTTATAAGTTTTTTTAGTTGTTTAATGCTGTTTGACCAAATTATATTAATGTCATAATTACTAAGTTCTATCATTTTGTTTGTATAATCCTTATCTCTCATACCTGTGAATTCTATATAGAGATCATGATCTATTAAATAATAATCATAGAATCTATTTGAGTTTGGATATTTCTTATTAGATTTAAAATTAACACTAGAGTCTAACAAGTATTTACCAAAGACAAATTCATTATCAGATTTAAAAAAATGACCTTTATACCAATATTGATTGCCTCTATTATTTTTAATAAATTTAATATCATTAGCTTCACACCAAATAGACATTATGTTAATAGGAGTTTCATTTAAAAGAAACAGCATTACTTTATTTTTAGACATGCGGCGAATTCTTTTGAAACTTAAAGATTTTATATAATCTAATAATTGTATACGTTTAACATATAATACATCGTGTAATTCTAACAAATCATTAATATGAGAATGTTTTATATTAGTACCTTCTAATGATTTTAATTTTTCTAAAATCCAAGTTTCGCCATAAGTATTAAAATAATATAAATGACCTCTCTCACCATTACCGCATGATGAAGTATCCCATATATTATTATTTAACGAGTCTTGCCTACTGTTCTGCCATTTTACTTGTCTTTCCTTGAATTTTTTAGTACCTTCTACTTTACCATATTTCTTGACACAAATATCTAATGAAAATGTAGTTTGTCTATCTTTAACTTTTAGTTTAGCATCGGCCTCATTATAACCTTTTTTTATCCAATATTCAATCTGGGTTGATGTTACTCCTACGTATAGTTCTGGATTTTCTTTTCTTTTCTTAGTATACATATCTGCATTTTTAGATTGAATATTCTGTATGTTATTGATAGCAGTTACTTCATTATAACCACGATTAACCCAAAAGTCAATAGTATACCTAGAACATGAATTGCCTTTCATTTTATTATAATATAGAATATAAAATTGTTTATGTGAAATAGTGTCATTATTATTTATGATATTGTCTGCAATACTTTTAATATTATTGTTAATACCAACCCATACATTTACAATTTTCATTGAATTATTAATATATGAAAGTAAAGAATCATATGAATTAATTTCATACACTCCCTGGTAATACCCTCTCTTTATTATAATCATAATATCATTTATTATATATATTCATACTTATGTAATAAAAAGAGGCTGGGTTTGGCAAAACTCAAATCATATTGTTAAATTCGTCAATTGATATTGTTGATATTTCACCGGTCATACTATTCTTGATAGTAATAAGAGATGAGCCTATCACACATTTACCTACACCTGGTTCACCAACTAAAACTGGATTGTTTTTTCTTCGTCTTCCTAGAATTTGAATCACTCGTAGGATTTCGTCTGTTCTTCCAATAACTGGATCAAGCTTACCTTCTATAGCTGCTTTGCTTAGGTTAGTACCATAGGTATCTAAAACTAAGGTTGTCTTTTTATATCTGGGTTTCTTGGATTGTGCTTCTTCTTCTGGATAAATTTCTCCCATAATTTTATTTAGTATAATTTAATTATAACAAGTAATACACTTTTCTGAAAGTGGTTATTAATGTATATTAGTTATACTGCAAAATAAAAAATGGTTTAAGCTAATGCTTTAGATAAAGTGTTAAAGGTGAAGTACCTTTAATTAGGCGATAAGATGCGCCGATTGGAATTTGAATAATCTTTCCCGGTTCTATAGATATTGGTGATTCATCGTCAAATTGAAATAACCAATCGTTTTCATTAATGGATTCAACCCAATGAACTTCATGGTTGGATTCCCATCTAAATAAATCATCTGATGCAGTATGATCAAAATATCTAAGTACAGTATCTTTTGAATAAACCTCTTCAGTAAAAGGTTTTAGTTCTTCGGTGGTTTTTTTGCCACATTTACATGCTGTACATTTACAAGACATTACTTAACTTTATAAGATTTAAGAATAGTTTGTAATTCTACAATATCAGCAGGATTCAATGAAATATAATTCATACCAACATTTATTTGGATGCATTTTCTACCTAAACCCATTTCTTCTACTGCTTTAGGACCAACAAATTGTGTAATTAGAACATTCTTATTAACAGTAAGCCCGCCTTGATTCCATGAACCTATATCAGTACCTTCATCTATCGCAATTGTTTTAGCAGCTGCTTGTGTAGATATTTCTAGTGACTCAATTACTTTAATTGCTTTTTCTGCCTTTCGTATATCATCACCTTGATAAAGATCTTTACCATCATCATCCGATGCTTCGTTAATAACGAAATCCGAAAACTTTTTAATATCATTCATAATCTTTGTTTATTTTTGTTGTGTAAATATAAGGTTACCTGTAATTTGGCTACCGTTAGTAGTATAGTCATCGGCAAAGCCTACTGAATATTTACTATCTTTTTTAATTATATCAGCAGTCTTAGCATAGTTTATGATTGCAATATTCCAGCTATCCAAACTATTTGACAAAAAATGCTGTATATAATTAACTTGTGCTACTGCCATAATACTACTACATGTAACATTATTACTTTGCGTTGTAGGATATGATAATTTTAAATCAAATTCACCATTAAGCATTTCATAAGTTAGTGAACCACCAACGGTATATTCTCTTGTAAAAGATTCGAATGGTTTAACGTTATTCATAGTTTATTTTATTTTCTTGATGCTAACTCAGCTCTAACTTCTTCTAAGTCTCTAGCAGATCCTTCAGCATATTTCTTATTACCTCGTTGTTTGTACGCTTTAATTTCGTCTTGTAAATTTATAATGTATTGTGCTAGTTCATTCCTAGTTGCAGATTTATATGCCTTGCTTTCTTTTAATGATTTTTGAAAATCTTCAGTGTCTGGGATTAAATCTTCAGCACCTAATGCTTTTGCTCTCTTTACAATAAACTTTGCAGTTCTTGGTTGATCTTTTGCCCTACCGTATGCCATGATTGCATTCTTAAGATCTTTTAAATCTTTAATAGGATAACTACCATCAGATAATGCCAAACCTTGCTCAGCTAAATCCATTCTTTGTTCATCAGAATAAGATTCTGTAACTGTTGATTCAGTTAGCTTAGCTAATTTATTAGTTAGTTTTTGAATCTTAGCATCATTACTGTTAGTTAATTTTGTTAAATTCTTTCTTTCTTGATCAGATTTTGACTTGGATTTCTTTTTAAATATTTCATTATTGTAATCTCTAAGTTTATCAATTTCACCTTGGTAATCTTCGTTAGATTTTCCTTCAGTAATTGCTGATTCATTAATAAAATTTGCGTATGTCTTGAAGTATTTCATCAGTATGTTATTTTAATTTTTCTAACTTATTAGTAACCGTTGCCATCCAGTCATTACCAGATAACCCTGCTGCTTTTGCTGCTTTCTTGATTGCCTCAACAGTTGATCTTGCCTTTACTTTATATACATTCTTTGGATCTAGTTTTACACCAGATAAAACCATTGGTGCAAATGACATTTCCCACTCAGAAAAACCTTCATTCAATGATTCTTTTACAAATACATCAGCAACTGGATCTCCACCATTTGTTAAACCATGAATAGCTACATTACCTTCACCATACTGTTTTATAAGTTTTGTAATATCTTTCTGAGTTTTAGGACTATTTGTCTGTTTCCATTTCATACCAGCTTCTTTCTTACTGTTATACATGTGGTCTAGCACCTCTGCTCTAGTTACTTCTTTATTACCTATTTGGTATCTCGCGATCTTACCTTCAGTTATATTTTCAAACTCTTCGTTGATTGTTCTAATATGTTTCATTATAAATTTTCTTTTTTTATATATTTGTGTAGATTCGTGTTCTTTGATTCCTGCTTTATCTTTAATTGCATTAATGAATACATCCTCAGGAACTCTATGACCACCTTTATATGGAGTATAATAAAAACTCCCTGAACCGGCATGACCAAAATACCTCATCACCTGTTCGCCGTTTATTACATTATCACTCTTACCTAAATGTACATTATGTTTAGTACCCTTTAATTTAGAATCATCAACGACAGGTTCAAATGATCTGCTAACAACAGCTGGATTGAATAATACAGTTTCTATACCAAGCTTACTTCCAATCAAATAAGCAAAGTAACCACCCATTGATGATCCTACTATAAGATCTGGTTTGAATGATTTAATTTTAGAAAATAATCTAGAGAATGTACCTTTATCTTTGTAATTTATAGATGGTGTATAAACCTCATCAAAATTATTATTTAAAAATATAATCTTTGGATCCTTTTGATCTATATTAGACTCGAGCCCGTGTAAGTATGCTATCTTCATTTTTATTAATGTTATTTAAACTTTTGGTCTTCCTATAAGTATTTTATCATGAGTAGTACCGCCAAGTTTCCTAGAGTACCAACCGTCGCCAGGTTCACCTTCTTTTTTACCAATCCAAGTAACATTCTTACCAAGAACTTTATCAACAGTTTCTTTATCAGAAACTACTGGTACATTATATTTACTTATTAAGATATCTGCAATTTTACCAGATACTTCAATATAATAACCTAGCTTGTTAAGTTCTTTACCTCTTGTTGATATGTATGCTCTTTTTGCATCCTTAGTTCCATCATGACCAACGCCTGAATATTTTATACCAAATTTAGTTTTCTTACCAAACATGACCATATCGAAATCTTGTGTTCCGTGAATATCAAGACCTTCCCAATAATTCCAGTTTGGATCAGAGAAGATATCGTCAGGTGATTTAATTTTAGCGTGACCACCTATTTCAGCATATGCTGTTGATATTAGATCAAACAATTCACCAGATAACTCTGGATATTTCTTATGATCAAATTTCATAGTCTTACCCAGCTTTGGTTTAAGAACTTCACCTGATGTTCTCTCGTCTATAAATTCCTCAAATAATTTAAAGTACTTCATTAATTATTGTGCTAATTTTATTTCCAGTTGTTTTCTCTTTGGAATTAATACCTCTATTCTATCTTCAACTCGGTTTAATTCACCACCGTATCTATTAGCATCAGCATCACTCCAATCAGAACCCTTTTGACCAGCCTCTGCGTCCATATCAGAATACAGGCTAGATCGTTCAGCATAAAGATCTTTTA
>Ga0307928_10001467_pt1 | contig 17892 bp, 27 predicted proteins | sample AceLakmetagen232_FD_201815 | JGI IMG/M metagenome (GOLD analysis project Ga0307928, IMG submission 201815) | Saline water microbial communities from Ace Lake, Antarctica - #232 | ecosystem: Environmental > Aquatic > Non-marine Saline and Alkaline > Saline | place: Antarctica: Ace Lake... | reverse complement strand
ATTTTGTACATAGTGCACAATATAATGATACACATCAACAAGGAATAGCTGAATGTTATGATAATACAGATACTAAAAGAACTATTCAACAAATAGTAATACCTAAACGTCAATGGATTCTATATTGTCTTTATAAAAATTCATCACATCTTAAGGTTAATGTTTATTCAGAAGAAAGCCCTAATGGTGTTAACACAAATAGGTATGGTAGTGCATTAACAACTGTTTGCCCTGGTTTAAGAAATTATGATAATAGATTAGGAATTGGTACATCTGGAAGTCAATATTCAGGATTAAACGGGACAATAGATGAAGTTTTTATGTTTAATAAGACCTTATCAAATGAAACAACTTTAAAATTATATCAAGATTTATATGCTTGGTCTAAATGGTCAGAAAAGAATTATTCTTCTCCTATGTCAATTGAACTTAATAATACTCCAGAAGTTCAAGGTAGGGTGCATTTTGATAGTGAAGATATAATGCTTTCAGCTAAACTCAATGGAGTGAATTTTACTTCTTTTCTTTTAGTTTCAGCACCAGCTATTCCTTACCCTGACCAAGTTGAAAACTTAGTAAATATAAGCATAACTAACACTTCAATACAAATCCAGTTTAATTATACAGATGATACAGCAACAAAAGCTTTGATTTTATTAGATGATGTTAATACAATTAATTTGACTTATCCAACCAATATTTACAATATTACAAGTCTTACACATAATACCGAATATAATATTACTGTGGAATCTTATAATGAATCAGGAACTAATGATACAGTCACAACAGAGAATAGTATTCTTGTAACTACAAGTGAAACACCAACACCATCAGGCACGTTTATCCCATTACAAATTAATAATTTGATTAATGCTTCTATTACTAATATTTCGATATACATAGCATTCAATTATACCGATGATAATACAACAACTGCGATTATTTATTTAGATGAAGTTAATACTATTAATCTTACTTATCCTGATATTGATTACAATATAACTGGGTTATCTCCTAATACTGAATACAACATAACAATAGATTCGTATAATGAAACCACTGGTGAGAACACATCACAATCAAGCGAGAATTCAATACAGATAACTACTGAAGAAACTGTTGTAATTCTGCCTTATATTTTATTAGATTTGATTTATCCATTGACTAATATTTCAGTAACTTTTAATGAGTTTTTTAATGTAACTGTTGAAGTGGAATGTGCAGGAACTACTGATTGTAATGATGTTAATGTTAGTTTAGACCCAACACCTTATGAAAATGTTGATATATCTGATTATGTTTCATGGTATAATTTAAGTGAATTTATTGATATTGATAATTGGGAAGATTGGGGAACTAATGGTTTAGATATGGATGATAGTGTAAGTGAACTTGTAACTAATAGTCATTGTGTGGGTGCTACTTGTATGCATTATAATGGAAGAGGTACTAAAACTGTTGAATTTATACTGGGCAATCCTATTTCTGAAAATTGGACTATATCAGCTCAAATAAATTCTGAATCTTATCCGACAACAACTTACAGTCGTTTTTTTGGAGCAGATAATGCAAATATGGGGGCAGGAAATCTTAATTCCTCTATGTATTGTCAAACAACACAAGATACAGGAACAGTAAATCCTAACGTAGATTTAGGTGCTTATAGTTTAGATACACCTTATGTTGTAACTTGTTTTAAGAATGGTACTACATTATGTGGTCAGATTGATAATGGAACAGTAAGTTGTACTAATTTAGACGGAACTCAAACAAATTCACAATGGTTTAGTTTTGGTGGAACTGTAAGTGGTTTGAATGGTTCTTTTTCAAGTGGTGGTGCAGCTTATACAAGAGCATTAAATGGTTCAGAAAGACAAGAATTGTATGCTTGTTTAAGTACTGGTGGTAATATTTTAGAAGGATGTACTACTTCAGCAGAAAGCACTAAGACGGGACTTATTAGTAACGTTTCAGGAACAACTCCTTTTTATACGAACAATACAAATCCGAGAACTGTAAGCTTAACTGCTGGTGAGAAATTAAACGTTACTTTCTGGGTAAATGCAACTGGTTCAATAAACGGTACTTTTGAGTTCTTTGCTTATGTAAATCAAACAAGTAATATGAGTAATTCTAATATAACTCAAACTTGGAACGTGACAATAATAGCAGCTTCAACTACAAGTACTTGCACTTGTCCTGGGATTGATACTGACTGGGGAATAGATTGTAGTGAGAACTGCGAACTTGCTACTTGTGACATTGGAACTGGAAACTTATGGTTCTATGGAACTGGTTATCCTCAAATATCTAACCAAATCACTATAAACAAGATAACTAATGGGAGTTCAACGTGCCACGTATGGGGAAATAGTACGGGAAGTATCATTGGTGGTTGAAATTCGGTGGTTTTAAAAAGAATAACACGGAGTATGATATGTATGACAAAAAATAATGAGTTTGTTTATTTCTGCGATAATGTAAACTTTGAAGAAGTTGAAACAAAAAGCGGTAAAGATTTCTATGTTAGTGGGTATATTTCCACAGGAGATATTGACCTTGTTAATGAAGTTGTCACTGATAATTGTATGAAAAGTATGTTGGAACAGTTAAAGAGTAGAAATATAACTCTTGACTATGACCACGAAGCTTTTAGAAATAATCCTACCATACTACCTTCTGGAAAAATTATTGAAGGGAAAATTGACAAAAAAGGACTTTGGGTGAAGGCAAAACTTAATCCAGCAAGTCCTAAATTTAAGGCATTATGGGAAAGTATCAAGGGCGGGTTTGTTAATGCTTTCAGTATTGCATATAAAGCAACGAAAGTTTTGAAGAAAAAGGTTGGTGAAAAGACAATAAAAGTACTTGATGATGTAAACCTATTAAATGTTGCATTAACTGGTGCTCCTGTTAATTCATCAGCAATAATGACAGACTTTGGTATGAAAGGTATTATGTTAAAATCTATTAATGATTTTGAAGATGTGGAGGTGGCTAAGATGCCAGAAGAAAAAGAAAAAACTGAAGCTCCTAAAGAGGATGCTCCTAAGGAAGAAGTGAAAGAAGAACCTAAAGAAGAAGCAAAGGTTGAAGAAAAAGCAGAAGAAGAAAAACCTAAGGAAGAACCTAAGGAAGAAGCTAAGGTAGAAGAAAAAGCAAAAGAAGAAGCTATTGAGAAATTGACAGCTGACTTAAAGTCTATGAGGGAAGATTTAGACACAACAAAAAAAGAACTGAAAAGTATGAAGGATAAACCAGTTTTTAAATCAAAGCAAGAAGAAATGCCTATTGAAGTTAAATCTGAAAAGAAACTCAAAGGAATGCTTGATGTTATCTAAGGAGGAATGAAGAAAATGATAAGTACAAAATCTATGGAAGGTGTAAGTCCAGCAGATGCTTACTCACAAAGTTTTGGTAGTATTCCGGACAAAACATGTTATCAGAGAGTTGACGTTAAAAGCTTGAAAGATTTAAAATATGAAGTCGATATGCGTGGCGTAATCGGTGATGCTGCAGAAGTCGGTCTTAAAGCATTATCAACAACCGCTGGCGGAGCAGGAACAGCAGGGTATGCAATGGTTCCAATCTTCGTTGATCCAAGAGTAGTAGACGTTACAAGGAAATATACTCCACTTGTTGAGTTAATCCCAAGAGTAACAAACAGAGGAATGTATGCAGATTACAATCAATTAACAGCAAAAGGTGGCGGTGTTACTGCTTCTGAAGATGCAGAATTGACTGATGTAAGTGATACATTCGACAGACAAAGTACAGCAATAAAATTTTTGTATTCAGTTGGAAGAGTTACTGGACCTATGCAAGCAGCAATGCCATCATTCGTTCTACAAGGTATGACTCCTGCTGGTGGTGCTGGTGGTGCATTTGGTGATGCTTCAGCTGGTAACGCAAAACAAATGGAAGTTCTTATCAAGACAAGAGCTATGCGAGAGCAAGAAGAAAATCTTATAATGAATGGAAATACTACAACATCCACAGGAAACGGTCCTGACGGAACAGAGTTTGCTGGTATAATTTCATTACAATCTACAACTAACGTAGTTGATAAGAATACAACAGCTCTATCTTTGAATGATATTAACACAGCAATAAGGTATGCATTTGATGATGGTGGAAGACCTAATCTTGCAGTATGTTCAAGCGGTGTCTATGAAGACTTACTTGGATTACTAACAGCAAAGATTGGTTATTTACAACCAGTTCAGCAAGTATTCTGGGGATTCTCAACAATCGTTCTTCACACAATGGTTGGCGATGTTCCAGTAATACCATCAATGTATATGAGCAACGTAAGTGGAAGTAAAGCAATATATTTCTTAGACCTATCAGTTGTTGAAATGAGAGTTCTTCAAGACTTAACATATGAAGACCTTGCAAAGACAAATGACAGTCAGAAATTTATGCTGAAGATTTATGAAACATTAATCATAAAAAACACAGCATTTAATTCTTGGATTGGGGAAATATCTGGGTAAGCTATTGCTTACCTTTTATTTTATTTTATTTTTTTAATCTAAGAAAAATGGAGGAATGATAATAATGACTAACTCAAAAACTGCTGCAATAGATTTATTCCCTAATGGTGGAATTCCAAATGATGGGTATAAGTTAGGCAGAATATATATTGCAAGTTTCAATCCAACAAATATGGAACTTGAAGTAACAAACGCATCAAAAATAGTTGATGCACAATTGATGAATGTAGGTGGAACTGCTATCGTCACAGATGTAAGTGGTGGAACTGCAATTGTTGCTGTTACCGGAGCAAATGGTACAGCTGCACTTAATGGGATGATACTTTACAAAGAATAAGGAGGGAAAAAATGGCAGATGCAACAATAGCAATAGCAGACTGTACTGTTACACTATTATCCCCATTATCAGGGATGAATTTTTGGTCAATAGTTACACCATCAACAGCAGATAAAGGAGATAAAGTTGATACTTCAACAGTTGTTTTAGCTGGTTCTATGTACCAAGTTAAAATAGCAGCTGAAACTGATGGTTTATTACAAGGAACAGCAACAGCAGCTGGAGTTGTATATTTGAACGGAACAACAGCTGATGAAGCAAGAACAATTTACATTTTAGGAAGAAGTGCATAAGATTATAATAAAAATAACTCAAGGAGGATGATTAAATATGGCAGCAATACTTATAGGAAGTTGTACTGTAACTTTAGTTTCACCAATGGCTGGAATGGATTTCTGGACAGTTGTAGCACCATCAACAGCTGATGCAGATGATACAATTGATGTTTCTACAATAGTTGATACAATCTATGATGTTACAAATACTTCTGCAACAGATGGTTTAGTTCAATCAACTGCAACAACAGCTGGAGTGGTAGATTTGAAAGGTTCAACAGCTAATGAAGCAAGAACTGTTTACATCTGGGGAAAGAAAGCGTAATTTTTTTTTAATTAAAATAACTCAAGGAGGTTGATAATAATGGTATTAATGACAGATTCAATCCCTTCACAAGCAAAGCCAGTAGAAAAGAATATAGTAGATGAATTCATCTATAAGGCAATGGTTGATGAAGAAGGAAAAGGATATTTAGGAAAGATTAAAAATCCAGATTTCAAAGCTAAAGAAGCTGAAATTGTGGAAGTAAAAGAACCGGAAATTAAAAAAAAAACCTTTCGGAAAAGGAGGTAGGTAGAAGATGGGATTTGAAATTAAAGAAGCTACTATTACAAGTGCTGCGGGTGGCTGGGGTACTGCGACTATTTCGAATTGTCAAGGTTATATTGCAGCTATTGAAGTAAATCCAAGTGCTGTGTCTGTACCTACTGCGTCTTTTGACATTGAAGTAGATAATGCAAACGGGCTTGTAATTCATAACAAAGATGATTATTCAGCAACAGCAACTACAATGACTTGTCCACCTTTAGGAACATATTATAAGTTTCCTGTCGCTGGAACATTGACAGTATATGGTGCTGATATGGGTAGTGCAAAAGTTGCACAAGTAATTATTTATCTTGATAACTATTAAAGGGAGGGGATAAAAGTTTATTGTGAAATATCTGACGTGAAAGAAGCGATTTCGTTTCCAGAGAATGATGCACCTATCTCTAATGCTACAATAAAAAGATTCATTCTTGATGCTCAGGACGAAATAGAAAAAATCTATCACACAAAATTCGGTTGTATTGATGATTCAGGTACTGCGGGGACAGCAACAACTACCTCTATCGGTGATGATGACAAATTATGGCCAGTTAATCAATTAGAAGATTCTATTATCTGGGTGTATGGTGGAACTGGAAGTGGACAATATCGTGAGATACAAAGTAATACTGGTACTGCAATTGTTGTAAGTCCAGCATGGGAAACAACACCAAGCACCGATTCAACATACAGAATAGTAAAATTAGGATATAAAGACGAAACTATTGATGGAAGCGGTGAAACTTTCCAATTTGTAAAACAACAACCATTAATTAAACTTAACGCTTTAACTGTGAATGGTTCAGCAGTAACACCTTCAAAAGTAAGCACGTATTTACCAAGCGGGAAATTAGAACTTAAAAATAATCTTAGTCCAGAAACAACCGTCTTTTCTGATACGTACCCACAATTAATTAATATGAAATATATTTATGGTGTTTATCCAATACCGAGAATAATTAAAAGACTGGCCTGTATTGTTGCTGGGATTAAAACATTAGTAAGTCAGGTCAGTGGTACCTACGATGATTTCACCACGGTTTCCCTTCCAGGTGGATTGAACGCTTCAAAGGGAGAACCTTATGTCAATATTAAGAGTGCTTTAGCAAGTTTACAGAGAGAAGCTAAGGGCATCGTTTATGGGGAAACTGGCGACCAATTAGAAAGCACATTCAATAAACAACCCGTATTTAGACCTTATACATTTTTCGGTTAGAAACATTTAAATAATACCATTGTTTATAATGAGTTTACAATGGTAATATACAAAACAAACTGTAAAATATGTGGTGATTCATTCACTGCAAGGAGAAGTAAAACAGCAAAAATACCTTTATATTGTAGCCAAAGTTGTTACAGTATTGAGATGAAGAAGAAATGGAACAACCCTGAATATAGGGAAAGTATGGTTGAGAAGCATAAAGAAAATCCAACCAATTACTGGCTTGGAAAGAAACGACCTGATATGTGTGGTCCAAAGAATCCAAATTGGAAAGAAGAAAAAGGATTTTATGTTTATAATGGGTATAAACTATTATATCGACCTGATTATAAATATTCAAATAAAAAAGGAACAATACCAGAACACGTTTATAACTGGACAAAACATAATGATTGTAAAGAACCAAAAGGATATGTGTTACATCATATAAATGAAAATAAACTTGATAACAGAATTGAAAATTTAAGATTAATGACAAGAAGTGCACATTACAAACTACACCGAAAACATGGTACAAAAAATATTAAGCAAGAATGATTTTCAAAGAATTTTGGAAAGTTACGCAGGACAATTAATTAAAAGGATTCCTATTACAAAAACAACAAGTAACACGTCAGGTGAAGAAACATTAACTGAAGGAACACCGGAGATGATTAAAGCTTATTTTATGCTAACTGGTCAAAATTGGGATTATCAAAAAGCTGGTTTCATAGAGAAAGGTGATGCTGTTTTACTTGCAAAATATGAAGACGGCGTAAAAAAGAATGATCTTATTGTTCAAGAAACGTCTGGGACTTGCAGAATTAAAGAGATATATCATGTGCCTGGTGAATTTGGAATGAACTCAACAGCCGAAACAAAATTTATATACACAGCTGCAAACCTATTTTTAAGTCAATAGAAAGATTTAAATAGGAATACCCCTTGTAATTTATTTATGGGAGGAAAATGGAATCAACACGTTTTAACAACGTGTAAATATTGTAATAAGGAATATAAGGTTGTTCCTTCATTAATAGGAAAAAGAACACATTGTAGTAGGTCTTGTGCAGATAAAACAAGGAGTAAAGAACAAAGAAGGGAAAATAACCCTTGGTGGAATGGAGGAAGACATTATACTAATGGATATATCTCAATATTAAATAATTCAAATAAATATGTTTATGAACATAGAAGTGTTATGGAAAAGCATTTAGGAAGAAGATTAAAATCAAGTGAAGTGATACATCATATAAATGGAATCAAAGATGATAATAATATTGGAAATTTAATGTTATTTGAAAATCAATCAAAACATAGAACATATCACAAAGTATCACAATGACTAAAATCGTAATTGATGAAGAAGCTACAAAAAGAAGTTTGAATGAAGCATTACAAGGAATTGCACTGGACATTCAAGAAAGCTTAAAATCAAAACTCACCAAAGAACACGGAAAAGATACTGGCGACCTTCAAGCTAACATACACGCTAAGGTTGTAGGTGATACAACGATTGAGATAAGTATGCCGGAACACGGATTATATGTCGAATTCGGTACTCCACCACATATGCCACCAGTTGAAGCATTAACTGGATGGGTTAGAAGAAAGTGGGGAGCTAAAGACAAAAAAGAAGAATTACAAAAAGCGTGGGCTTTGGCTATGGCAATAAAGAAAAGGGGAACACGACCTTATCCTTTTATTCGGCCAACATTTGAACACGAAGTAACACCAATAATTAGGACAAATTTAAAACAAGCGTTTGATTAAAAACCAAGAGGTTTAGAATGGCTTATGTAACTATAAATCAACTAAAAGATGAACTATTATTTTTTCTCAGGAATAGTGATATTTTCACAATAACTCAGAGAGGGGTTACAACTACAACGTCTACTGGAACTTATGCAGCCGATTCTACTGATACTATTGCAGTATCAACTATTAAAAATATTAGAAGTATTGTTGTTGGTGGGACTACTCTTACTTATGGTTCTGAGTATACTTATGATGTTGATGATACTGTGTCAACAAAATGTAAGATTACATTTATTTCAGCTCAAACAGGAGTTTATACTATTACTTATGATTATGGAAGTACTGACAAAATCTTCCCAGATTATCCACAAGCGAATCTTAAACTTAATCAATTTCCAAGGATTGGTTTTGACATTATAAGTGGTGAAACTAAAGAGAACGAAATAGGGGCAGGTAGTAATGATTCAGAATATATCCTTAGTATCAGTGTATATTCAAAAAGCCAGAGAAATACTGAAGATTTTATTAGTTCAATCAGGGAAGCACTTATGGGAAACAAAAAAGATTTCCATTATATTAAATTTATAACACCGTCAATTATGAGTCCAATGATTCAAGGACCATTCGGTGAACAGAAAATTATGCAACGTAGTCAAGATTTTAGAATATTATTTATTTATGAATGGTAATAAAAAATTAGGGAGGAATGATTATAATGTGTCCATCAGAATATTGGGGAAATCAAGGAATAAGACCAGGTGGTAAAAAACCAATGACAACAAGAGAAGCACTTGCAAAGCTAAGTATGAGAGAAATTAGGGATTTTGTAAAAGAGAATGAATTGAATGCTTCTGATAACAGTAAAGAAGAATTAATTGATGAAATATTGGAGGAGATTTAAATGGCAAAAAATATATACAGAGTTTCTGATGGTGTAATGATTTATGCTGAAGATACAGCATGGGGAACAGCAGGAACACCGGCAGGTACAAGTTATGTTGACAGAGTTCAAAGTTTTTCAGCAACAGTTGAAAATAATCCTATTTTCTCACAAGGAATAGGCGACGGTTTAAATGCAAAAAACGTAATGAATGGACCAGCAGACGTGAGCGGTTCTATGACTTGGGAATTAACTGATCCAAGTTTCTTACAATATGGTTTCTTGGGAACAAAAAGTGGCGGTGGTACTGCTGCTGATCCTTACGAAATAGCAGAAGCAAGTGCTTTAGGTTATGCTGCAGGTGAAGTAAATACACTAACTTTAGAGTGTGGTCTTGAAGGTGCAACTGAAGATACAATGGCTTATGATGGTGTTTTTTTTGAATCAGTTACCATTAATTGTAATTCTGGTGAAAAAATCATGGTTAATGCAAGCTGGACTGGAAGAAATGCAGTTGCAAGTACTACAAATGAAACATATACTGGTCCAACAAATAGACCGTTTACTTTTGTTGATGGTGCTGTAACTGTTGGAAGCGACACTGTTGGAGAATTAATGAATTTCTCTATAACTTGTAATACTGAGTATAAGAAATCAAGAGATTTAAGTAGGTTTTTGATGCAACCTGTGGCAATCAGAAGAAGGTATACCTTTAGTGGTACAATAAGATTACATTTTGATGATACTGCTTCAACATTAAGTGGAACAGAATTAAGGAATCATATCTTTAATGGTACTTCAACTGGAACTTCAATAATAGATACAGCTGAAAATACAACTGTAGCAATAAGTATGGATTTAACTGAAGGTGCTGAAGTAGATGATAGGGTATTAGCTTTTGATTTAGAAACAGGATATCTTTCTAATTTCACACAACCTATTGAACTTGATAGTGGTGATATTGAAGTAAGTTTTAATGGTGTTGCATTAGCTGGCCTTACTGATAGTACTGCAAATGTAGCAATTAGGTGGTATACTCTCGCCTGATTAGAAATATTTATATATGTGGTATGTTACATACCATATATGAAATCAATAAACCATATAAGCGGATATATGAGGATATGGAATCCGGAACTAAAAAAATATGAATGGGAACACAGAATTGTTTGGGAGAAGAATAAAGGAAAAATTCCAGATGGTTGGGTTGTACATCATATAAATGGCAACAAAAAAGATAATCAAATTGAAAATCTTGAAATAATGCCTGCAAAAGTTCATAATTCCATTGAAACATTGAAACATTGGAAAAAAGGTTGTTTTTTGAATAGACCAAAACCAACAGAGGATATGAAAGAAAGGATATCTAAAACAATGAAGATAAGAAGAAAAGAAAAATTTTGGTCTACAAGAAAGATAACTTAGATTTTTTTATTTTTTAATTAATTTAATAGTGGGGGAAATACAAAATGGAATTTAAAAAAGAAATAGTAATCCTTGGAAAAGGAGAAGTAGAAATAACAGAACCAAGCGGTGGAAATAGGAATGCGGCACTTATTGCTGCAGACACAGGCACAGAGAATCCAAAGAGAAGTATATTTATGACTACTCTTTTACCTTTGTGTATCACTAAACATCCGTTTGGGAATGTTAAAATTGAACACGCAGTAAATAGTTTACATTACAAAGAGTATGATTTATTAATGGCTGCATTAAATAAGTTAGTGAAAGATACCGAGTTAGAAACAAAAAAATAAAGGCAGCGGTTTGGTCGGGAAGGATGCCTTCCTCTCCAAAATATTCACACTTATTCATTGCGAGATTTATAGCTAAGGCTTATCATTGGACACCAGATGTCATTGATAAAACACCAGCTGCCTTTTTAGATGCCTTAGTATTTGCAGAAAGCGAATTTAATAAGAAAGAATTACAAGAAATGGAAATGAACAAAAATGGCTGAAGACCTAATAAAAGCAAAAATTGTTTTTGATACAAGCAACCTTAAAGGCGTTATGGGTAGTACTGGTGGCGGTGGATCAGGTGGTTCTGGTGGAGGATTTACTGGAGCTATTTCTAAATCTCTTTTTGCACAAGACACACAAATATGGGGAGATATTATGGGTGGTATTGGTGGTCTTGTTTTGCTTGGTGAAGCTATGTTGAAAGTTACTAAGGCTGGTTTTGGTAAACTGGTTAGTTCAAGTATTCATTTACAAGGAACATTGAAGATAATGGGTAAGACACTTATGTTGATGTTGAAACCAATAGGAGATACTATGAGCATGTTCTTAAGACCTTTCGCTATTTCTTTTCTTAGAATCATTCTTCCAATCTATAAAGCTTGGGCGGTGTGGATGAAAGATGGTGGCGGTGCTGAAGCTAAACTAATTATTGGTGAAGGTTTCCAAGAAATTATATCTGGGTTTAAAGAATTAGACTTTCAAAAGATGTGGGAAGGTTTTGGTACAGTTATGAAAGGTGTAAAAGATTTTTTTTTAAGTTTCGCTACTGATGTACTTAATCCCCAACTTGATAGTTTTTATGAGTGGTGGGATAGGGCCCAGAAAGAATTTGAAACATCAGGAGTATTTTCTACTATGTTTGCTATTTTTAAAGAAATGGCATTAGAAGGGATAAAATATTTCTTTAGATTATTTGGATTTATGGCTGAAGGAGAAGAAATTAAATCATTCGGGGACATATTATCAAAAATATTTTCTACTGCTTGGGGTGGATTTATAAAATTACTTAAGAAAACAGAATGGGGAGAAACTCTTGTTTTGTTTGGTGAAGGAATATGGGATATATGGCTTAATTTTGCTAAAAAATTGAGAGGATTTAGTTGGGCTGACCCGTTAGCTCCTTTTTTTCTTGCTTTTGGTTTAATATGGGATTTTTCTGTTGGGAAATGGATTAAATCATTAGTAACTGCTCTTGAAGATAAATTACCTGGATTTAGTAGAGCTATTAAGGCAATCTTTGGTGGTGATAAAGAAAACAGTGATGGTGGTTTTTTATCTGGATGGATGGATAAAGCAAAAGAATGGGTTAGTATGGCTATGCATCCCGGTGAAACAATAATAGGAGGATTAGGTAAAATCTTTGAAACTGCTGAAGAAAAACTGGGAAAAAGTGGAAATGAAAAAGGTGCAACAGTGATGGGTGCGTTTAATAAAACAACAGATGTAATGCTTAGTAATATCTCTGTTGTGAATAGAGTTACTGAGGTTTTAAATGGAATACCTACGTTAATTACAACAATACATAAAATAATTACTGTTTATGAATCAAGAGGATCAAGTTCCGGATCAAGTTACACGGCAGCAGATTATGCTTCAAAATCATCATTAGTGAGGGAGTAAAATGGCTTATGAAGATTTAATCAAAGATATTCAAAAATTAACTAATTCATTAAATTCTGTTAATAGGGAATTTATTACAACTGTTAAGATTTCTGAACAAGAAAAAGAAGAATTATTTTCTGAATTTGAAGAAAAAATGAGACAAGGATTGAATGGAAGAACAACAGAATTTTTCGGGGTGTGAATAATGGTAATATGCGCAAAACCAACATTAGATGGAAATGATATTGAAGGGGTAGAGGGGATAAATGTAGATAAAAATGCTAACATTATTCCTTTATCAATTCCCACATTAGATAGTGATGCGACAGAAGTATTTGATGCTCTTGGTGTACTTAAAATTATAACCATTCGTGGGGAATGGAAAGGAAGCGTGACAACTATTAAAGGATATGTTGATATTTTTGAAGCAATAGTCGATGGCGACCAAACGGTGATTTCTTTTGTAAGTGACCAAACTGATACTATTTCTTGCATGGTTGCGTCTATTACAACTGATTGGAACAGCCCAGGTACAATTTGTTCATTTAATATGAAATTAATACAGGGGTCGGTTTAATGGGAAGTAAGATGCTTACTGAAGTTAAAATAAATGGAAATGATATAGCTTCTGCTGGTACTGGTCGACTTGTTAAATATAAAATTATAAAGACTTTCGGGCAAAGTGTCAAAGAGGTAGTTATTCATTGTTCTAAAACAATATGGTCTGATGATGCAACTTTAAGTCAAGGACAAACTATTTCTGTTAAAAGAGGATTTACAACATCAACTGATAAATTTGAATTTGATGGATACATTGACCGAATTGATAAACAAGGACCAATAACTATAATCTATGGGAAAGATAAACTTGTTGATTTGATTAAGGCAACAGTAGCTTACACTTATGATGGTGTTAGTACTCCACTTTCTGAAAGTAAAGGAAGTGATATTGCTACCAGTTTAATTGAAACTTGGGGAGGACTTACTGCAACTGTTGTTGATACTGGAAGCGTAATGGTTCTTAATAAATTCATTTGTGATTATACTGATGTCTTAAGTAGACTTCAGAAACTTGCAGAGATTTATGACTATCAAATTTATTATAGTGAAGCTGATAGTACTGTTCACTTTGAACCTAATGGATATACGACTAATTCTGATACGATTTATATTGGTGGAACTTATAGTAATTGTTCTAAGATTCCAGTCTGGAAAAGTGATAATTCTCAATGTATGAATCATATTTTAATTAAGGGGGCAGTTCAAGAAGTTCAAGACATAGAGTTTTTTAATGGAGATAACACAACAAGTCAAGTATTCACATTAGCAGCCAAACCTATAATGGTTCATACTTATGAAGAAGTTGCAACTGTCTGGGTATTAAAAACTCCTGGGGTGGTTGACAGCACAAGTGGCAGTTATGATTATGAAATAGATTCTGAAGGAAAACTTATTAATTGTACTACTAATTGGACGCCTGCAAGTGGAACTAATAATGTAAGAGTTATTTATACTAAGGCAATTCCAGCACCGGTTGACATATTAGATGATGAAAGTATAGATAAATATGGAACATATCGTGCGGTTTTACATTATCATGATATTCAGGGGGTTGATGATGCAGAACGTAGAGCTAACGGTCTTCTTAAAAAATTTAAGAACCCTTTTATTGAAACCTCACTTATGCCAATTAATTTAATTAATTATTTCCCAGGAGAAAAAGTCAATGTTATTGATATTAAAAACACCCCTAATGAAGACAGAACTCTTGTAATTAATAAGATTACAATGGAATATCCATATAAAGGTGATAAAGTTGACGTTGGAGATAAAGAATGGAAACTTGCAGATTGGGGACAATATACTATCGAAAGAATCAGAAGATTAGAAGAAGAACTCCAGAAAGAAACAGACCTTGTAGTTCAGATTAGATATTTTGCTCAAGGTGTAACTCACCAAAGAAGATACGCAAGAGCATTACAACAGACAATTTTAGGAGAAGGATTCATTCTTGGAAGTGTTGTAAGGGGAAGAATCGGAACTGATAAACTTGGCGACCCTTATCAAACAGGATTAGTTTGGGGTAATACTGATTATGGAGATTGGGGGACATATTACTGGAGTGATGGAACTGACCAAACAGAAGTTCAAATAAGATGCGTTTGGTATAATGGTCAAGTTGTAGAAGATTTCAAAACAGTAGTATTCAAGGGAACAGCAGACACAACAGCGGTTTGGACTAATACTGGAACTCTTGGAATGACTAATGCTGAAACAGCTCAAAGTACTTATATTTATGATAATGATGTTAATTTATCAAAGGCAACACTTACTGCAACTGGCGGAACTGCTGTTGCTTGGTATCTAAGAAGCGATTTAACTAATTGGGAATCAGTAACCAGCGGAGTTGAACACACTTTTGTTTATACAGGAGCTAAACTTCAATGGAAAGGGATTGCTTCTGGAACTGCTGATATTACTGAAGTCAAAATTGACGTTACGGAGGTTTAAAATGTTAAGAAAAGCTAATCAAACAAGTTTTAAAAAAGGAAATATTCCTATTAATAAAGGAAATAGAAAATATGAGTTTAAATGTACTTGTGGAAAAGTTGTGAAGACATCAGATAAAAGAAAGAAATCTTGTTCTCATTCCTGTGCAACTAAAGAATCTTGGAAGAATAGAGAAAGAAAAGGGTATATTGATGGTGGATATAAAAGATTTCAACAAGGAAAAGTTACTATAAGGGAACATAGATTAATTTGGGAAGAAAATAATGGAAAAATTCCTAAAGGGCATCATATACATCATATAAATGAAAATAAACTTGATAACAGATTAGAAAATTTACAAATATTAAGTATATCAGAACATAGTCAATTACATTGGGATAAAAGAAAAGGGGTGATTTAATTGTCTGGAGGTTTAATTACAACAAATGGAAAGAAAATTTTATTACATAGAGGATATACTGCTTCTCCTACAATAACTGCTCCAACGAAGTTTAAGATTGGAACTGCAACCGTAGCTGCAACAGTAGGTGATACTGATTTAGGAAGTGCTGTTGTTATAAGTGGAACTGCATATGTCAAGGTTTTTGAATCTGGTTATCCAGCTTTCGATTATACTGCTATGACCGGAACAATAAGGACAAGATTAACAACTCTTGAAGCTAACGGAAATGCACTCACAGAAATTGGAATATTTAACACAGATGGAACTGCTCTTATGGAGAGTAGGGATTTATTTACTGCAATATCAAAAACAACAAGTGATGAACTAATATTCGAAATTGTCACAACTGTATTATAGGGGATGATAAACAATGGCTTTTGAAAAATGGAATACAAGTGGAAAACTAACTTGGGCTGATGCTGAAGTACTTTATGCTGCTGATTTAAATGGAAGTATTGATGAAACAATGCCACCCATCGGTGCAATTATAGCTTGGGCTAAATCATTTACTGGAGTTCCGGCTACATTACCCGTTGGTTGGGTTGAGTGTAGTGGTGCTGTTATAAGTGATGCTGATAGTCCATTAAATGGTCAAACATTACCAGATATTAATGACCCACAATCATTCTTAAGAGGAGATACAACAAGCGGTGGAACTGGAGGAGAAGATACTCACGACCATACTGGAGTTACTTCTGGGCCGAGTGCGACAGAATCAGTTGCAAGTGGTTCAGGTAATTCCCCAGCACACGCTAACCACACTCATACAATAACAACAGACGGAACTCTGCCTGTGTATTATGAAATTGTATGGATAATGAGGATAAAATAAAATGGCAATAACAAATACATTTACAAATGGAACAACAGCAGATGCAGATGAAGTTAATGAAAATTTTAGTGATTTAATTAATACATCCACAGGGCATAATCATGATGGAGTAAATAGTAAATTTTCTATGAGTGCAACTGTATGGGGTACAGATGGACACGCAACAGAACAAACAACAGCTGGACTTGGTTCTTATGAATTACAAAGAACTTTTGTTTTTACTCCAGACACAGCAAGAAATAGAATTCATAGAATGTCGGTTTCAGTTGATACTATAATGACTGCATCTAATGAGTATGTTATAAAAGTAGTTTTAACTGATGGAGATGATAATGAGATTCATGAGTTTATGGCTGCAAGTAAAACTAATACAGCTTATGAAACTACCACAGGAACACCAATAGAACCTGATACTGCATTATGTTTTAATAAATCACAATATAAGATTAAATTTTATCTAAAGAAAAACACTTCAGGAGATGCTACAAGTAAAAATAAAACAATTGATGTTGAATATGTTGATGGATATAAAGAAACATTAGATGTAACACAAAGTTAGGTGACTAAAATGCCAGAAGAAGATATAATCTTGGATCAAGATGACCGATTGGATTTAATCAGGCTGCAATTCAAACAAGTAAAGAACATTGGATTTATCCGGCATACTTTTCTAAAATGGACAAGGGACAGTAGATATGGTATTCTTGAAGATGTTAGTGAGTTTCTTGATAAACAAATTAGAGTAGAAAACCAACAATTAAAGGGATTAGCTCAATCTCTTAAAGGTCCACATCCAGATATTACTATGATTAACATTCTTAAGTACGTTGTAAAGCACATAAAATACAGAAATGACATAGGTGAACAATGGTATTACGCCACACAGATACTCAGAAGGCAGTATGATGATTGTGACGGCATTAATTCTCTTATATATGTACTCGCAAGGTACGCAGACATTCCTTCTTATTTGCTCTCTTGTGGACTTGTAGACACAGCTGATGAAGATGAAGAAATAGACCATTTTACTCTTTTTTACTGGAGTACTAAATCTTATGATGGGGTTGGTACTTATTTGTATAATATAGATGGCACTTATGATGTAGATTTTACACCGATAAAACATAGATTACCTTTTAATATTGGTACAGGGATTCAAAGGGTGTATTATTTGTTTGATGAATATAATACGTGGAAGGTGGGTTGAGTGGGAAGACATTACGT
>Ga0307928_10001466_pt1 | contig 17894 bp, 21 predicted proteins | sample AceLakmetagen232_FD_201815 | JGI IMG/M metagenome (GOLD analysis project Ga0307928, IMG submission 201815) | Saline water microbial communities from Ace Lake, Antarctica - #232 | ecosystem: Environmental > Aquatic > Non-marine Saline and Alkaline > Saline | place: Antarctica: Ace Lake... | reverse complement strand
CATCAGGAATGGTCATGCCAAAACCCGCATTGTGATTTTGATATGCCAGCTGAAATATGCTTTAGAGTAGAAGCTTTTTTAAAAATGGCCGATAGTTACGAAAAGACTTTTTGTTTAAAAATGTTAAGGGAGATAATTAGATGATTATCTTGCCACTCAAAGAGCGTATTCGTAAGCACTACAAGACTGGTATTACGTATACGCATTTAATGTTATTAGTTTTCCCACCGGATCAGTATCCGCGTGCATGGAGGAATAGTTCAAATGGTGGCCCTCCTGGCTGTGCAATGGCTTTTGGTAGAGCGTTACGGCAAATGGGAGGTAGACGTGATTATTCACGGGATTTATATAATGTAATTTTTTTACCCACAGATAAGGAGAAACAAAAACAATGATTATACTTGGTGTTGATTTAGCGCTTAACTCAATGGGATGTGCTGGGCTTAGGTTTGAAGATTATCCTGATGGCAAGATACATTTAGGCTCAGAAGATGTTACTGAGATAAGGGGATATCGTGCAAAGCTTAATTTGCATTTTGCCGCAATGAACTCTGTCCTGCAGAACGTGCAGGCTGACCCTAAAGAAGTTGTTATTATTTTTAAAGAGCGTGCGATTTATATTCCAAGAACGCCAACCACTTCACTGAAGATTATCAAAATGCAGGGCGCTTTTGAGCATACTGTACTGGCGCCACAATCAAGGGTAATAAAATGCTTTGATATTATGCCTACCGTCTGGAAAGCTGTTAATGCAAGCCATACTCGCAATAAGGCTGCTACAGCTGTATTTTTCTCCGAACTGTATGGCACTCAGGCAAGTAATGATCATGAAGGTGATGGCATGGGCCTGATGGATTTTGGTATCCGGCTGTACAGGCTTTTACAGAACGATTCTGAAATAAAGACTCTGACTACACAGAAGGGTATTACATCAATTATGAAATGGATGATCAGAGTGTTGTGTAACGCTAAAATAATGCAGTTCAGGTTTGCCAATCGGCGTAAAACCAAAATTGCATATATGGAAGAAGAATTTACCTTTGGCGATATTGCTGACCTGATAATGGAAGATCCCCATACGCGAAATCAGGTTTTTGAATTTTTCTTTAAAGAAGAGTCATTCAGCGAATGTTACTTTTAAGTCGCGCCTTTGCAGGGTGTGTGGATTGAAACTAATTTTATAACGAAATGATATGCTATTTTTATAACGAAATGATATGCTATTTTTGACTGAAATGACCTAATTATAAAGGAGAATTATGCACGACGTACAATTCGGATTTAATAAAGTTTTAATTCCAGACTTACATCTAAGGCCTGACCGGTTGCCAGAAATAAAAGAGTGCCTTGATTATATTAAAGGCTTTTGCGATCCTAATTCAGATGTGGTTTTTCTTGGTGATATATTCCATAAACCCATTATTAACTGGGCAATGGCTGAATATTTTTTCAGTTTTATTGAAGAGTTATGTTTTGAGGTTGAAGTGCACAGCATTGTGATATGTATTGGCAATCCCGGACATGACCCTAACCGTGGCGAAGCAGGAGATATTTTTGCATTATTGGCAAAGATGAATGATAATATCCATATTGTACGCTCTGCATGGGGTGAAGGTGAATGGTGTTATCTTGCATATGAAATTGATAGGGACTGGAATACAATTCCACAAGCAAGGTATTATGCAGGGCATTTTTCATCTGAGATGTATATCCCAAATGACCCCGGTAATGTACCTTTGGATGTAATTACACGGAGTAATGCTAAATGGTTTGCAGGGCATTATCATGGGCATATGCCTAGTAATGACAATATCACCCATGTAGGTAGTTTATACCCTGTCAGTTTCGATGAAACTGGTGAAAAGGTTTTCTATAAAGTGTCTGTTACTGGCAATGTAGAAATTTACACACTGCCTACCAAGTTAATGCTTACATGGGAGATAGGCTCCATTAATCAGATAAAAAATCAACTTGACCTGGTTAAAGATGGAATAGACTTGACCAGAGTTAATTTCAAACTGGTTATCGATGTTGACCTACCCATGGATGTTGTAAGGCAGACCTGCACCAATTTAGGTATGAAAGTCCTTATCTACAAAGAAAACTACGCAAAACAAATTAAGGTTATGACTGAATTGGCAAAAGCTGTTGAGAATAAAACCGACCTTGAAGCAATTGATATTGTTGAAATGGTTGAAATGCACTATCAGTACAGCAAAATAAATGATGATATTCCCATGGATAAATTTTTGCAAAAAATACGCGCATTAATAGGGGAGGGTAAAGACATTGATTGAATCTATTGAAATTAAAAACTTTCAGAGTATAGGCTTCATTAAACTTACCCTTGGCCCGGGGTTGCATTTTATTTACGGAAAAGAAGTTGACGGTGATGAAAACAGGGTAGGTAAAACAGCCCTGATTGAAGCCACTTGTCATGGCTTATATGGGCATTGCAGTCGTGGGCGTGGTGAGATATTCCCAGGACATATTATTTTATGTGGGAAAATACAAGGGGTCAGATTTGTTTCAAAACAAAAATGGACTAAATCTTCCAATACATGGAAATTAAGCGTTGAAGGTGAATCTAAATATGACGGGATGACTCGGTGTGAAGAAAAAATGACCTCTTTAATAGGACTGTCATATGATGAATTTATGCGCTTAAATTTTTTCCAGAAAAAAGGGCATAATCTTACCGGCTGTAAAGTAAAAGATCGGTCTGATATGGCGGTTAAATTCCTCAAAATAAAAGGGTTCCCCAATCTGATTGATATGTTGGACTTGCAAATAAAGGATTTAAAAGAATCTGTTGCAACTAAAAGCTCTGAATTGGAGTCATTACGGCTTACGCTTGTGCCTGAATCTAAAATAAAGGATTTGGAAAAACAGAAGGAAACTTTATCAGTGCAGCATGCAGTATTATTCACTGATATTTCAGGACAAGAGGGTGTGACATTACCTGCTCAACTTGCTAAGCTGGCAAATTTAGGGCGTGATGTAGGCAATATGCGTAAGGTAAATGTATTACGTCAGGAATTATTGCGTCAAATATACAATTTAGACTCAATCATTGAAGGTGGTACAAACCAGGAAACAACATATCATGAAGTGGGAAATGAACTGCAAATACTGCAGGGCCGGATTGATAACGCTAAAGACAGGCAAAACCTGATTGAAAAATACGAGCTTGATTCGAGATTGTATGAGGATCTTAAAACGCAATGGGCAACTATTGCCACCAGGATAAATCAGTATAAAGCTGAAGATTTTGAAAACGCTGCTGACGAGAAAACGCTTAAATTTAATTTAGGTTGCTTGCTCGAAGTGCATGAAAAACTGGTGCAGGTATTACAAGATGAATATGATGATTTAGCGTTACAGCATGCGAGTGAATTGCGGTTGGTTGAAGCCGGTGAAATTTTAATACAGCAAGAAAAAGATGAACTGGCTAAATTTACTGATAAGAGTAAGGTAACATGCCCGTTTACAGCAAAAGAATGCCAGTTATTATCCGAGGTTGAAATTACCAGTCACAGACAAAAAATATCTGATAAAATTAGCCAAATGCAGCAAAAAACAGATGTGCACAAAATTAAGGTATCTGAATTGGCGCATTTGATTGACCCCGCTTTAAAAAAGTTAATAGCACAAAAGGAAGTTGTAGGTTTTACCTCGGATAAATTTGTTGACCTTGCAGATAAAGATGTTGAAAGGGCGCGTACCTTGCATATGAAACCTGTTTGGGATGGGTGGCAGGATGATTTAACCAATATGAAAGCAACGGCAGATGCAAGGGGATATAACAAACAGTACCCGCTTGATATTGAAGCTAAATTACTTGAGTTAAAAACCGACCAAGAACCTATTGCCAGTTTACAATTACGCTTTGACTGTTTGCTTGTTGTCCGGAACATGATTCAAAAGGGTGAAGAAGCACAGGCTGAAAAGGATAAAGTTCTGTTAAGGCTTGATACTGAACTCAAGCTTGATATAAAAGAGTTTGATAAACAGCAGGAAGAGTACAAACAGCTTGAAGGCAAGGTAGCTGATTTACGGCAAACAATTATGCTGAATAACGCCACCTTACAGACAATTTCTGAACGGCAGGCAATAATCAGAGAAGAACTCGACCGGCACCTGAATGTAAAAGCAAGAATTGAAAACATACCTGCATTACAGACTGAAATTGAAAACCTGACTCTTGAAACCGAAATGAACAAGGAAATGATAAAATTTTTAAAATCATATCCTACATATAAATTCTCAAAGTCTCTCAAGATACTGGAAAAACAAGCGAATAAGTATCTTAAACTCTTTGTTAATACTTATGAACTGAAATTCAAGCATTATCACGAGAATACAACCACTGATACGGTTAAACTCATGTGGAATATTCTTATTAAGGATGAATTGGGCGAACGTGAAGTACCTCCAGCTGTATCCGGATCCGAAGAGGACGTTATTAACTTTGCTACCAAGTCCGCTCTGCAGGATATGCTTGATATAGATAAGCAGCGCTTACCTTGGATGTTTTTGGACGAACCATTCTCAAGCTATGCCGATGCTAAAATGCAGAAATTCCTTGATTATATGTTCGATATGACAGATGTGTATGATCAGGTTTTTCTTGTCGGGCATGATCCACGTATTCGTGATAATTTAGCCGGTGCTAAATTGATTGAACTTAAAAGAGAACAAGGCAAAACAACACTTATTGGTGTGAAACAAATAAGATAAAAGGGAAGGCGTTTTTATGACAACTCACCTAAAGGTAGAATGTACAAACCCTATTCAGCACGCTTGCGCTAACTGCCCTGATATGCGCAAAACTGAACCGGGCACATATTGCTACCAATTTATTATGAAAAAGATTGAAGAAAGGCGCGCACAAAGAGGCTTTGACTGTGCTACGCCAGTAACATGTGGGGATAATAGCCCTGCATTTTTACTTGAAATGCGTAAAAAAGCACATGGGTATCAAATGTTGCTTGTGCATATCAAGCGGGGTGAATGGCCTGCCGCCTTTGATATATTCCAGGATTTGTATAATATTGAAATGCCCATATCACTTCCGGCTGTAGCCCCAGCAGCACTCATTTCTATTCAAACCAACTTTGGTATTGTGAATATTGGCCGGACAACTAAACCAGATGATTTAACCATTGGCTACAAGGATTTTCGTCGGCTTATATCGATGTATTCCGAGGGTAGCATGACGGCACAGCTTGTCTGTGATGTTGACGGTGCTTATGAATTAGCGCAAAAAATGCTCGATTCAGAATATTATGCAATCGACTTTGAAACAACGGGCTTACAGGTGCGCAAAAATGGCTTTGAGGTTGTGTCCTTCCAGATTTGTTTGCCTGACTGGTCTATTTACTATGTGACGATGAACCATGGCAGGGAGGATGCATTAGGGCGTGTATTTAAACATAAGGAACAATTAACCGAAGATCAGTTTACTGATATATTCAAAAAGCCTTTAGAAATGCCCAACGTTCCCAAAATTGGTGCCGGTTTAGGATATGAAATAAAAGTGGGTTGGCATATGGGAATTGATATGGAAGGCCCATTTTATGATGTACTATCTGAAGCCTACATACTTAATCCGGGCAGCCTGAAAAATAATCTTAAAGATAACGCTTTCCAGGAATTGGGCAATGTATGTCCACATTTTGATGATGTGGCAAAACAATATGATATGGATTATAGAAAAGTACCATTAAAGAAAGCCCTTATCTATGGGTCTTGGGATGTGTATAATCCTATGAAGTTACATTTCCTGTATAAAAAGCGTATTGAAGATCGTGGCGATTCATCATTAAGGCTTTTACAACAAGACCTGGCTTTAATTAAACCTCTTGCTCACATGGAATATATGGGTATTGCCATGGATAAAAAGAAGGTTGTTGAACTGAAAAATAAAACGGCACCGCTTCTTGTTAACCTTGAAACTGATATATGTAATATTGCTGGTAAAGCGTTTCAGGTAAGTTCTTCTGAGCAATTATCCCTTGTGTTATTTAAAGATTTGAAAATTGGCACTCCTGAATTATGGCATAAGCTTGAATTGAAGATACTTAAAAAACATAATCTACCATCAACAGAAGCTAAAGGGATTGAAAAATTAAAGGTGCACGCGCCCCACCCTATTCTGGATAAAATCTCTGAGCATCGAGGGTTAGCCAAGTATATGAGCTCCTATCTTGTGGGAATTGAAAAGCATTATTTGGATGGTGGAACTATTGTCTACCCCTCGTATAATAATAATCGTACTGCATCGGGGCGTTTATCAGCTTCAAAACCCAATGTACAGCAAATAAAAAGAGGGTCTGAATACAAAGGTTGTTTTATTCCGAGGAATAAAAGCAGGGTATTTGTAGACTCTGACTGGGATCAGCTTGAATTACGCATAATTGCACAGATGGCAAATGTTAAATTGTTGCTTGAAGGCTTTTTTAGAGGGGATGATCCACATCAAGTTACCGGTGATGCTATTGACGCTTGGGCCACAATGGAAAGGGAAATGAGGCGTAATCGAGGTAAGACAATCAACTTTGCAATACCTTATGGTAAGGGTCCTAAATCACTGGCGTGGGATTTACGCTGTACTGTTGATGAAGCAAGAGCATTTTTGGATGATATAAACAATAAATATCCTGAAATACCTGAAATGAAAACAGCTACCCGTGAAATTCTTTATACAACTGGGTATGCAGCAACTGCATTTGATAGGAGAAGATTTTTCAAATGGAACCAGGATGTAGGCGAAATATTCAATGCCGCTTTTAATCATTGTATACAGGGCACAGGCGGTGATCTTATGCGTATTGTAATTACTGAGCTTTATGACGCGTTTTTAGATTATCCAGAAATATATTCTCCCTTAACAGTGCATGACTCCATTGTAATAGAATGTCCGGAAGATGATGCCTACTGGGTTAAAGAAGTTGTTAAAGATGTAATGACAATGGAATTTACTGCCGGCTTGGGACCAGGAATACTTTTGACTTGTGAACCTGAAATAAAAAGAAATCTTTTAGAAAAAGGAATTAAATAAAATGAATTTAACTAAGATTGAATTGTTATGGTCGCGAATATGCCCTTATAGTTGTGCTGGTTGTAATATGGTGCAGTCGGAAGAAAAGCATCAAGGCACCTTGGACCAATGGTATAAAGCTATAGAGAATTTTGTTAAACTGGGAGTTCAATTCGTGCCTATTTATGGCGCTGAACCGTTATTAAGATGGGAAAATTTACCTGAATTATTACGTGAATTGAAAAACGTAAATATAGCTTACAGTATTATTACAGCTATTCCTGAGCATCCAAATCTACAGAAATTGATTGATATGGATTTAATGCCGTCATTAACTGTTTCATGGGATGGTGAAGAAGCCACAGGCGACCGTGCGGTTAAAAGTAAGTCTGGTTTGCAGGTTATATCTGAATTTACAGGGATACCTGACCGTGCAGTGACAATAACTGTGCATGGTGGTAACGCACATAAAATTGCTGATATGGTTAAATACGCTCTATCTAAAGGCATTTGGGTTATGCTGGATATATATCATGGATCTGCAGGCAAGTACAGTAAGTGCAGTGATGGGCTTCAAATTCCCACCAGAGATCAGATTCTCGATGTAATGGCAACATTGTATTACTGGAAATTGCGTAAAGAAAAAATACACTGGTCAAAATCGTTTATTGAAATGGTATCCAGTTATTACATTAAAAACCCAAGGGATGTGTGGCATTGTGGCGGTTGTGAAGTGGGGTGGCTGACTGTAGATGCTGACGGGTCTATATATGCCTGTGATGATTGGCAAATACCCTACAGCTGTAAAATATGGGATGATTTAGATATTTGGGAATTAGAATTTTGGGCAAAAAATGTTGTTGGCGATTGCCCTGGTTGTGCCTGGAACACACATTTTGACGCTTGCATGATTGCCGCATCAGGTAACATAGGGAATTATATTCATACGAAAAGGAAGGTGTAAATATTATGCCATATACTAAATACTCAATAAGATTTGGATTGAAAAAGGGGCCAGATAAATTTGTTGATCAGAAACTGTACCCTGCAAAATTAATGCACAGGCAAAAACTGGTGCAATATCTTTCGATTGATGATTTACTATCTATTTATAAAGATGGTAATTTTCTTACGGTAGATGACCAACGAGTTGAATTTACCCTACTTCAAATGAGGACTGTCGAAACATATTTGTTAGAAAATAAAATTATGCCACATGAATATGATGGGATGCATAGCCATATTATTCGGCTGATGCACACCAGTACAAAGGTATTTCACGAACATAAATTCCCCATTTTTGGCAATATGCACAAGTATTTTTATTACTATGAAAGTTTTGGATATAAAAAGGTTTTGGACGAACCAAGAAAAGGTAGGCGCCTTGTTGTCTATGAAAGGTATTACGCTTACACCTTAGACAGCATAGAACCCAAATTCCAACGGCGTAAAATACTCGCGCAACTACTTACTGAAATTGAAAAACAAAACCTCAGGTTTGAAACCGGCAAAGTGTACGCCACTTCATACTGGGCAAAAAAGCACCGGCATCGTGATGAAGGTTTAAGATATAAATTCACCCTGGATAAAAAGGGCGTGTTACAATTTATTATAGCTGATGCTGTGGAAGGAGAAGAATATGCGCTCTAACAGTTTGATTGTATTTTTAATAGCATTTCATGTTTTGGTATTACTCACTGTATTTGTAGGGCTTTCAACGACATACTATTTCAGGAATAGACAGGAAGCTTCGATACAAATTCCCTATTACCCGTTTACGATGGCACTGATTTGCCTTATGGGAGTTGATCTGTTTGTCGGAGGGCTTTATATTAGGCACCTTGTAAAAGAGCATAAGGTGAAGGATGTGCTGCTCGCACAGCAAGACGAACAGCTTGCCTACTACGAAGAATATTATTTGAATTTGAAACCACCTGAAAAAGTCAATGGGTAAAGATTATCGGACAAACATCTGCTTTTTCTGTGGGCGTATTTCCAAAAAGTGTATGAAAAATTGTTATTGGTGTGGAAAACCAATCCTATCCGAGTCCACTATGCGGCGGTATTTTGATAACTGTACTGATACTTGTGATAAGTTAAAATATTACGAATGTGTTTTTATGAACGCTAAATGCGTGAAAGGAGTTTAATAATTATGTATCTATTTGGAAAAAGGTCACTTGGAAATTTAGGTGAAGCACACATTAATTTACAACGGCTTTTCAATGCCGTTATTCAAGTTATTGATTGCACTGTTATTCATGGACACAGATCACCCAAGGAGCAGTTTGAAATTTTTAAGAAGGGAAGAGTATTAAAAAACGGGGTTTGGGTTATCCAGAATAAAAAGAAGGTCTGCACCTATAAAGATGGAACTATCAAAAAGAGTATGCACAACCACAAACCTGCTATGGCTGTGGATGTGGTGCCTTATTTTGCCAACGAACCTCATATCCGCTGGGAAGATAAGGAAAAGTTTTATTTTTTAGCAGGAGTTGTTGATGCTAAGGCCAAATTACTGGGAATTGCAATAAGATGGGGTGGGAACTGGGATGGTGATGATGAACTCCATGACCAGACATTCATGGATTTGGGGCACTTTGAACTTGTCACCTTCTAACGATATTGCACTTGCCATATTATAAAGATATGTTATAATATACTTGTGAATAAAAAATCTATTCAAATTAAAAAGGGAGTACAGAATTATGGCAAAGAGATGCAATTTTTACATGAATGAGGGTTGTCTACCGGCAACAGGATTGATGGCAGAGTTATTTGCCCTTGAAAACAGTCTCCGACAGGATCATATTGTTTTTGTGGACAAAACTAAACAGGGCAAAATTGTCTTTGGCACGGATAATATGTTTATGATGGTCACACCTGAAGAGGCAGGCACCCTTGTTGATTTAGTCAAAATACCTTTCGCAGTGCACAGAGAGAAAATTCTCAATCCTTATGAACCTGCATGGCGTAAGGTTTTTAAAGATGTATGGGGTAATGCACCCAAAATCGGCGCTGAAATTAAAAAGCGTATCCCAAGAAACCCTGCTGAAAAAGAAGCTTATGGCTTATTTTTTCCTGACCGCGACGAACCTGAAGATCATTTTTTCGTTTATTCAATGGAGTATGACACTGAAGAGATAGGTTCTACTGTTGATGGTGAATTGGTACCACAGAAGGTATGCGAAGAAATAATGATCAGGGGAAAGCGTGTTGACTGGTTGTACAGCAAAGGTTATAAAATTTATTACAATACAGTGAGCAAACTCCATGCACAGGTCATTTCCAAAGATGGAACATCCTTTGATGGTGTTGTAATGCCGCTTAAATATTAGGGAGAGTCATGTCAAAAACAAGTTTAGATATCGTTATTGAAGATTATTTGCGTAAAATATTGTTATTTATTGGGGATGACCCCACTCGTGAAGGTCTGCTTAAAACTCCGGAGCGTATTCGCAGGTCATGGGCTGAATTGTATGGAGGTTATAATCAGGACCCTAAAGAAATACTCAGCACTAAATTTGAGGATATACCATATCATGATATGGTTACTCTGGAAGCTATCTCTTTTTTCTCTACCTGCGAACATCATATGCTACCTTTTTATGGCAAAGCAATTATTGGCTATATTCCCAATAGTAAAATAGTGGGAATATCTAAACTTGCAAGACTTGTTGAATGTTACGCACATAGGTTGCAAACCCAAGAAATGCTTGTGGGGCAAATTGCTGATGCAATTATGAATTTTCTTGTACCCAAAGGGTGTGGAGTTATTATACGTGCACAGCATATGTGTATGGTGGCAAGAGGGGTAAAAAACCCAACATCAGTTATGACCACTTCTGCTATGAGAGGTTGTTTTGAAACAGATACCACTAAGCACGAGTTTACCACTCTCGCATTAAAAGGATTTTAATGCTGAAATATCCAACGCTTGGACCTGAATTTTTGGAGGAAATAAGCGAAATGTATCTTAAACCAGTTGTTTTATTCAGTGGTGGCTTGGACTCTTTTCTTGTCGGCAAGCTTTTATCTGATACTGTACCATGGCTTTTTATTGATTACGGGCAGGCATATGCCAATGTTGAAGATCAAGTTTCAAATAAACTTGCACAACTACATAGGCGCCCTTATGACAAAATTGTAATTTCAAAGGAGCCGCATAAACCTGATTTAGCTGCTGACGACCCTAACGCTTTTGTGCCGGCACGAAACCTCATGTTGGCTTCAATAGCTGTTGCACAGGGGTATGAAACCATTTATATCGGAGGTGTTAAGGATGATATGGTCTGTGATAATACTCCGCACGCGCATGCTGAAATGGCCCGTGTCTTATCCCTATTTGCCAATAAGAAAATTAATGTTATTGCCCCGTTATCCGGAACATCTAAGGTAGAAGCTATCCAACAATTTGCCGCATCTGAATATCACCTTAAAGCAACCACCCGAGCAGCCTACAGAGATTTAAAACAGACCTTTTCATGCTTTGACCCACAGGGAATGAACCCATGCCTTAAATGCAAAGCTTGCGTTCGGTGGAGTGTAGCAATGAACGCAGCTGGAATAAAGGTCCCATTACCACATAGAGACGCATTGCTCGATTATGTTTATCGCCTGCATGAATATTCCAGGGATAGGCAGTGGTCTTTGCTCAAAGCAATGGGACGTTTATATGATATTCACGAAGTGGATATTGACGGTGTTCTTACCATTGAGCCTGAAACAGGCAGTTGTAAAGTTTTGGATTGGAACCATTATTATAGGAAATGCAAACCGAAGCAGGATGCAATAGATTGCCTTCATGCGTGGGCGGGTGCAGGTGATATAATTATTTTGCATACTGCCAGACCTGAGATTAATAGAGATGTAACTGTTAAATGGCTTGAAGGGCACAATGTAGATCATCATGCACTCTTGATGGAAAAATTACCCGTGCATCATATTTATGACGATAAGGCATTGCTGTCAATCCCTTAAAGGAGAAGTAAAATTTATGGAAAATTTATGTATAACTGTTGATTATCAGAAATGTGCTGACCGGCAATGGTATAAAGATGTAATTGATTTTTTTACCAAATATTTAGATGCAAAGCCAATTAATCCAATGTACGCATCAAACCTTGGGAAAGAGTATCTAGTGTTTCTTTCTGATCATGAAGAGTTAAACAGGATTGCCGATATAAAAGCGGCAGCTGTTTCATTCACGCATAGTTCATGGGCAATACCATTTGTAGGTAATATTTTGCAAGCATGGGATTCCCAGTGTTATACCAAAATGCCAGTGAAATACCTTACAGCAACAACATGGCTGGAAAACCTACTTAAATCTATGTATCCTGGCTGTGATGTATCAGCTGTTGGGCCGGTTTATAATGTGAATAATTCTGTCCCATCCGCTTTTAAATATGCAGCTAAAACAAAATGGAAAAATCTTGTTGTTGCAGGGTCGCGAATACTCCACGCAAAAAATATCAATATGTGGTTTTATATTGCTATGCTGTATCCTGGCAAGAAATTTGTATTCTGTTTTTCAGAAGAGTTACCACAAGAAATTAAGCAGTGGCTCCCAAAGTTCCCCAATGTTATTGTAGAACAAAATTGTAATCGCAATAAATTTCAGGAATGGCTTGCAAAGGCTGAGTACTATCTGCATTACAGCTTTTATGATACCTTTTCGGTATCTTTACTTGAGGCGGCTTTACTCAGATGTAAAATTATTATGCCTGATTTTGACCGGCTTAAAGATGCACCATTCCGGCTTGAATGGATTAAGGGCGGGTTCAGCCCATACTCATTCAATAACATGTGGGCTTCGCACTCTACTATTAAAATTGATGAAGGCAAAATTAACCCGCAAAAGACTGCTGCACGTATTGAACTTGTCCTTGAATCGTACAGAGAACGGCATTTAAAAGAATGAGATTATATTTTGCAGGCGTTGATTGTTATTTACCCACACGGACAGCAGGTCTAGCACTCTTCCAGGATGTGCCTAATGTTTTGGTGACCTATATTCGAATGGAGAAAAAGGTCTGTTGGGATGCCATGATAGCCTTGAATAATGAAAAGCTTATGCTTGACTCAGGCATATTCACTTTGAAAACATCGATGGCAGGACAATTTTCTGTTAAGGATTACTGGGATTATTTTGCCAAATATGTTAAGTGCATATTGAAATATCGCAAACATATTGAGGCTTTTGTAGAGTTTGATGTAGATGAGGAACTCGGTATTGATATGACACGTAATTTCAGAAAAGAGTTTAATGCACTGGGTTTAAAACCCCTAATGGTGTGGCATTGGCAATCGGGATTGCGCGCTCTCAAAGAAATCTTGGATCAAACAGATTACTTTTCAATCTCAGGTGGAGGTTCTACCCGCAGTGAAAAATTCAAAATTTTGGACCTTGTGTTTAAATACTGCCCTAAAGGAACAAAGATTCATGGCCTTGGTATCACTGATAGAAACAGTTTGTTACGCTATCCTTTCTATTCTGTTGATAGCAGTACATGGTCTATGGGTTCAAGGAAGGGCCAGTTATACCACTTTGACGAAAAAGCTCTTGAAATGCATATTGTGCATTATCGTAATAAAAAGAAAATGCTTAAATATTTCAAAGGGCTTTATTTCCCGGGATTATTTGAAGATGGTCATGATGGGCCTCATGCTAAAGCGCAAGGCAGGCCGGCATATGTTGCACGTGACGAATTTAATGTGAGAGAGTTCCGTAAAATGGAACGTATTGTAACTGAAATCTGGAAAAAGCGAGGTGTCGAATGGGACAAAAAACCACTGAGTTAAAAAAAGAGCTTGAATATAACGTGCCTGAATGGTGCGAATTATCCAAACTGATCTATGCGCCCTGGAACTATAAAATTGATGATGATAACAAACAACTTAGGTTTGAGGAATCTGTACGGCGTAATGGCATGGCATATCCCTTAATCATTGCACAGCGTGAAGAAGAGCCTGAATCTGAACAGTGGGAAGTGGTTGATGGTAATCACCGCCTACAGGCTTTTAAAGAGACTTTTAAACCGCATAAGGTAATGGTTCATAAAATGGGGAGAATGTCCAGGGCAGAGCGCATGCTATTGGGTGTAGGTGTGAATGAGTGGGCTTTTGATAAAGACCCATATAAATTCGCCCAGTGTTTCAAAGATCTGCTTGTGGAATATACCATGGATGATCTGATGGATACAATGCCTTTTGAAGAGGAAGAACTTGGGCGCACTCTTGAACTGATTGACTTTGATTACAGTGAATATACCAAGGGTACAGAAGAAATAACACCTAAAGGTGGCACGGATAAGATTGATATGAAGGGCGCTCAACCTAGGCTTAGAATTATTTTCGCTAAGGATGCGCATTATCTTGAAGCCCAAAAAATCTACCGTGAAGCAACTGGTAAGGAATTACCAGAACTTCCCAATACAGGTGTACCAATTGCGTACAAGGAATTTGCTAAAGCTATTCATGACTTTTTTGATGCACGTGGAGGATTTGATATTAATAAGATGGAGGAAAAACCCAATGCGTGATTTGAACAAACAGATATACGCCTTATGCGATGAATATTTCAACGGTAAGGTATGTCGAACACACACAACAATAAACACCGTTACAGGTGCACTCACGCTGTATAAACTGGAGGATTAGAATTATGACGTTAATTTTAAAAGTTGCAGATAAATTTGCCGCTGCTCACCATCTACCTAATTATGATGGTGATTGTGAAAGGATACACGGGCATACATGGAAAATTATTGTTGGCTTTAAACTGGAAACAACATCTGGAATTAAAGCTACAACAGTGAAAAATAGTGGTATTGCCGTTGATTTTAAATTACTTAAAGCCCTTGTTGGGTTGATGTTACCTGATCACCAGTATATAAATAAGTATTTTAAAACCGACTTCCCAACTGCTGAATGGCTTGCATGCGACCTTAAACGTATGTACGATACATTTTTCGATGTATATCCTAAATATAAGAAGCGTGCTTCAAAGGAGTTGAACATGGCTATTGCTCTTGTATTTAAAGCTTTTGAACCCTTTTTCGTTTCAAATATTAATTTAAATTTAGAAACAGATTTAGATATAGATTCCATCCTTAGATCGATAGACCATCCTGTAATTGAAATCGTTGATTTTATGGACATTATGTCAGATGATTATCCGGATGAAAATATGGATAAAATACAATGTGAGTTTGTTGAACTGTACGAATCAGACAATGCAAGTGTCATTGTGAGTTAGGAGAATAAAATGCCCACTGCAAAAGAACCATTAAATAACGAGGTTAAGTTTATACCACGCGAAATGATGTTGCTGAAAAACCTCATGCCCGCCCCCTGGAATTATAAGGAGGAAGGGCTAGATAAGATTGATAAATTTCGTAATGCTATTCGAGCGAAAGGATTTTTATACGGGCTTATTGTAGCCCAACGTGAGGAAGAGCCTAAAAATAACAAGTATGAAGTTGTAGATGGCAACCATCGACTTGATGTATTGCGCCAGGAAGAAATGAAAGAAGTGCCAGTCTACAATTATGGGCGTATGTCCCTTACTAAACGCAAACGCCTATCTATTGAGTTCAATGAATGGCGCTTTGAATCTGATTCTGTGCGCTTGGGAAAAGCTGTTGAGATAATGGCGAAAGAAATTGACCTTGCTGACATAGCCAGTGAGCTTTCTTTCGATGAAGAAATGCTGAGTGGGTTCCTGGAAATGGCTACGTTTGATTTTGATGAAGAGTATAACGATTATGTATCTGCAGCTGAGGCTGAAATACAGGATGCAGATACATCCGGTTCTCCGTTTACTGGCGACCTTTCAGCCGAGCAGCACAAAGAATATGACGATTCAGAATCGCCTAAACAGCTTGAACCGTTGATAGTTAATTTTCGTGACGGGCAGGAATGGGATAAATATACTCAAATAGTGACCAAAGAAAAGCGTATCACCTGGACTGTTTTCAAGAAAAAAATGATTGAGTATTTTAAAGATCAAGCCGAGCGACAGGCACCTAAAAACAATTTAGTTGGAGAAATATCTTCCCCGTTTTAGTACCTCGGGGTTGCCAGCAGTTGAATTAAACCTATAAAAATATACAAATATCTATTGACAATCTACAAAATTGATATTATACTCTAAGGGAGATTTAAAATGGAGATTAAAAAAATGAAAGTTATTCGTGTAAATGAAAGTGAATTTGAACTAGAGGACGGTCGAATTTATGACCATCCTGAAGAGTTGTCAATTGTACCGACTATTGAGGAATTTCAAAATATATATAATAAATGGTTTGATTGTATTTTGAAAATGATTAGAGGTGATGATGAATAAACCCTTATATAGTATTGGTGATGCTTCAAAATTATTAGGTGTTAGTATTGAAACCTTAAGGAATTGGGATAAACTTGGAGTATTAATTCCTATAAAAACTGTTGGTGGGCATAGAAGATATAGACAAGATGATATTGATAGGTTTAAAGGTGACAAAATTTTAAATGAAACTAATATCAACGAAGTATCTATTTATTGCCGTGTTAGTAGCCAAGACCAAAAAAAAAGTGGTGATTTGGATAGACAGCAATCACGGTTATTAAAATATTGTATGGATAATGATTTAAAAGTTACCTATATATTCGATGAGGTATGTTCAGGAATGAGACCAGTTAGACCTAAATTAAAAAAACTTTTCACTTTAATTGAACAACGTAAAATTAATAAAGTTGTTGTTGAGTATAAAGACAGATTGACAAGATTTATGTTTGATGTATTTAAAAGATACTTTAATAGTTATGGAGTTGAAATAATATTAGTTGAACGGGTACTTCCAAAGAGTTTTGAAAATGAGTTAGTTGAAGATATGTTATCCTTATTAAGTAGTTTTAGTAGTCGAATATATGGTAAACGAAGTGCCGAAAGACGTAAATTAAAAAAGGTTGAAAATGATAAGACAAACGAAGCATAGTTTAAAATTTATCACTAATAAAAAGAAAAATAAACTCGATGACCTATTCGTTGAATATCAAAGAGTTGTTAATGAGTTTATTAAAATATTTTGGAGTAGTGATAAAGTCCCCACCCAAATTAATTCGTCTATTTACAAAAGGTGAACGGGAAAGCCCACGATCTTCAGTCGTGGGATGAGAGTGAATATTATTATTATAAGTACTTGACATATAATCTCCTTTGATGTATAATTTAAGTAACTAATATTGAGATGCGTAGAGATGAACAAAACTTATAAATTTAGAATCTATCCAACTAAGAATCAAACCTCCAAGTTAAATAATACTTTGGAGATTTGTCGATTAGTTTATAACGATTTATTATCTAAACGCAACAAAGAATATGACGATAACAAGAAAACACTTTCTTGTTATACGCAACAAAAATATATAACACAACAAAAATCAATACATCCAAAAATGAAAGAAATCAATTCTCAAGTTCTTCAAAATGTTGCAGTTAGAGTGGATTTGGCATTTCAAGGATTCTTTAGAAGAGTTAAATCCAAAGGAGAAAAAGCTGGTTTTCCTAGATTTAAATCTTTTAATAGATACCAAAGTATAACATATCCACAAAATAATGGTAGTTTCTCCTTTCAAAAAGATGGTAAAATTAAATTATCCAAAATTGGTTGTGTTAAAATTAAGAAACATAGAGATTTAAAAGGAACTCCCAAAACCTGTACAGTAATTAAAACATCAACTGATAAATGGTTTATTTCAATTACATGTATAAATGTAGAAAAGAAACCTCTTCCTGTAAACGATAAAATAGTTGGTATTGATTTGGGAATTAGTACATTCGCAACTTATTCAAATGGAACTAAAATTG